>Ga0209367_1010082_pt1 | contig 12707 bp, 8 predicted proteins | sample WorMetLIZISLAND2_FD_187412 | JGI IMG/M metagenome (GOLD analysis project Ga0209367, IMG submission 187412) | Marine gutless worms symbiont microbial communities from Max Planck institute for Marine Microbiology, Germany - Olavius geniculatus... ... | reverse complement strand
CTTTTAGAAGTAGCCCCCCCTTAAATCCAGCTTAGAGGTCTGGGGGAGCGCTGTAAGCTTCCCCAGCGGGGTCTGTGGCGGAGCCCCAGCAGAAATCAAATTTGGTGTATTTCACCCTTAAAATGTGACATCTGGTAGCATCAGTTTTAGTAAAATTTTTTTCTAGATTTATTGACTAGAGATTGTGTATTTTTTCTAATTGTGTTTCTCTGCTTTTATGGTCTTAACTCTTCATTTACTTTATCATCAGCTGCGCTGTTCTCCATGGCAAGTTGCCTATTGCATGTCACTTCATCACTGAATAACGAAAAAATAAAAATAAAGAATAGAAGTTTATTAGTCTATTGATTGTTCTGCTGAACTGTGCAACATTAGTGTCACATGTCATCTGTCATTAGCACCAATGGTCTAATTCTGCAGTGCATACACTGCACAGTTGTAACAGAGCAGACTAGAACAGAAGACTTGATCCAGCTGTCAAGTAACGACATTATTGCTCATGTAGTTAAGTGACTAAGTCACAGCCATCGTTGAAGTCACACTTTAAGGGTAGAATGACAAAACATCTTATCTGCTGTTGATGACATTTAAAAATGGAAACAACTCAACACCACACATTTTGAAAAATTATCTCCCAGTATTTTTAATAATGTTTGAAAACTTTGATGATATTAAATAACATGTACACTGTGTCCCAAAAAAACATCCCCGACATTTTCGACTGTAATGTGAAGAAGGATTATCGGATTTTAATAATTTTTGGTACGAATATTCCTGAGACAACTTGTCGTCAAGTGACAATTTAATTTCCCGTCTCACTCAACATCTGTTTCTGCACTACCTGGGGAAAATAGAACAAACAAAATGTCACTTTTTTATCCAATGCGATATGATTGCTTAATTAACATAATGCGTAAAAACACATTTTGTTCACATATCTGACACTGTGGCTGACATTTCATTCAGTTATCCATTTTTCAACTGCCTAGAGTAAAATTGCTTGAAGTATTGGCCCACTATGCGAACACAGGCAATGAGACGCTTTCTCTATTCACTTGACAGCAGTATCGATAATCTGCTCCAATACAGGCTCTACCAGTCACTTCTGACTTTACAAACATTCCTAAACTTTATCTGGTGGACACGCTGCTACAAGACAGTCAAACCTTGTAATAGACCTGATGTTGAGGCCCACAAATTAGGATAGATGGTATTTATTGACGTTTTCTTATTCATTTTAACACATATCATGCCTGGTCTGCTTTCTCCAGGTAGTGCAACAGCAGACGTTGGTGAGGTGAAAACTAAAACACTTTATTTAATAGCCAGTTGTGTCAAAAATATTTCTGCCAAATATTATTAAAATCTGCTAATCTTTGTTTAAGGTACGATCGATAATGTTCGGGATGTTTTTTTTCAGGTTTTCTGTTTCTTTTAACGCATATTTCGCTTGATGTGTTTTCCCTAGGTAGTGCAGAAGCATACATTGGGTGAGGTGGGAAACTGAATAATCATTTGATGGCAAGTTGTGTTAGAAATATTTGTACCAAAAATTATCAAAATCTGGTTATAGGTTTTCAAGTTACAGTCAAAAATGTCGGGGATGTTTTTTTGGGAAACAGTGTATGTGTCACATGTAGACTGATAATAATGATTTTTTGTAGTAGTTTTTTTTGTATCGAGCCACAACGTTACTATTCATTATACACTGTATATAAACTGAAGACTTTTACATAGGCCTAAATCACGTAAACGTGATGAAGTTGATTTGACGTATAGAAAAGCATAGACGTAGCCAAAATTTGTCATTGTGGGCACCTTCGAAACCTTTTATTTTGTTTCTTTTTTTTTAATAGGACGAACTTTTAGAATAAATCTTATAATTAAGACATTTTAAAAACATTTTGGGGCATAAGTTGGAACACTGACTTTCTAACACCATTTGAGCATGCTAAATTCGACTAGATGCAGTCGATTTATGACAGAAAATCGGCCCCGAGGGGTGTCGCAGCAAGACCCAAAAATGGCATGATTTTAAGGGCATGAATAAAAATTTCAAGCCAAATGTGCAAAATGTTCAAATTGCGGTATCTCCAGTATAGTTATGCAATCAACACGAAATTTGAAACAGTATAAATATCTGATGTTTTGCAGTTTAGCTGGCATTTTATTGACGTAGTTAAAAGTGGTGTCATTTTTTTGGTTCACCCAGTATAAAATAGCCTACACAAGATGCCAAACAGCATGGTCAGGATACTGCACACATTGTGGTACTGAGCGGTTCTTTGTGTTGGAATTCGCTCGTGATATTTATGTACGGCACGTTCAGTAACTAATTCACGATCGAATTTTGCGCTCGGCGCGTAACGATTATGAATGCGATGTACGATGTTGCTATTGTGAATGTGCTGCTGCTGCTGCTGCGGTTGATGATGATGATATAACGTTGAGTGACAATATCAGCTATAAACGACGTCGACTACGGTGGGGACAAGCTTAATGGCACGGCGTGGCGCTTTGTGATAACAGCCGTGTTTACGGTTGTTCTGTCGCAATACCGCGAAGTGAGAGCGCGTAGTTTTAATGTACGAAATACTGCGAAACGTGAAAGGACAGTTCCACACAGTACTACAGCAGTTCTTAGGTTACAATTTTAGTACTGATGAGATGCATTGCGATACAGTAATAGATACAACAGCGTGTTCACAAAAAGTGCCCCCTGAAAAGCTTAAAATAACAACACTGTGCAGGTTAACGCTAATTGTTATTGCAAAATGTATAAGGGATTACTTTCTGTAGACACAGTATTTAAGTTACAAAGTATGGCCTACAAAAACACGCAAAGTTTTTTGGGGTCGCTACAATGTTGTTAACTGGTGCATTATCCAATGTTCAGGTGTGACGCTGCATCTGACGGGACGCTGCTGCGTGCAGTGGAAGGAAGCCAATGAACAGTGGACAGCGAACAGGTCGTTTTTCAACGACAGCAACCACATCATCAGAAACAGACTCATCAGTATGCACCGTATTTCGCTCATCATATCATCATAATACACATTTTCACCAATTTTCTGTTACCTAGCTACATAAGCTTGGCTGTTTTTTTTTCGCGCCGGCGATTCGTTTAAATTAATCTGATGTGTGACGCGTGATGTGACACCTGCGTTGTTATTAACTCAACACTACGTTTGGAATTATAGGTCGGCCGAAGATGTCTTGCAAATGCATGCAGAGGTAAATAAAAACGAAATATCGTTGCAGAAATAGCTATTATTCTGAGTGTTTTTTCGTCGTTTACCTCTGTCATGGCTTTTTAAAATTGGTGACTTGTATCACTGACAACGTTTTATGCATGTTACCAACTTAGCCTACTATTGATTTTTAGCTAACCTCTTTCAAATTATTCCATCAAGATAGTGCAGCAAAGACTACCATATTATAGAGTGTTTTACTGCACAGGCCTACGTAGTGTTATTTTGCCTCGGATGACTGCAGATTTCACCGTGATTAACGCATTATTAGGAAACCACGTCTGTTTGAAAACACTCTATAGCGTAATCTGCTGTTGGTGTCTGCCTGCAGCTATGAACACGTTTATTCGCCACGTTAGGCAACAAGACAGACAGAGAAACAGATTTATACAATATGAGCAAATAAGCAGATACAATACACAATAGATGATAATACAACATTAAAAATCACTTTCGACATAATTTGCAAATGCAGTCCATACATTGTTTATGGCAGCGGACCTACTACAGAAAACACTTTTAAGCAAATTATCATCATTGTGATTACTAGATAAAAACAATAAAAAAAGATTATGCATAAAAGCATTGTGACTATAAAAAAGACGTATGTAAAACATAACTTTACGAAGCATAAGCAGGTATCTAACATTGAGCCTTCCTAACGACAATAATAAGGCACTAACACTTTCCCATCTGTGGTAACCAAATAGCCTACAGTGAACCAGCGAACGATTAACTACACTCGGTCGACTCATCACGTATAGCTATACAACCGACGCTAACGACATACTCCGCGTCGCGCCACTCTCAAATATATCATTTACTTACTTAGTTACTTACTTACTTAACGGCGTATAGGTTCTAGGGTTAATGGCCGGCTGGCGTGTGAGCGTTGGGCATGGAATTGGCCGAACGTAATGGATGAGTATTTCGTGTCGTCATTGCCTCATGGTCTTTCGGCAGCAGTACCATCGACTTTTCGGCACACAAGTTAATTACTGCAGTACCCTACCCTACTGATTCCAGTAAGACTGTGGCATTATCAGTAATGAACAAAGTCACGGTTTTAGTGGCGGCTATTTCCTGAAGATAGGAGAAACAGTAAAGTGCTAATGGGAGTCTGGGGTTCTGACTTTTCAGAAGTTCGAGCAGTTGTGCAAATGCGAGCCGCAAATTTTCAAACAGAAAAAAAAATAATATTTGAAGTGAAGTTAACAATTTTTCGACAAAATGTAATGGACGGTTGCGCAGTCTGCCATGTCCAATGCTTTTTTAGCAGATTTACGTAAAATATTGCCATTTTGTATTCGTAATTTGCCTGTCAAACTTGACGTCAATCACTTTAGTAAAGGGGGCCACATCTTTAGAAGCCCACAAAATATTCTAGACTTTTTGCTGTTTGGTAATGATTCTGCAGTCGCACATACTAAATCAAAGTCCAGTAAGGGACTAGAGTTATAATTTGGTGCGTGGTAATATTATTTTTTTGCGTGTGACAAAAAATAACATCAGAAATTACTCGTCATTTTCTGAAGTCATGATGTTTTAAGGAATTATTATGTATACATGCTCTGGCTTTTGTGATAAATCAATCTTTTAATTTTTAAGGTAGTTTAAGATCAGTGTTAAGGTTAGATGAAAAGTAGTAAGTGTGTTTTGTTAAAAATTTATTTTTTTTTGTCGTAGCAGTGCAAAAAAGTGGGAAAATTGGTTAGCATTTTTAAAAATATCACCGATTATGTAATGCTCTGATTTATGAACCACGCTGTATATCATTGAATAAATAGATGCTGATCATGGCTGCTGTTTGTCTGCAGCGCTGGGTCGACGCTGGCAGAGGTTCGACGTCGAGTACCAGCTGCCGGGTGATCTGCCGGCGTCAGTCAGGTCACGTGACGGTAAGCTGGTCTACGTCGCCCGTGCGTCAGTCACCGTCGTCAGGTCATTGTCCCGGGTGGCACCTGCTGCCTGGTCCACCAGCGTCCAGTGCTGGTCGCCCGAAGTTCGCTTTGCCGTCGAAGGTACTCACCTTCACCCATTTATTCGTTCAGTCATTTATTCATTTATTGGACACGCCAAATGGCAGCAGAATACGAGTAGAAGGCAGTAAAAAAAGCTAACTCGACGACAAGATTTTTAAAAGAAAATAATGAACAGTAAAATACAAAGCGATCTAACTTCTAAACACAGGAACATAAACCTTAAAAATGTTAAAAACAGAATGTAAACAACACGAGTTACATGACACACAGTAGTAACAAGTTGACTGCTAGTTATTTACACACATAAAAAAATGTATAAGAATATCTTATTGACTGCAATAGACAGTGAAATAAGAACCGTTCTGAAGCAAGAATTACCAGTACCAGAGATTAATTAAACAGTACACAGAAAACATTATGTAAAAGATTATGTGCCATACTGTAGTTCAGTGTGTGCGATTTTGCCACGGATTTGTGTCACTTAATGCGTTCTTGATGGCGTCGCAGAGCGAAACTGATAGCGACCAATTCCTGGCCATAAAGACGACGCCGTTATTCGCTGTGCAATATGCACGATTTGCGTGCCAATGCAACATGCAGCAAACCTAGGTCTATACTGTCCTAGTAGGACAGTGCAGCTCAGTAGGAGACGTTGGTTATAGATCTAGAACAATGTCGTCTGTCGGCAGCGGTCGAATGATGTCACGTCGCTGTAGGGTTTTCGTCAATTTTTCATCACATCACATTGTGCGTCGTCCAGCAAATCTTGTGTGCGATCCGTTAATCGTGTCTACACTACAGCTGCCTCACGATATCGCTGACGACTCCAACCGGACTCTTAGGCGGCGCAGTGCCTAATTAATAAGTTAATATCATGCGATAAAACTAATACCCCGTTTACACGATCAAACATCGAGCAATCATCGAGCAAACATCCAGCAAGTGCATTCAAAATACACGTGCACGACGCGTGATCTAATTGCTTGATGTTTGTTCCATGTTTGCTTGATGATTGCTTGATCGTGTAAACAGGATATAAAGGATTATGACGAATCTCGTGCAATTGTGATCAGTGGCCAATAGAAAAATTTTTGGTCCAAAAACTTTGTCCACAATACAATATTTGCGGCTGAACTGTCGGGAAAATTGCAACTTTTTGCCACTTTTCGCCGATTTTTTTAAACTTAAGGTTACCCTGATCGTCATCGCGAAATTGCAAACGTTGATTATTGATAATTCTATGATTTTTGATTGAGTTTTAGTTTTATTTTATCGCACATATCACACGCAGTTTAAACAAAAAGTCACAATGTGTTGCAGTCTGAAACGAAAAAAAAACGTTTTTTTATACGCGTCTGAAATGTTCAAAAGTTTACTCTCTTCGTGATAGACAGCGATGATCGAGTAAAACATCTCAGTAATGCTCGGAATAACAGCTAGGAGACAAAACGAGTAATTAAACTGATTTTCAGAAGTTTAAACAACACTCTAATGAATGAGTCATAAAACGTTCGTGTTTGTATTGTTCCACGTATTGCGTTTCGTTGTGTATGAACATTTTCATCGATGTCATGGTGATTGTTAGGTCGGACTGACATGGCGCATATGCCGAGCCTGTTTCACGGGCGCGCAGAGCGTGCCAGTGAACTGGTGACGCCGTCTGGAAGCATCAGAGCGGCGCTGCTGCTCGACCGTCGAATGTTCGTCGTGGGAGAGAAGGTCGTCGTCGACGCGGTCGTCTGTAACCAGACCGACCAGACTCTGCACTGCAGCGCCGTACTGCAGCAGGCCAGTGCCGCGCGCAAACGAACAAAACCTTTTTTGGACATCGTAATATCTCTCAGGCACGATATTCCACAGTCTCAGCAGCAGTATAACTGGCTTTGGGGAACAGACTGACTAACCCCGTGGACGTAACGTCCTCGGACAATATCTCTCGAACAAAGTTTTCTCCTAAGTTCCAGGGGTAATCTGTGACCCCGAGAAGCCTACAGCTTTATCCAGAGCTGGGACAGAGGATCAGAAGAAAGTGAAAAAGGTAAGTAAGAAGAATGATGTCACGGGAAGGAAAAGGGAAGAAGGGAGACGGAAGGGATGAGGACAAAAAAAATAAAAGGGCAGAGGAAAACAGTTTCTGTTTCGGTTAAAATAAATTTCTGATCTATGTGTAGGTGAAAATCGATGACACATAGTCACTAGGGTGACCACCAGCGACCACTTCAGTTTAGTACTTATCTTTGCGTATCTGGAGAGTTTTTTCACATCAGTATACTTTCGTTATACGCTGCAGGTTTTTGCGTTCTTCGCTGATCAGCGTGTGACGCTGCGTCGGTCGTCGTCTGGCCGGTGTCGGCTGCTGCCTTACCGGCGCCAGTCCGCCGATCGACGTCCTGCCCCGTGGCGGGTACGACTTGCCGTCAGAGACCTTCAGCCGTCCAGACGTCTGCCGCCGCCGATGAGCGTTCCCGCCCAGCGTACACGCAGGTTCCGCTGCGTGTTTGACTTGCGTCGATGTCGTCGTCATCTTGTACCGAGCTCGCTGAGCTACTCGTCGTCGGCTGCTAACTCGCGCGCTGCGTCCAGACTGCTGGATGACGTCGACGACTTCGACAACGTCACAGAGGACCCGGCGCCACCTGACTGCGGTCCGCTCATCGTCGTCAAACACTTCTGCAAGGTTCCACCTTCCAGTCACTTCTTCTTTCTGCGTTGCATAGTTTGGTTTCTAGCAGTGGTGTTGCGGCAAGGAAGGGACAGTATAGGGGAAAGAGCAGTTGCTTCTCTGCCTAATTTTTTGGTTGTCGGAAAATTTTCGGGAAAAATTTTTGTCCGAAAATTATGTCCGTTTGAGAGTAACAAAATAGAAGAGAGAGGTCAGTTAGCAGGGATTTGTATGTACTGTGACAGAGTGGTTCCAGTTTAGTTGGTGTGTTGGTGAGGGTGACGCACTGTTTAGTGCTGCGTCTGCACACATCTAATAATTCACGTAAAGTTAGCTTATCGATATCAGTGGTTACAATATTCTCCCTCTTTATGTATTGAGAATTCTTGAGGTTCGGAGCATGCGTGTGCCCATGAGTTATGAGCGGTATGTGTCGTGTGTGTCGACTAGTTGGCGGTGACGTCACAGTGGTCATTGGCTGACCAGCAGCTGGTCATCCCGGTCGAACTAAAGATCGGCACTCACGACTCGTCCTGTGCCGCTACGGTCGTCACCAGCTCTGACACTTGCTGGGACGAAGTCACCGAGCTACACACCGGTACGTGCTGCTTGTAATGTAGTCCTGCCCGCCCGGGAAACGTTTACGCCAAGCTTGGTATTTGTGTGTTTATTTGGCCGATAGTTAGGTCGAGCCTGGGGTACGTCGTTTGGGTACGGTCTGTTTGTCTGTCTGTCTGTAACGCATGTATTGTAGCTAAACCGTACGTCGAAGTGGATTGGCGATGATACCGTTGGATAGCGCGATGACGAGTTTGGCTGTCAGTAGTCTCTATTTGCAGCTGTTTGGCCGCAATTTTGAATGCAAAGTTTTTTCCCTGCAGTCATCACCCACGTGCGTCGAATAACCCTATCGTATCCTAACGTTGATTGTAGCGTTTGTTATAGCAGCGTCACCACAGCGTGTATGAATCTGTAGTCACTCTGGGAAGTCGTTTTTTTCGCGACCGAAAGTCGGACGCTAGCCTTCGGATATACACTGTAGGTGGTACGGTCGGCCCACTTTAACGACAGCTGGGTTTTCTGTTTTACTTCGAACTATGTGCGACGTTGCCTTGGCTCAGTAACGTGTTTTGGTCGCATCAACGAAGTTAATCAACACCAGGCCCGGTTAGTTCTTGGATGGATGACCGTTGGTGGTAAACCATCTTGGCATGCAACCAGTCACCCATGCAGGTCAACTCGGCCTGGGTAGACTTATTGAGCATCAGCAACTTTAAGGGCTAAGGAAACGGAAATCAGCGCTGCACTATGGGCCTTGAGGTTATCGAGAATTACTTTGCCTTTTTACGAATGTGCGTGTACGGGACAGACAGATCTCGCCAGACGGACGAGCAAGACTCATAACGCTACCTGTTAGTCTCTTTTGAGTGTACAGTAGGCCTACACTGTACATTGTGTGTACAAGCTTGTTTAACTCTCACTAATAGTACTCTAGATAGTGGTTTAGCATATACTCGAATATTTATAGGCCTAATTTGGATAGCGAAGCGTTCAAGATAGGCCTATGATGAAATATTTAGCGAACACTGTATAAAGTTTATCACAAACGCGACAAACTTTATGACTATTTTGCCGCTGAAAATATCTCTTGAAATTATGTGATGCAGTTGTGACAGAAACTTTCTGACTTACTTTGTTGGGCCCAAAGGAATTTTCTTGTAGGAAAACAATTCGTTAAGCCCCAGTAAGACGATGTAAGCAGCAGTAAAATGTGGTGTGGATTTTTTTTGTGCAGAGCCGACAAGATATGAAGATTATTTCAGCTTACGATTGGACAGCGCTCAGGGCAGCAGCGCATGTCTTTTATGAGTCTATGAGAATGTGCGATCAACTTTGATCAACTGATAGCTGTTTTCAGCAAGAAGAATTTAATGCGACTAAACTGAACTGATATCATGTGACGTTAATATGCATTTGCTCAATGAACTGCACAATTACTTTTTGTTCCGGTACAAACATATATGCAAATATCCGTTGACTTATTATTGTAATTTTATCAAATTCCTAAGTCGTGTTTTTTTCAATGCATTGAGAAGTCTAAAGTACAATTTTTCGGCCTGGAAGGCCGCGCTAAACGCATTTTGGTGCATTTTGATGTAAAGCACATTTTTTCTACAGGTTTGGCACTTGAGATTTTTCACTTTGTGAAAGACCTAACGTGCATTATAAATCCAGTAGGGGCCTATAATAATAATAATAACACATTTTACATATAAGATAGGCTATAATATTGGCAAAATATTATTTGTGCTTCCTTTATTTGTGTAGGCTAATATTATAACAAATGTGTAACAATATGTTCATAGATTCAATTTAGTTTATTTAGTTGTGAGATTTAACTTAAATAATTTAGGTCTACTTTAATTTAATATATGTCAGTATACAGCGAGCTAGTTAATTTATTTGATTCATATTATTTTGATAACCGCAGTCATATAACTTTAAAAACAATTTTTTAGTTAACGCAGCGAAAAAAGTGTTTTTCCTCCACTGTGATAGATTTATAATGTTTCATTATCATATCATTATGTTTTATCAGTAACATGTTCTCGTAATCTGTTGGTATCATCATCATCATTGCGAACATGTCCCAGGCTGGAGCGTAGCCGTGTCCACGAGCTGCCTCCACCGTCCTCGGTCTTGTGCTATTATAGGCCTAGTCGCCATGCCAAGTTGAGTCCGTGGTTGAGCGGCAGCAGGTCAGCTTCCAGAGTACGTAGCCAGGTGGTAATAATAATAGCAATTACATTTATCTAGCCCATTACAGCGCCATATAATGCAGACGCGCTGGACGACAGTTAATCAGGCGGTGAACAGAAATGTTTTCAAATTTTGACGACAGAATCAGACGTGTGCTGTGGACATCATGTGCGGCGCGCCGCCGCCTCCACGCGCTTCCTCCAGTCTTTGGGCAATCTGGTACCAAAAATAAACGCCGTAATGAATATGCAGTGACGTCAGATGTTACGTAATTACGTTATTTGCGCACTCGGCGCAATTATAATAAGCAAGTCCAAGTGTAAATGGTTGATTTATTTCCTGGTAGGTTTACCTGTTTTTCCGCCATTTTTAATCATTTAGACCAAAGTTTAGTTGAACTGTGGTCTAAGTACAGACTTTAGCGTTCAGCTTTAGCTTTCGCTCAGCGAAAAGGCTCAGCGAAAGTCTAAGTCAACAAGAAATTTGAGCTAATGCTCACGAGACGCGCGAAAGCCTATAGCAGTTCCTCTTCGCAAACTGTCAGTCTGTTTCCAGCCTTTTCGTCGCAGTTTATTCTTGGAGTTTGTGCTGCAGTAGAAGATCGCAAAAATTAATAATAAACAGCATGTCTGTACCTATTTGCAATCGTTTTCACGCCACACCAGATAATTGCGGTAAAATAACCACTTTTTAGGAGGGGTAGCTGTCTTTGACGCTCGCCTGCGCCAGGCTCCATGAACCTAGGGGATCAGGACTTTGTTCATTTTGAGGTGTTCAAGGTCGTTTAAGGTCATTGATGTTGATAAATCCAAAAAGTCTGTCACCAGTGCTTGTTATGATAAGCAGCATGTATATTCCTATCTGCAACCGTTTTCACGCTACACGAGATAATTGCGGTAAAGCTGTCTTTGACGCCCGCCTGCGCCGGCCTCCTTGAACCTAGGGGGTCGGGACTTGAACTGCTAAAATCTACGTTGAATGCTGAAAATTTCATAGGGGCCTACGCAGGTTGTTTTGGTCTATCTCCAGCCATTTCGTCGCAATTCAGTGTTGAAATGTGCGCTGCATCCAAAAATTGCAAAAAGTTCACTAAAAACCTCATTTTGAGGTGTTCAAGGTCGTTTAAGGTCATTGATGTTGATAAATCTAAAAAGCCTGTCACCAGTGCTTGTTATGATAAGCAGCATGTATGTACCTATCTGCAACCGTTTTCACATTATTCGAGCCAATAACGGCAAAATAACGTTTTTTTAGGGGGTACTCCTCTTTGACGCCCTCGTTCGAGGGGAACCCCTGCACACAGTGGCAGGAAATTTTGTCACGATAAACTAGAGACCTTGGGGCAGCCCACAGTGAAGATTTCGTGATCCTAGCTTGCACCGTTTTGATACAGATCACGAGCGTGACAGACGGACCGACGGACCGACGGACAGACGAACAGACGGACAGACGGACAGACGATGGCTAAGAAGCCCGAAGTATTCTGCTTTCGCGCGTAAAAAGTGAAGTCGCCCTATGTTACGTTACGTTACGTTACGTTTAAAAAATAGCTAACCGCTATTAAATATTTTTTGGTGTAATGGAGGATTGGCTTGATTCTGAAAAAAATGTAGAAAATTGTGAAATTAAGCTGATTGTTCATAGTAACTGACGTTTTTTTTGTGCAGTGATAGGTTTTGGTATGTGTACATTTGATGTCGTAATTTAACGAACCATTAATTGTTGCATAGCGATGAGAGCGTACTGTTGTTTACTAGTGGGCGTGTCTTATCAAGCCGTTGCGCCATGACGCTTGGTTTCCTGTTAGGTTCATGGCGCACGACCTGTGTTCTCCGCCCAAGTTTTTTTTTGTACCAGAAACTGGTACCAGTAACTTTGGTTGTTTGGCATGTATTCTTGTACCATACTAAACTGCAGCCGGCCGGCCGACGCAGCGGAACGATGTTATTGGACATCACACATCACGTGACAAACTCGGTCACGGCCGGCTGCCTTTTAGTACAATTATACTATTATGCAGCTGTGCTCATGCAGACTAGCACATGATTGCAT
>Ga0209367_1010081_pt1 | contig 12708 bp, 11 predicted proteins | sample WorMetLIZISLAND2_FD_187412 | JGI IMG/M metagenome (GOLD analysis project Ga0209367, IMG submission 187412) | Marine gutless worms symbiont microbial communities from Max Planck institute for Marine Microbiology, Germany - Olavius geniculatus... ... | reverse complement strand
AATACAATTCTATCATGGTGTATGAAGAGCCAGGACAAAAGATTTATCTTGAGTAATTTGATCTGATGTTGCACTGAAATGCTCAGTTTTAGTTTGAGTACCCAATATGTTTGAAAATGCACGTCCCAGAGCTGGTGTTCTAAACTTTCTCAAAACTGTTTTTACACATAAACATTTATCTTCGTCATATGCTCAGCATACTAAAATGTTTGCAACATTTTCACTACAATGTTTGCATCATTTTCAAAATGTTTAATTTTGTGTTAACGGCAACCATGATAATATACAAATTAGGCTAATTAGGTGAGGTGGAAAATGAGTGCACCTCGCATATATTTGGATCGTTTGCCATCTTTCTGCCGAAAATTATCAAAATCGGTGGAAATTTGACGCAGTTCTGACAAAAACAAATCTGCTTAGTTTTTTTGAGACACGGTGTAGGTAATTACAGCCATGCCAAGTTATTTAATGGCAGCAAGCTAAAAGTGAGTAACAGTTTTTACAGGGTTGGCCAGCATGGCTTGGTTAAATACTAACATGGTGTACCCACCCACCCATCTCATTATTAACCCAATGCAATGTAATATAACCTAGTTGTTGTGAACTTGGCATTTGTTCACCGCACAGTGTCATCAGTCACGATAGTTTCTGAGCAAGCTGTGGGTGATGGTGACCAAGTAGCATTCGTTGATCAACCGGATGAGGCTGCATCGGCACTCGACATCAGCTTAGAGCAACATCAGGCACAGCAACGTAAGCTATAAATGTTGTATTAAACCCAAATTCCATTACGCCAACTTTGCGATAAAGTTAGTGACAAAGTGGCAGACTTTGTTGCAGATGCAAATCATGAAAGTCAAGGACATAAATCATGTCGCTGACTTTTATGATAAATGTCACGAACTTTTATGATTTGTGTTTGCAACAAAGTCCACAGACTCTGTTGCTGTCTTTCTCCTTGTATTGTTATGGACTAAATTCCATTACAGCAACACAAACAAGTTTGTCGCGGACTTTGTAGCAGCTATCTCAGCATGTCAAGATGGTTTGTTTCTGCAACTTTTTCAACAGGGAAGTTGTGAAAGTCGGCATGATGGAATTTGGGCTTTGTCAATGCTGAAAGAATGGAAAAAACTGAAAAATTAAAAATGCATCTTATTCAAAAGCCACTGAAAACGTGGACCTTGTGTTATCACCAGCACACATCATGACATGTTATGTGCAGACATTTAGTGGCAGATTTGGATTTTTTGGGAAAAACTTTTGCAAGGTTGCCTGTTTCTCAATTAACAGCTCTTCTTGGCCCTGCCCATGTTGACTAAAATTACTTTTAAAAATTGGTCCTGGCTGGGTTGGGCCAGGTCGAGTAGTTACCAGGCGGTGTCGGGCTGGACTGGTTTGTGTAGGTCCGTACAAATTACAGTTTGTCAGATTTGCATATAATGGAGCCATGGACATCTGGACTGTGGGCTCATTAAGTCAGCAGGGGAGGCAGAATGATGCACTCTGGTCCTCGTTGGGCTTTGTCTGCCAATGTCCTTTTAGGCTACTTTCATCCCTCTTCCTTTTCTCATAGTGGTGCAGTGGGGGGGTCACTTCAGAGTGGCAGTAGCAACAGTAACAAAGCAGGTGAAACTTGACAACATTACGTTCTTGCACCTTAATTTTACAGATTCTAATAAGCAGGCCTCGAGTTTTATTGTTTTAAGCCTGTAGGACAATGATGATGCTGACTATTTGGAGTTTTGGTCGTCTAATAATCAATTGACAGAATTTTTTTTTTGCAAAATGTTGTTCTTTTATTTTCATGTAGGCCTATGGGCTGGGCTGGGCCAGGCCGGGCCAAGCTTTAATTACACCGGGCCTTTATGGGCCAGGCCAATATATCACAAGTAGATAATGGGCCAGGCTGGGCTAGGCCGGGTCTAAACGACATCTGGCTGGGCCAGACCATGAAATTTCGGCCTGTGCAGGGCTCTAATCCCTACACTAGGGGCTCCTCCAGCCTTGGGGTTTATTACTCAGATTGTTGACAAATGTCTAGTCAGAAAATCTGACACCAGACTGCTGAGGCTGCATGAAGTTTACTTGCTGAATATTATGTCCACAAATGCACTCATGAAATGGATTGAAGTAATGTTCATATTGATGAGATGGCACTATACTGTTACTGTATGATGCAATGATGGTTTTTAACGTGCACTTTGAATCTGAGAAATATGTAAAAAAATATAAAAAGTATGTAGTTGGTTTAGGTTCGGTTTAGTGCAACTTACTAGTTACTTTAATATTGTGGTAACACTAGCATAATATTATGATGACAGTGACACTAGCTCTGTACCCGGCACATTTTACATGCATCGTGACAGTAACTGGGAAAGCCTGGTTACTAACAATTGAAAGTGATTGTTGCCATTGAAGCAGGTGAAGACAAAGATGCCAAAGACGTGGAAACTGCGGTTGATAAGCCGGGACAAACTCAGCAGCAGAAGCAGAAGCATCACTCGCTTGATAAAGCCATCGCAGAAGAGCAAGAAGATGAAGATGAAGCAGAGGTCGTATGTATGGCTTTGATATCTATGAGACTCGGTACTATGAAGTATTAACTATAAACAAATGTCAGCGGCAGCATGGCTTAGTCAGTAACAACATTGTTCTTAGTCAATTTTTAGGAGCTAGATTTGATTGCATTTGGCAGATATGGCTAACTGCCAGGCCTACTGGAGTTGGGGCCATTAGCATATTCATAGGGTCTTGCATCTAGGTCTCTTTTAAAGTGAAAATTAGCAAATAAAATTAGTCTCAAAAACGGAGTAGGCAGGCTTAAAAGTAAAAATATTTCTGTTCTATGTGCAGGTGAGCATTTTTAAAAAATCCAGTTGCATTATGCAGTTGAATGAAATATGTGTTGCAGCAAGAACAAGAAACAAAACAGACCAGCGTCATTGAGGTATTTTTATCGACTTTTTTTCTGAATAATTTACGTCGTACGATTTAGTATATATGCATTAGCACTACTGTAATAATGTAGTGGTCAGTTTCGATAGTTATTATTTGAATGATTTTTAATCTTTTACAACAGGTATTGCTATTACTAAGTAAGCTTATTTATGCCAGAAGAGTGCCTGTGCTCTGTATACAAGGTACTAAAAAGCCTCAGTACCCGTATTCTTCTTTCTTCTTCACGTAATTTAGCTTAGCCTTCAGCACTATGAGGTTGTTGGCTTGGCAACATGCTGAGCATCTGACATGTAGAATAAACTGTTGCATCAGTCTGCAAAGGTTTTTTCCAGGGACCTGGCATAACAGAGAGCAAAAAGCAAAAAAGTAATACTAGTGATATTGCGATAGTAGTACCATAATAATAGTAGTAGCAGCGGCAGCAGTAAATGTAGCATTGTTTAGTGCTTTGGTGGCATAATGGTTGGGTATCAGACTTACAAGAGGTCATGGCTTTGATTTCTAGTTGCGTAGCTATCAGGTAGTTGTTACTACTTGGATATGTGACTGTCTGCAAACTGGTAAACCATCCACTCATCCAGGTATATAAATAAATAATACCTAGGCCAAGTTACTGAACTCAGCTTTTTTTCTCTTGTCTGGCTGGGCTTAAGGTGGGGCACGTTCATCTGTGTCGGGCAATGTCGGATAGCATGCAATACTGTAGATGTCATGCAGCAAGTGACACTCTGTAGTTCTGCTATGGGTTACCTGTAAAAAGCTATACATCATCTTTTAACTTTTTAACAGTTGTCTTATACTGTCAGAATTTAGTTATGCATGTTTGAGATTTACGTCTTAGAAGATTTATCACGAGTCTGTCTGTCACTCTATCTCTGTGTACATAGATTGCCGTGGCAGCCAACGTGCTGGCGGTCGTAGTTGGACGTCAGAAGGAGACAAAGAAGCGAATCGAGCAGGAGACTGGCGTTCGCATTCAGATGTTGCAACCAGCCCCAGGCTCTGACGATGGACGTTGGATGTGTAGAATAACAGGACGCTGCCAGGAAGACGCTGATGTGGCTGCCAGCATTATACAAGACCTCATTGATAATTCAGAGGTCTGTAAAGTGCCAGTGTGTTTTTTGTACTACTTTATTTTGGTTTATGTCTGATATTTTCATGCTGATGTTGGCTGATACAAACAACAGATGGTCTGTGACAGTTGTAGCATAACAGTTTCCCAAAGTTTCCTTTTGTGGACTGTCATATTTTCACTTCCAGCATAATTTTAGAAAATTTGCCAGTGGTAGGTAGCATTGTGTGATCCCACAATGGCAGGTGACACTCCGTAGCTTTAAAATGGGTTGCCATGCTTTTAACTATCAGTCGACACCGTTCTGTTGCAGCCAGCTGATTTCAGTGTGGACAAAGAGTTAGTTGATGAAGAATCGTTGGAGGCAGTGCCAGTGAAAGAAGAAGCTCTTGGTGATGATGGCGAGGATGAGGATGCTGTGGCTGCAGTGGCTGAGACGAGGTCACTGCTTGAATCACCAGACGGCAGCGTCTCACACGCTGACCTCGGTGCGTTCTAGTAGTAGCAGTAGTAGTAACATCAGCAGTAGTAGTGTTTTTAGCAGTAGCAATTTACAGTAGTAGCAAATGGCAGCACCTCTCATGCTGACCTTGGTTCATGTCTCAGATGTCAGTCTGTAATTCATATGTTTTCAGTATTTGTTGCCGCCCTTGTGTAACCTGAGTAGGCAAAGAAAGTCTGTTTTGTTGTTGATGTTAACTTTGTCTTTTTTGTCTCTTTCTTTTATGCGCCAGTTGGATCTGGTATGTTTCGTCAGATGCTGGGATCAGTGGCGTAGCCAAAAATGTAAATTGGCAGGTTTCCCTCCCTTTTTTCTTTTTTCCCTCTTTTTTCTCCCCTTTCTTTTCCTTATCTTTTTCTTTTTTCCTTTCCCTTTTTTCTTTTAGAAGTAAGATCCCCCTAAAATCCAGCAATGAGGTCTGTGGAGCGATGTGAGCTTTTCCTCCACCCAGTTGAAATAGAATAGAATAGAATATTGTGCAATTATGAGATCTATTAGCAACTGACCAAATCTAGTGCAGTTTAAACGGGTGCTTGTCTTGTCTGTGGGATTGGTGGGGGAGGGTTGGCCCCCTGAGCCCTTTGTCTACGCCACTGGCTGTTATGGGAATGACCTTGGCTGAGTGTCATTTAAAGTCGGTTCGGCTGCTGTACGTCATAGTTTGTTGTGTTGTTAAGATGTGGCGCGTGATTCTTTCGATGAGGATGAAGACGATGAAGAAGCGGAAGATGCGGAGGTTGAGGAGGAGGAAGAGATGCCGCCAGGGAAATACCGAAATGCGCTCATTGAGAAATATCATGTAAGCTTCTGACCATATTTGAAGCTGAGTTTTAATATATTTAGCTATATTCGTGCAGTTATTTACAGCGCAGTGATGATATTGAAACATACTTTGCTGGTATTGATATTAGGCTAGTCCAAAGCAAAGTTAATTTTTAAAATAAATTTTTGTCTGTGGTTGTACACACAAGATATACAGAATACATGGATCAATTCAATTCTTGTACGATTTTATGGTATCAAGGCTCCTTCATTTGTAATATAACCTAGTCCATTGTTTCTCATTACATTCGCGGCGTTATAGTAAATGCAACTGGGGAGGAGAATGGGAACAATTGACCGCTAAATTTTTGCTTTTTGGATAAATTTTTTTTCAAAAGTACAAAATTTTGGGCCGAATTTCCCAACTTTGGGGCAATGTAGGAAAATTTGCAGCTGCCGGATGGAAAACTGCAACCTTTTTCTTGTTCCCCTTCTTGTCATACTGCACTTTGCGCGGTGTGTATGTGGCGTATACAGCAAGCGGCGTCGGAACGTCGGCAGCTGCAGGAGCAGAACGCTTTCCTACAGCATCGTCTGGCCGACATCCTGCAGCAGCGACGAGCGGATGACTCATACCGCGAGGAACATCCTTCTGTCGAGCAGGAGAAACGATACCTCAACTATTTGGGTATGACTTCGTGTCAGTGTGCATCTGAGCGTGTACGTTATGCCGGTGTTTCCCCCTTCATTAATGAAAACGAGAATGAAAGTGACTGGCGTGAAAAGTTCTCTGAAATGATTACGTAAACGTGAATTGAATAATGTACTTGAAAAGCAAGATATTAAACTGCTTTGTCAGTGTGGCATTATATCATAATTTTTACTTCAGTCCTGTTGTGAAATAAAATAATCTGCCAGTAGAATCTCAACAGCAAAATGCCAATTTTTTTATAGTTTAAATGACTGCTGAAGACTTTACTCTGATCAAGCCTGCAGCAGCACATTGTGACTTTTTTGGGTGATTGTGTCAGCTATAAGTACACTTACTTATTTTGTGACCTAGGCCTATTTTTTAGCTAACTTTCACTGCAGTGTCGGTAGTGTTATAGCGTGGCGACTAGAACATGGCTCGGTTTAGTGTACAGCATCCATTTTTAGGCAGAACACACCGTTGATCACAGTCATGAAATATGTATGTTTTAACGTGGTCGTTAGACTCGCACAATACACTAGACTAAATCGTGTTTAAACCTATACTTGATGACTTACATGTACTTTCAATGCAGATTGTCTTACAATACGCGTATGACAACATCAGCTTTGATGACTGCAGAAGCATAATTCAAGCATTTCTGTTCGCGGGTGTGTCTGTCCGTGTAGCAAACCTGGAGAGCGTTCGTCAGCAGCAGGTGGAGCGAAGCAACGAGTACCGTGAACTGATCAGCGAGCTGTCGACGCTGTGTGCCAGCCAGGAGCAGCAAGTCGAGACCGAGCGTCAGCGTCTCATTGACTACAAGAAGGAAGTGGCACTTGCCGCTATCAACAGTCGCTCTGGCAAACCAATTCCGCCGCAGGTCGTGCAGTCTGCTCTCCACGGAGGGCGTTGTGCCGCGAGGACGCAGGGGGAGGGAACTTGTCCATCCTGAATTTTTGGCTGTCAGAAAGTTGTCGAAAAATCTTCTTCTTGTTGCAAAATTATCATTCAAAAATGCAAAATTCGGGGCTGAAGAACCTCATTTTGGAGAAATATTAGGGGCAAAGTTTGAATTTTGAACATCCATAAATTTGTGATGTTTGTTGGAAAATCGCAACCTTCTGTCTTCTGCTTTTTTAACCGACGACGCCAGCCGCTGCTCGTCTCCGAGGCAACTCATAGCTTGAAACTGTGACTGATAAATTGCATGAATGCGTCATAGTTAATCTGTTGATGGCAACAGTTTCTGCCTTCCTCAAAAATTGGTTACCGAAGCATCAACTATTTTAGATATCTTAAAAAAAGTTGGAATGAAATTTGATGAATCGCTATGGCTTATTAGGTTTTAGTCTTGTTTTGATAGCCTGTATAAAAACAACTTGAGTAAATGAGCCATTAAGAGTGATAAATTTGTGAGCTATTGACTGACTGCCAAAATTCTTCTATGCCTATTTGTTTTGCACACAAGACTGATTAACTGTTTTAGTTTTTAACGCTTTTAAAATGTATTCTCATAGATTGTAACTTCTTAGGTATCTATTGACTATTGAGTGTTGCAATGACATTTCATCCAGTAACGTCAGGTAAAAATTTAGTAGTCCCTCTAAATAGCCCACCGTCTTACAAAACACAAATTCAGTGAGTGAAGAACGCCATGTGAGTGTCACAAATCACAATTCATATTTGTTAAAATTGAAATTGAATATTATTGCTATTAAAAACTTAACATCAGGCTTGGGCATTTGTTTTTCAGTTCTACAACTCTGTGACAGACTCATCAGTACTCGCTGCAGCTATACGCCAAGTCTCTGACCAACGGCTAGCGTTAGCCTAAGTCATCATCATCATCATCATCTGCGCGTGTTTGAAGACTGCATGGTGTGAATGCGTTGACTGCCTGTCTGTCTGTTAGGACGTGGAGCAGTACTTGATACTGGACGGCCGCAAGGACGCCGAAGTGGTGAGCGTTCGACTGGAAAACATCAAACTGAAGAACAAACTGAAAAAGCAGGAAGCCCAGCTCAAGTCGCAGGTTTGCCGCTGTACAGAAATGTGTCTGTGCTCATTGCAAGTCAGTCACTTGCTGCTAGTGCCAGTGAGTGAGTCTGGTTTAGGCGGCCGTTCGAATAGACATTACAGGTCTTGCTCAGGCCATCCGTCTGTCCCCTTCTTCATCATCATTGTCATCGTGTAGCTAGTTTGGGCCGTAGCGTTGCTCCGTGTCCGCGCTTGATGATGCTGTGCCATAAATCAGCTGGAGAAGTGCCGGGGTGCCGATGGATTTGCTCCAGCTAGTTGTTGTGTCTGTCCCGTGCGGTCTTCTGACTTTGAAACAAAAAGGCGTTGAAACATTCAACTTAGTGGTATGTTAGCTGATTTATCTGTTTCAGGGGTTTGAACGATGATCTTAAAGACAGCCACTGTCGAAGCATGAATTATGTAGGCTACATCCCTGGAGTGAACTGTGAAAAATCACTGAAGGAGCAAAATGCTAGACCAGGCGGGACGTCTGACGGAGGGGGCAGAAAATTTTCAATGGAGTCCAGAGCCGTTACGGACAGAACTCTCGGTAGAAATGGAGTGACAGCGACCCATTTGCGATTGCATTTCACGAAATCTTACTGCAATTTATGTTTGAAACGTAAAGCAACGTAAAGTCTTTCACGAGCATTTTCCGAGCCCTCAGCCAGACACCAGTTCACACCGCGAGACCACGGATAGAGAGCTGTTGCATCATGCGGTGTGCTTACGTGCTTACAGGAAGAACTGGCAGAGGGTCTGCATCTGATCGACTTTGAACAGCTCAAGATTGAGAATCAGACGTACAACGAAAAGATTGAAGAACGTAACGAGGTATGTACACACTGCACAGTGTACACTCGTACCAGTCGTACGTTGTCTGTATACTTTGCGATGATCTTTCGTACACTGCAGTTCGTAGCCTGACACTGTGAACCGAAAGATGTGTGCATCATGTTGTATTATTTTTGCAACATGATCCTCCGTAACTATAATCCACTTAGTCCAGCGTTTCTCCATAGCTTGGATTCCGTTGCAGAAAAATTGTTGATGTTGGTTTTTTGGCCAGGCGTTTGCTATGCAGGTTTTTTGTCGTTGTCTGCAAATTTGCACGATTGCACATTTTTGTGAATTCCACTAATAGTCTTGTAATAAATCATACAGTAGTTGGTACTAACTTGGCAGTTAAATGTAGAAGGTTTTAGTAAATAAATCTGTAAAGTTTTAAATTAAAATTCCAAACGGTTGCTGAGAAAAAGAGCGAAAAACTTTAGGGGGCTACTTTTTTGCCACACCCTGTAGGCCTACATGTAGCTATGGCGGCGCTTAGCTATATGGCAGGCATGAATCGTGTGAATGGCATGGTGGGTGATTCAGGAGCTGACGAAGTTGCGTGCTAAGATCACGAGCACCGTGCAAGTGCTGACTCACCTCAAAGAGAAGCTTCAGTTCGTCAACGCTGAAAACCTCGTCGAGAAACAGCGACTTCAGGACGTCGAGAAGCTAGTTGCAGGGGTCAGTCGAAGCAGTGCTCTGTCTAAAGGGTTAAAGCTTTTCTTTACACAAACCCGTCTCTGGGGCTTTTTGCTTCTCATTATGGAATGATTGGGATCACACTCTCTTTAGGTCTATACCTGCCGCCGGAGTGCCGAACATAGGTGAACGACGCCTTAACTCCAGCCGGGCAACCAGGTACTTAATTTACCTACTCTGGAGGAATGGGTGAGTTGACACGGGTGGTTGGTTATGTACTGAGATGGTTTACCTGTCTAAAAACGAGTCGCTCGTCCAACGTTCCAGGTACTCAGCTGGCCCACCATACCTAGGGCAACTACGTTAATCGGACACAACCTGTTGTAGTTGTTGTTGACCACTAGACCACGCCGCCATTTGAACATGTACTGCATATCTTTAGCACTATGTCTGCAGTGGTACAACTGGTTGTTAACTCCGCCGTTGCACTCAAGCCTGATCAAACGAATTTACAGTGAAGTTTTGCACTATACTGACCACATCGCGGGTTTAAAAAAGTAGGCTAGTTGGAACTTGCAAATTTTCGACCGAATTTCGACAGGCAACAGCAAATTTCTTACATAATAGGAGATTTTGAGTGCTAAAAATTCAATTTTGCCGCTAAATTCTCCCCCCCCCCAAAAAAATGAGAGTTTTCAGCCCCAAATTTTGCGTTTTTGAACAAAAATTTCCTAACAAGAAGATTTTTTGACAATTTTCTGACAGCTTAAAATTTAGGGAGGGGGCAATTGCAGGTCCCTGCCTCTCCAGCCACGACGCTACTGAGTTGTAGTAGGCCTAGTAGTAGTAGTAGTAGTTGTTGTTGTTGTAAGTTGTTGCTTTTGTCATGTAGTAAATGTAGCACTGTGTATCTGTGGGAGTTTAGAAGCGGGACGCGTTGTCGCGTACGAAGCAGGTGCGAGACAGTCTGCGCATTGACAACCACCGGCTGCAGCGCAGCGGCGGTCTGCTCGGTAACACCATGCTGCTCAGAGACTTCGAGGACCGGCACGACGACTGCGCTGACCTGACCCGACGACTAGAAACACTCAAGTCACTACACGCCCAACTCACGCTCAGTGCAAACTCACTGCGTCGGCAGATCGACGCAGCCGCCAAGCTCTCCGCCTAGAACACAGTTTCCACGCACGCAACGCACGCAAGAAAGTACGCGTACAGAGCAACGTAACTGAACTGAACTGAACTGACACGGTTTAGTCTTTGACGAACTAACCAATGGACAAGCAGAGCAAGTCCATTGGTCACTGTTTGACGCCTACGTGCGCATAGTAACGTAGGCCATCGACGCCGTTAGACGGTGCCTACTATAATGCATTACTGCTTGCTCGTTGGTCAGCTCGTCAAAAACTAAACCATGCTAGTGCAGTACTTCAGTTACGTCGCGCCTTAACAAACGGTTTGTTACGTAGCCTACTTTCTTGCGCGTCAAAGGCGCGGTCGCTTGCCTCATCGGTCGTTGCGTCACTTGCGTCCGTTCCGTCAGTGTCGTTTGCTGCGTTACGTCTATTGCGTTGCGTGCGTTGCGTTGAGTGGAAATCCCGCTAAACGCATGACGTCTAACTATAGACTTGAGCTTTTGCATGTCGTGCGGAGCTTCGTTTTAAAACTGCAAAGTGATTAAATTCGCAATTTTCTCGGCTACAGAAGCTGTTGTAAAATAAAATGAAGTTATTGTTACTCGAGTGCATAGCCTAATGACCAACGCTGATACAGCTAGATTATATTGAGTCGAACTAAATTAATTGAACGAGTAATGACTAGGCCTACATCGGCAACGGATATCTGGAGTTAGTTGAACTTGGTTTTTGTGCAGTGCAGTTACAGTACTAAATGCCTATCAGTAATATCATTTAAACCACTCAGTTCGCACTGCTACCTTTTCGCAAGTGGATAAGCAAGTACGCAGCACGAGCTTATACCGCTCCAGACAGTGGGGTGTCGTACTTAAACCACGCTTAGGTCGCATAGACTACAACGCCGTTTGCTTTCGGTTTATGACGCAGCCGAAAGTTGTGAGAACGTAGGCCTACCAGTGCGAGTTGAGTTTGATGTTCGTGCTAAAACATTAATTTTGAAAAAAAATTAAACATTAATGTTGTCGAGTGTCGCGTACCACGCAGCATTGCCAATTTGCCATTAAACTTAAAGACTTAAATTAACTTTGTAAAAAAAATTAAAAGACTGATAAGAAGGGGCAAGCAGTAAAGCACGCTGAAAATAAAATGGCTAAAACCACTGTGCTGCAAAAAAACAAACAAACGTAAACTTGTTTTGCTTGTCGCTCAGCGTCGCCTCTCAACTGAAAGTAAGCCGTCGAGTTTTTGTCATTTTTTGCAGCAGAATAATAGCCACTTTTCAAAACTTCGTTCACTCAGGCTACATGTATATGCTGGCTGCAAAGATAGGCTATGCTAGATTTTTCTGGAATTGGTCATAGGCTACTAATACGGATCGAATCTGTCAGAAGATAAGCCGTAGCTCGTGTGAAGTTTAGGCCTATGACTTTGGGCCTACCGGTATTTTCCAATTAATTGCGCAGTGATAGTGTGAACGAATTTTTGAATCAGTCAGTAATTAATAAAGCTGAGACGTAAAAGTAGTGGTAATTAGGCCCTATGCCTATTTTGACTTACTGTGTTTGCTATATACAGGGGGTATAAGAGCCTACAGTAAGTCTGACAAAGAAAAAGTTTGCTGGAAAAACCACGGCATAGCGAACGTTACGTTGTGTCTGCATGCAGCCTACTGTAACTTTTCTGGGGTTTTCCGAAGTTCCGAACTATCCGATATGTTTTTGCTCACTTTACAGCGAGCTAATGTAAAAAACTAAGATATCCGGATTTTTGGCTTAACCGTATAGGAGTTTAGGTCCATGTTGAAGTGAGGCAATTAGCAGACTATCAAGAAAAGATGCCGACGACGTCCATTTCTCTGCCTCGAGAGAAACCTCATCACAGATCGTAAGTTACAATGTATTTTTTTCGCTTTTTTCCTAGATTTGTCATTTACGCTAGGCTTATTTTGCAGTCTCGATCTCGATAGCTTCGCCTCTTTCTTTACTGATAAAATCTCCAAACTTCGTCTTTCCCTGCTCAACAACTCTACTCCTGTTTCTCCACACTCACCTTCTCCCACGGCTACACCTCCAGACTTCTCGACTTT
>Ga0209367_1010079_pt1 | contig 12711 bp, 6 predicted proteins | sample WorMetLIZISLAND2_FD_187412 | JGI IMG/M metagenome (GOLD analysis project Ga0209367, IMG submission 187412) | Marine gutless worms symbiont microbial communities from Max Planck institute for Marine Microbiology, Germany - Olavius geniculatus... ... | reverse complement strand
ACGTAGCAAACAGCAACATCCGTACAAAAGCTGCTGATAAAACTCTGGAATTGTCATAAATTACACTAAAAGCGCTAAAATTCACAAAAAATCACGGATTTCACGGAAATCAGCGTTTTTCACGGAAGGAGGTCAATTTCACGGAAAATGTCACGGCCATGAAATCGTGAATTAAGTTGGTCCCTAAGTATCAGACATGACATCTATACTGTAGGCAATGTTTGCCAAATTCACAAAAGCCCAGAGTAATACAAGTTAGTAAGTAACTCAGACTTTTACGGCATCAACCCGTCGCTGAGTATTATCTTGAGCACTCGTTCAATAGCTGCTAGGAAGAACAGAAGGCCTACTTGAAAGAAAAGGTTTTGAGAAGACCACGGAAGATGTGCAGTGACAATGAATTAAGTAAAAAAGTACCAATTTATGACTAACCACATAGGCTATTACACAGCAATTGCCAAAATCTTACAAAAAATCGGAGATTAAAGAATGCTAGAAAAGAGTAAGTGATGGGGCAACAACCTAAAACCACAAACGACAAAGGCTGGACACAAAAAATTGACAAAAGACAGGTGTTGTAAGAACGTAGAAAACATGCACAATGAGGTAACTTTCAATATGTCCGAGATTTTCTAATAGGCACCGGTTAACAAAACTCCATTCAAGACCAAGCCATTTATTCATGACCAAAACCAAGACCAAGATTTTTTCTCAAGACCAAGGCCGTTCAGTTACCTCCGTCTGTACTGAACTATCAGATCTCTGTATGTCGGCGGGCTGCCAGGGCGCGAACGATGCCAGTTTCTCCGCAGCCATCGGCTCAAACGATCGTCTTGGCTCATCAGTGGCGGGGGCCGGTGAGCCACCTTCCTGCTCGTTGCCTTCCGCCAGAGGAGACAGACAAACGCCGTCACCTCCTCTACCTCCCCGACGTAAACTGTTCACTCGGCCGTGGTCAAAACCCAGGCCGGAAGCACCACTTTCTACATACAGCAACACGCAACCATGAAGCAGAAACAATAACACCGATAAAATGATAAACATAATTAACTGCCAACATGAAAATGTCAAGAAAAGAACTAATGCACAACTTGAAACTATTCACAAGTATAAGTCAACTTAACATGAAAGCAACAAGTTTTACTATTCTGCATTAAGAAGTAGGGTAAGACAAGTGGCTGCAAATTTCTGCCAGAGGAGAATATAATTGAGTGCTGATAATTTCAAATTTCCCCTATATTCACCCAAAATGGCACCTGAGATTTTGTACTTCAGACAAAATTGCCAAATAAAAATTGCCCCAGTGCTTGCATAAGTGTCACTGTTTACTCGCTGAAAAAATGATGGCAACTATGCTAGACAGCAAATGACCTTCATAAGTCGCTGACCCAGGAGACACTTAGAAAAATCTTAGGAAAAAATTGTGAAAATTCTTAGAAAGCTGTGCAACCTAGGCCCCTGTTCTCAGAGCAAGTCAGTGACAGACAGTGAACAATAAAAACAGTAAATGACTGAACAATGTGCAGACCATCTTTCCGACTACTCTGCAGAATTCATTTTCCCTGACTTTCCAGGACAAAACGAATCCTCTTCCCTGACTAATTTGTTCATGCGAAATACCAATGTTGGCTTTCAATCACTTGCAATCACACTAAAAACAAGGGCGGCAAAACAAATTAAAAAGTGAAAATACAAATAATACGTGAGTGAAGCAAGCAGAAAAAGTTTTGAACTGTTGTATGCAGTCTGCGTACAACAGTTCAAAATTTTTTTCTGCATCTTTGTTAACTTTTGCTCCATGGTACTTTTAAATTCCCTGACTCTCTGAGTTTTCCCTGACTTTGGAATGTAAAATTCCCTGACCGTAGTAACCAGGGCAGACTACAGCCTCTGCACTGTCTGGAGTGGTATAAGCATGTACAATACTGCATACTCCCGCTATGCAGTATCTGGGAAAATTTGGGGAAAAACGACCCTTACGTAGTGACGGTAAAAAAACACTAACCTATGTGCAGACTGCGTCCTCTGGCGACAGCGACAAAGCCAATATCTCCGTCTGTTGAGTCATCTGCTGCAATGCTCGCGCCGGCGCCGCCCCACGTCTCACGCCGCTTCTTTTGCACCTAGGTACCACAAACATCATACACCGTGATGCAGTTCACTCTCAATCAGCCAATCATTTAAGCAATCAGTTGTTCAATCATTCAATCACTCAGTCTTGTAGCACACCACCAGACTAGCACATGGCGAGGCTGGGAGTGTCAGTGTTTTTCGTCGTCAAGTTCGAGACATTTTTTGTTATAGGGCGGAGTTTATCGCCGGGCAGAAGAGAAAAGTACAGTAATGGCGTGTGAACAGTGATTTTGTTTACCTTGATTATCTTATCATTTCATTTAGTATTGTAAATAAGTTTTAATAAAAGTTTATTTGTAAAATGAAAGTGTTTGAACCTGACAGAGTGAGACATGTCTCACCCACAGAATATTAGCCAACCCGCGATGCCTGTAAAGCTTCATGATAAGACTGGGGCTCTGACTGCCTACCAGAGCAGGAATAAAACAGAGAGCACTGCTCCGTGTGATGTACCCTGAGGAGGCTATGTTAACTTTCGGGGCGTGCAAGAACGTACAAATTATGGCACAATTTCAGACTACTTTATTATTCAGTTTCAAATATCTCCAGAATATACTGATATCTACATGTACAATTGAAAAACAAGGTGAAGTGACTGACGACAGAATTTCTTCCAAGTCTGATGAAAAGAAATAAGTGAACTGTGATCCACAAACAAGATCTACATTTTGACACATCCAAAGTCAACTTCATTGTAAGGCAATATATTGGCAATCACGCAAGCAGTAACTCACGCGGTCATTTAATCAGACCAGTCAATCAAAAGCCACTTAGATAAACTGACTGGCAGATTAGAGACTTCATGATAAAATACTAATACTGATAAAATTTCAAGTTACTCTACAGTGAGCCAGCACTAACAAGTCGCAGGTCTCGATACTGGACCAAGCCAACTATATCAACTCAGCCTGGCCATCCCTGTGGGCAGACATGAGTACTAGCCAACTCTATATATCAAACAGAAAGCTTGCGAACCGGTGGACCCTGTTACCACATTTGTTGGCATACTGACCCAGTCACTTAACCCTTTAACTACCGGAACTAAAAAAAGCTAATACCGCAATATTACCGCGATATTTCAGCAAAAATATACTTTGTATTACAACTTCTTCTAAAACCCCATAATGTTAAAATGTTTCACTACTCTAAGTGCTAATGCCACGAGATTTTGCTGAAAATATTAACGTTATACAAAGTCACATGGAGTAGGCAGGTGGAATGCCTTTTCTGTACCATTTTGGGGTTTTTCTGGGAATGAAATACGACTGGAGCATCTGGAGCTGTTTGTCAATTGGTCCCATAGGCCCCTATTTGAGTTGTATTTCACAACGCACATTGGCTTTGCTTCAGCTCTTGTCACAGATGGCTAAACAATGATCGTCCCCTTCCTTTTGGCACTGGTACCACGGTCTGCATCATGCCTCATGGTATGCAGACGCTACTGAATAATATGCATGACCATGGAAAAAACACGGGGAAAATCCAGAGTCATAGTTGATGATAACCACATAGATATGGGTATACCAATAGCAATGTAATTCAGCACACCGGAGCTAATAAAGCTGGCCATACAGTCAACTTAAATTGTACGCTAGCTTAAATGGGTCCTACAACACCACTGGCTCAAAGCAACTCCAAGAAAATTAGCATCTATACGATGGACCCTACTGTTTAATCAAAATCTTCTTTGTCTCAACAGGCTGCACTATAAAACTTGCTCATCCAGATGTTTCATACAGGCTTCTAACCCAAACACATCAGGGAAGAAAAGACCAAACTGTCGCAAGGCAGTGGTATCATGGTGGGACGGGGGTTCCTCTAGCTGGCAGTGGAGCAAACCCCATCTAAATTGTAACCCGCCAGAAAATTTTCTCCTTCAAGAAAACTTTGCTTCCAAGAATAGATAAACTGATGCTAAAAGTCCACTGTTTGGGTAAAAAATTTGACATTTTAAGCAGCCACAAAAAATCTCCTCGATCCGCAGTACTTTGCAGCTGTCTGTCAGAAATTGGAACTTGCAGCCCCCGATCTTTTTCAATCCACACCACCTCCGCCAAAGGGACAGGCAACAGTCGAGCCATTAATTACTGCTTGCGCTGAAAGTCGTCGGTGAGCCTGTCCGAAGTGACACGAGCTTGACAGTGAAAACATGCTGGTCAGGCGCATCATCTCCTCCTCATATTTGCGTTTCATTGCTGCCAACTGACGCTGCAGCTCTTCCTTCTGCGACTCCGAGCCCTCCTTCTCCGACTAAATACACAAAAAACTCTGCCACTGCATTGCAGACAGACAGCAAGCAACCCACTTTTTAGGGTTGGTGGTATGGATAGCGTAAATGTGTTGTGTCCGATCAACAAAGTTAACCTACAACAGGCCCGGTTGGTTGCTGTCTGCGAGCAAGTAAACCATCTCCGCATGCAACCAGCTGCCTAGGTCAACTCAGCCTTTCATCCTCCCGGGGTAAGTAGATCGAATACCGGCCTATCTGGCTAAGGTTGAGGTGGGGCACGTTCACCTGCGTCAGGTGGCAGGTAACACTGTGTGATCCCATACGGCAGGTGATGCTCCATAGCTCTGTGATAGGTTTCCTATAAAAACCCGTACCGTACACCTCTTCAATCAACCTTCAACTTGATTCAGAGCACACTAGTGGTTCACTAGCACCACATGTCACAAACAGATCAGAAGATTACAAGGTACAGTAGACCAATGGCTGCTTCTAACTTTAACACTGACACAACCGCCGCAACAACTCAAGCTGCTGCTTCTGTGACACCGTCCTTTTCGACTGAATATACAGACACAGACAGGCACTGCCCGACAGACAGATAGCAATGAACACACAGTCATTAACACCTCATAACAAAGCTTATACTGCTTCTTTCCTTAACACAGACACAACAACTAAAACACAGACATCAACTCAAGCATGAAGACACACACGTGGCTAAGTCACTCTTCAAGTTTAACCCTTTGAGATCCACTTCTCCATCTACAACCACTTGAGCCACTTTTCCATTTAAACACAGATACATAAACAGCAATGAGCATACATAAGGGGTTAATTCACCCTTTATCCCGCTGAGCTGTGCTTCTACATCTAAACACAAATAGGGCTGTTGCAAACGACAAAATGTGCACACAAGTGGTTAATTCACCATTCACTATTCACCATTGTCTTTTGGTTCCCGTGCATTTCGAGTTTCCGCACCATAAGTTCCTCTTCATATTAGTCAAGCTCAAACACTCACCTCTTTCAGACGTCATCTTAAAACTTATTATTTTCAGTCTGCTTATCTGGTCCCCTAGCGCTCGTCTCCAATATGCCCTGATTCTCTTCTTAGATTTTGGCGCTATATAAATTGGTACTTACTTACTTACTTCAACTCTTTAAGCCCTCATTTTTGAGTCTCACTGTAGCCAAATGTAAAGACAGGATGAGATAGAGTTGAATGCTGTACAACGAGTGCGATATCTTGTTACAATCCTTGAATCATTTAATTATAAATCAATTAATGAGTCAGCCAATTAATGAACGAATAAATGATGAATGGATAGACGAATAAATGAATGATCACTCGAAGCACACTCATATAGTGCTATTTGTCCCCAATGGAACCAAATTTTACGAAGTTATGCAGAGCAGTCAGTAAGTCAGTTAGTCAGCCAGCCAATCAAAACCAATCCAAATAGCACCACGTCACAAACAGATCAGAAGATTACAAGGTACAGTAGACCAATGAATCATTCATTCAATCCATCAGTTGATCACAGAATCATAACATAACCATTAGTTAGTTCAAAGCAACCAGCTGATCTACTTTTTAGTCGGATGGTCGACGAATCAACTGATCACTGTTTTGAACTCATTTTTTTGACTTAGACTTTCGTTGAGCCTAAAGTTCAATCTAAATATGGTCTAAGTCAAAAAGTGAAGTCAACCAGTGCCACACCCAAACGTCACAGATGGCTCAGAACATGACACCAAATTAAAGCCGACCTGTTCCTTGTGTAGTTGGCTCGTCAGCTGATGAACCTGCAGCTGTAGCGAGTTGATCAGTGGATCCTCGGAGCTCGACAGATTCACCTTCGGCACATTCTTGACTTTTTTGCAGACTTCAGCAAACTATTAACAGCACATCCATGTTAGAGTGCAAATGATGCACATTGGAGTATTCGATATTATCTGTTATTTGCCATTATTGTGAAGCATTGAGTAACAAGCTATATTGTCACTGACTGTGAGACCCAATACCAACACCACTTGGATAGCAGTCGGCGCTGCGTCACATTTGCTATTTCATGAGAGACTGTCCGACCACTTGGCAAGCTGGCCAGGTGCGGAAAGTGAAGCTCTATGGTTACGTACAGCACTGATGATACAGACTAATGAATACTGGTACTTGAATTGGGAAATGGCATCCGCAAAACCCAATAATATTCGGTATCTGGTAGCTTTTTTGGCATCATTCAAACCCTAACCACCATAGTGAATGGGTGAATAGTTTTATAATAGCATATAGCACGAACTAAGCAATTCAGTGCCATGAATGACAAAAAAAATTTCTTAATTAAGCGCTGAAAAAATGATAAACAACTGGGTAAGCTAAAATAACGTCATATACAACTGTAAAATAAATTCCGCTTGGCACTTGGCGACTAATGCAGCAGCTTGGGGTCTAGTCTTATGACCTTGTTGCTGAACTGGGTCGTACAGTGTACAGCAGTCACCGACCAAACAAAATTTCGTTTAAATCAGCAAAATCAACAAAAACTTTGTTTGTGGGCAAATGAACGAACGGATGCCAGATCAGATTTATTTGGTCAACAGAGTTGTGGAGTCAAACAAAGAAGACAGCAGAGGAACAATGGTTCAAACTACACTGTGTCTCAGAAAAGAATCCAAGACAATATTACAAGTTGAAGAAAGTGGAAATTTAACAGTCATTTGATGGCTAGCTGTGTGAGAAAAATTTGCACCAAAAATTACTACAATCTGATAATCCCTCTTCAAGTTACAATCAATAATGTCAGTGATCCTTAACTGAGACACAGTATGGTACATACGTGAAGTGTGCTGCGGGTTTCATCAAGACTGGTCGGCGTGACGCAGCAGATCATTGCAGTACGAGAGTTGCCTCCCAGTGCATTTGACAGCAGCCGCGTCAGCTTGCAGTCCCTGTAGCTTATGTGCCTAGTACACAACACATTACCAGGTGCAGTAGTAGTAGAAGCAGAAGCCATAGTTGTAGTAGTAATAGTAGTAGAAGTAGTAGCATTAGTAGTTACAGTCATAGTAGACATCCGAAAGTTGCCTCCCAGTACGTTTGAAAGCAGCTGTGTCAGCTTACCTAGAATACAACACAACACATTACCATCTATGTAGTAGTATTTTTAGTAGTAGTATTAGTAGTAGTAGCAGTTGTTGTTGCCAACAGTCACAAGTTTCAGCCAGAAGTGTCTTTCAAGAACCATGTCAACTTGCAATTCCTGTTGCTAACATACTTAGTACACGACACAACAATGCTTTGTAGTAGTATTTGTGTAGTTGTTGTTTTGGTGGTAATCGCTGGAAACTAAGATCAGCGCCACCCAAGGGGCTTAGCTCGGGATGGAATCTATGTTTTTTATGTAGTGGTAATAGTAGTAGTAGTTGTTGCAGTAGTCGTAGTAATGTCCGACGTTTCCACCAAAAGTGTGTTTCAGTTGCTGTAGTTCATAAACCTAGTACACAACACTGCACACTACCATGTCTGTAGTAGTAGTAGAAGTAGTTGCAGTACTAGTATCAATGTAGTTGTCAGTCAGTTACCCTGGACCGCCTGGAGTCAAACTGCAGTCTGTAATCTGTAGCTCATAAACCTAGCAAACACCACGTATTGCCATTTCTGTAGTAGTACTTGTAGTAGAAGTTGTAGTAGTAGTAGTAGTATCAGCAGCAGCAGTAGTTGTACACGATGTTTCATAAAAAAGGACCCCTTTTGTTTTCCTTATAATTCACTCAAATGATGACCAATTAACACAAAATTTTTACTGGTTGTAGCTGAAGAAATACTAATTCAAAATATTGGAACTAAATATGGCAGTTGATTAAATATTCTTTGCTAAACGTGACGTAATGCTGACATCGTAATGTCACGAGTACAAGCCTGCTAGTCTCGGCTGGTGCTGACAGTTGCTACCCTGCTCCGATGGTGAAAAATCTGGTTCGTTAGTGACAAATTTTTGAAGTTTTACAGTTGCAGCCACAAAAAAACGTGCAAAGCAATCACATTTACCCGGTACGTGTCTGTGGGGATAGCTGGACTTTCACATGTTCGAGCAAGACAGTGCACTAGCACACCAAGCTTGCAAAATGGTTGCATTTTTTGATCGCAAGATGCTTGATTTCATGTCCACATGTTGCTCAGTGCTGACACGATAAACATTTTTCATAAATATTAAGAAAAAATACATGTCTTCTCATGACTTCTTACTCACAGCCACTGTCAGGCTCTCAGCCAGCTACTACTATTACTATGCATGACCGCTAATACTAGCAATATTAATGATGAGGAAATGCTTTCCATGGATTAGTTTGAAAACTGGATGCTGACATCACGCCATTGGTTAACCTTGTATGCAGTAAAAGATAACAAATCCCAGAAAATGCAAAGTAAACCAACTAAGAAACTTCGCAGAAAATCCTAAATCACATGACATAGAAACAACAATCTTACGAAAATGTCTCCTTCTGGAAAGTATTGAGAAAGAAAGACTACTCACCCTTTAGGGTTGTCACTAAGTTGTTGGATAACGTTTGACAGGTAATGTAGACTCTTGTTAATGTACTTCCCTTCAGCAAACCGCTGTCCGGACGTGTTAGCCGATTCTGCTTTCTCCGAACCAGCGAGGTCCACCAGATTCTACCAGACGTACACAGATGTATTACAGTGAATGTTGGGCGATATTGATGATTAATGACTGCATTCTCGCGATTGAATTCTCAGTCCCAGGATCCGGAATTAAGAAATTTGTAATCGTTTCAGGATGAGGCTTACAGATTGGTCGTTATTTTGGTATCCCCAATAGACTTATTGCATGTATAGGATATAGAAGGCCCTTATGAAAGGTATATCCAAACTGTAGCACAGTGTAGGGGGTGACTGTAACTATCAAAATACTAATTACAGTACACAACAAGGGGTAGGACTCTAGTGCACATAAAACATTTTATTCATTAGACAACTGGAATTATTATTTGTATCACTTAACACACCACAAAAGTACAATTTTAACAATTTTTTATAATGCCAGAATCCTGAGATTATAACGCCGCCAATCCCAGGATTCTGGATTGGCGAAAACGCCCAAGATTCCGGGATGGCAGTCCGCAGATGGCAATGATACCTCGATAAATATCTTGATACCAAATGTGACGATACTAGTATCACCAAGATCATGATGTATACGGTGCCACAATACCACCAAGTATCGTAGATGACTGATAGCGCAAAGTTTCAATCAATCCACTGCTTGTACATGCCGATGAGGAAATCAAGTTGCAGTGTGGAGCTTTTACATAAATCAGCAGTGTTTTGGGTGTTTGCACATCAGCCAAAACAGCATATCTCAATGATGTGTGACCTGATTTGTGAGCTGCGTGACCTATGACGACTGGCAATGAGACGACTGCAAATGCAAGACCGCAAAATGTGTCACCATATGTTTCATATGCAGTTCCAGTATCGCGGTAGTATCGAGTATTGCGATACCTTAGATGGTATTGTTATCGTGGCTCGAATTTCAGGTATCGCACAACACTAAGTACAATGATACAGCTGGCAAATTTTCAAAGATTTCCACACTTTTGCCGACAATGAATACCAGGACTTTCCAGCACCTTCTACACTCTTCTTAAAACGACGGCAAACAACAATACAACAGAAGCTTTAAGGTACTAAAAAAGCTAAAAATAAACTAAAATGAACTTGTTCTGAAAAGTGAACTCTGGCCCATGTCTAGGCCCAGTACAAGGACACACTGTGTTAAGCAGGGAGGGAGAGGCTGACCCACAAGGGACAAGAGAGATTCAGGGGTCAAACACGCAGTCAGAACTCTTGATTGCAAATTGTTGCTGTCACCTGGTATTCAGAAACGTGACAAAATTCCACCTTTTTCTAAAGTATTATACTCTAAACAAGTTTGCCATCAGTGATGATTACATGCTTAGTCATCAACCAAAGGCCAAACTGTGCAGCGGAAAAGGAAATTGAACAAATTTTGTTAAGTTGTCGTTCAAAAGGTACAAACGTACCGTTTTGACTTCAAAGCCCCAATCATCATCATCAAAGTTAACTATAGTGAGGAGCGTTATAAGGTAAATAGTCAGTTCATTAAACATACCACGGTAGATACGAAGCACGGGCCGAGCTCAATGTTATCGACGGCTTTCGAGTCATCATCGACTTTACTCTGATCATCATCCTTACTCTCGATCACCTGAACCATCCATGACACAAAACATACAATGTCAGGAAAACATGACATAAACCACTGAGTGAGTGAGGGAGTGTAGGTTTAACGTCTCGCAGTCCCGCTCAACACATAATAGGTAATACACCTACATAAACACATAATAATGGAACAGAAAGTTTGACATATACAAAAAAACCCGATACGAAACACAAAACACAAAAATCAACCTAAGCCTAAAATTGTAAGAACTGTCCATTGAGGATGAATATGTAAAGGTGGTAAAAAGGTCAAAGATGGTATTATAGCTCTTTATAGGATCTAACACATCACAGAGCTACGATGCATCACCTGCCATATGGGATCACACAGTGTTACCAGCCACCTGACACAGGGGAATGTGCCCCTCCTTAACTCCAGCCAGATAAGCCAGTAGTCAATCTACCTACCCCAGAGGGATGGGAGGCTGAGTTGACCAAAGCGGCTGGTTACATAGCGAGACGGTTTACCTGCCCGCAGGCAGTCATCCATCAAAGTACTAACCCGGCCCGGCGTAGAGTAACTTCGTTGATCGAATGAAACACCACCACCTACCCCGGCAGTTCTAATAACCTTCCCTCTTGACCTTACCATTGTAAAGTAGTGGTGCCATCAACCACTCCACTAGTTAACTGTAAATTAGTCAAGCAATTTAAGTTAGTAGACTGATAGTAGACTACTCGAAATTTGACAAATAGTCAATCCACTAGTGAAATAGTCAACGATAGTAGCACTAATGTCTACAACTATGATGACTATATACTGATTTAACAAAAGAAGAAAGTAACACTAAGTGAACTCACGATGCGAAAGATGACGTGTGAGCGGCTACTTCGTTCGTTCATGGCAGTTGCACCATAGCGACGAGACTCTGAAAATTCACAACACTTAGTTACACATTGCCTGCAACGTTCTACTAGTACTACTGTTGTAATAACAGTTGTAGTTGTGTGCACAAACTATGCTAATAAGTATTTTTCCATGCATACGTAGTATGGCCCAACTAGCAGAATTAAAGTGTTCTTTCAAGCAAATAACAAATGCACAAGTGCACCCAGTACAAAATTTTAAAAATACAAAAATACTAAGGAGCATCTACTGCCATATGGGATCACTAGGGTTCGAACGATACTAGCATCGAAGTACTGGGTATTGGCCAATACTGGGGTGGATCGGGTATTGGGCGATATTATTTTTTACTGTGAAATCCAATACCAATAACTGCTCACTCAGTGTAAGTGGTCGCCGCCCGCCGCCAACTGCTGTCTAAGCCGCGATCAAACAGCAGTTGGCGGCAACCACTATAGAGTGATGATTATCTCAATTTGCTAGCAAACAACTGTGGCGGGAAGAGCGGCGCGAGGTGGGGGAGGGAAAAAGTACACCTGTAGAATGGTCGGCATTTATGACAGATTAGAAGGATTATGGGATATCCCCTCTCTACTGCCGCACGCCGGCATCTCACACTCTAGGCCTAATTTCAGTAACCGACGTGCGATCAGTAGCAGACGTGTGGCAATTAGCATGGTGGGCGACATCGCCAGCCGACGCCGTGCCTGGCGGTTTCTCCTGTCACGGTGCACTGCAGTAAAGGTTACTGGTGCCAGGAAACACACGTGATTGTGTGACGATTTATGTACCTCATTACATGGCCTTCAAAGCTCCTGGTTGACAGCTGTCGCGATTATATCACCGCTGCTGCATGGGGAAGACATTAGAGTAAATCGCTATTAGACCAATGACGTGTGGTAACAAATAAGCGTCGTGGTAGATTTAACTATAGTACAAAAACTGCTGGTCTTAGTTGCTGTATTAGATCATATTAGAGCTTAATTTTTAACATTATGCGCTATATAAATTCACGTTTTATTTACTTACTTACATTTATATCAATCAGTCATTGATTCGAGCACAATCCACAGTACTTTAGGCCTACTAGCCTATGTACACAAAACTTAGCATCATCATCATCGACAACCGTGGGCTCAATGCCCGTTGGTGTCTGACGCCATTTTTACTATCGCTGCCCACCGCTGCCTATCTAGGGCAGCGTGGCTTAACTCCTGCAGGGTTGTCCCACACCAC
>Ga0209367_1010078_pt1 | contig 12712 bp, 3 predicted proteins | sample WorMetLIZISLAND2_FD_187412 | JGI IMG/M metagenome (GOLD analysis project Ga0209367, IMG submission 187412) | Marine gutless worms symbiont microbial communities from Max Planck institute for Marine Microbiology, Germany - Olavius geniculatus... ... | reverse complement strand
AAAGACAACAAAAAAAAAAAAAAAACTGAAAAGGTAAGAAATGAAGAATAATAATGAAAACTAAAACTCGGAAAAAAACTGAAAAGAGTAAACATAAAAACCGTGAACAGGTCCGAATAACCGTGGAGTCAGTCTGTATTTTTGTATTTTTTCAGTCACAGTCACTTCCTACAGTTCGCAATACCTTCCGTAGGGCCGGTCTACTACATCTTCATGCATAAAATAAGTCTACTATGGATACCGAAACAGCGATTATTCTGTAAGCTTAATCCCGAAACGGGATCCCGGGATTACAAATTTCTTAATTCCGGATCCCGGGATTGAGAATTCAATCCCGGGATTGCAATCACTAGTACCCGTGTTTAAACCTGCGTATCTGCTGCGTATCCGCCGAGGATACGACGTGTCGCGGCGGATACGCAGTGCTGTCCGGATACGCCGCGGATCCGCTCCGTGTCCGCCCCTGCGTTGCGTTTTCATACGCGCCGCAGACTCCGCGTGTAGTGTGAACGCCGCTTAAAGGTTAGGGGAGACCTGCAGTGCATATCCAATAATAACGTCTTTGATTGTAGCAGACGATGCTTTTATGCGATAGCTACCATGCATAAACAACGCTAGTTAGCAGACTAATCCCGCGCGCAAGACGGTAACGATGTTGACATGCTAAGCATCAGAATTAGTCGGTCTGGACCTAACCTATCACCGACTAATAACCCGGACATACAACTGTATATCCCATTTGTGGCATGCGTCGTGCAAAAACGAGTGTAGGCTTACTAAAGAGCAGTTAGTTACATCAGCGAGCAAAAGCAGTGCCGGACAGCCTCGTGGAATCGATGTGGCTAAAAGCAAACCTGAAACGAAATGCAACAAAATTGCACGTGATTCGCATGCGATGTTTTTAGTTTTATCGTCGCGTAGGTCTACTAGCGACACAAGCTTATAGGCCTACACAAAGCGCGTTGAGTCGGCTAACTATGTCGTATAATCATTCGCATTTCTTGTAGTCTATGTGCTAATCATCTGTTTTGTAATGACTTTCGAAGTAGCGTGTGGCCACAATACCCTACGTTACACAAGGACCAGAAGACAATTACGACACCACATGCACTAGGCAGCACTGGGGTCCACTATTGCTATGCACATACGAATACGCGAATCGCGCGGCGAAATGCGTCGTTGTAGCCTAGATTGTAAACTATGACGAATGTGTTTTATATTGCGTGTGAAACGTTTGTCAGACAGACATTCGCAATAATTCAAACAAGTCGGTCAAATGGGCCTGAAGAGTAGACAAAACGTTTGGACACCCGCTGCCGGTGTTAACAATGCGCCCCGCAATGCATCGAAGTCAATTGTCACACTGCCTGCAGGAAGAAGCAGATAGCTCGACGGACTGTGAAGTTATTTAGCGGCTTCGGCGTAAATTAGTACAAATGTAATCAACCGCGGCGGCAGAAAATGACGCCAGCGTGACGACACTGTCAACACAGTGATCTATTACGATGTCAAACAGTAACGGTCACATCCGTCACACTCCGTCATCGTCAACCGGCAGTGCGACATTACCATAGATATCGCTGCATCGCTCTCGTCAGTTTTAAACTATGAGTTATAGACCGTCTTTCCATGCCTTTTTGTTTTCGAGTTAGGAGTCCGACGGTGCGGGCAGACAGGGAGACAAACGGACAGACGACGAAAGGCAAGATCCGCAAACTTGTGACCATATCCGTTTTCGCGTTATATTTGCACATTGGGGCAACTAAACTAAATTTCACTTACAAAAAGACTTACCGGTATTTAACAGTAAACCTAGAATGTTTTCACTGTATACAGCTTGCGTAATGCTGTTTGTCTCGGATTTATGCTGGCTTCATTGCAATCGCCTCACGCAGGTCACGTTCTTCTTATCCGTATGTATAGTAAACTCATTATCCTATCTGTAAAGCCATATAGGGGCACAATTCCACCAAGTCTTAAGGTTGTGGCATCCAGTAGGTATGACTTAAGTCTTTTTTTCTTACGAAGCATAACAATGGAGCGATTGCGCAGTCAGGAAAACAGTTGCACGGTCGTGCCCCATTTAATCAGTCAGGAATTTTTAAAGTGGCCCAAGTAGGCCTAGTAAAAAAACTAGGCCTACTGCTAGGTCCACTAAGCTCTAGCTCCACTGTACAGATTAAAAAGAAATGTAAAATACTGCAAATAAAACTTATGGCTTTTTGTGTACGTATTAAACAACAAGAAATTTGAGCTAATGCTCACGAGATACGCGGAAGCCTATAGCAGTTTCTGTTCAGTAGTTTAGCTGAAAATTAAGGTGTTCACGCTAAGTTAAATACCAAATTCTCTATCTGGATCGCAGAACGATAGTTGCTTGGCCCCACCTTGTGAATGATACGGAGTTGTGTCGCAGCCAGAAATCGACAAAAAATCTATTAAAAACCATATTTTGGCGTTTAAGGTCATCCAAGGTCATTGAATTCGGTGGCAATCGAAAGCCAGTGTACGACTTCCTATTAGTGATTAATAGTAAACCGGGCCCTATCTCGCACTGTTTGTGAGATACAGCGACTTATTGGCCAAAAATCGCGAATTTGTCCCACCCCCTCTCATTTAGCGCTCTTGTTCGGGGTGACCCCCTGCGAATTTACGGAAAAGCTTTACGGTTCCTGAACCTAGAGTCTTCCAGGCAGCCGACGGTAAAGATTTGGTGATCCTAGCTTGCATCGTTTTTAACTGATCCACCCGTGTGACAGACGGACGGACAGACAGACAGACAGAATTGCGATGGCCAAGACACGCTGAAAGCAGTAGCTGCTTCCGCGCGTAAAAATGAAGTTATAGGCTAACAGTTCGAATAATGTACGACAGAAAAAAAGTTAAAACGGTTGGGTGTTATCAGAGAATGTGTTTTATTGTCGTTACGATAAGGCTTACAGCTGAATTTTAATCTCTATTTCTTTCGTTGCTTTCGTCTCTTGTTCTGTCTGTGAGCTTCTCGCATCGCTTCATCGACGAACAAGAAACAGCCTACAGCCACAAGTCTCTGAAGCGACTATCTCAGCTGATATTGTTTTGTGCCTTAGCGTGCACTTTAAATGATACTATGCCTCATGTTTTTTTTTTAAATTGAGAGACTGGAAATGTGCGTAACTTACAATACAGACACAACATCTACCGATGTAAGCAAAACCGATAAGTTTACAGTTTCAGTGCCCCAGTTATGCGGTTATTATGCGGCCGTTTTATAGGCCGCATTACGCATCGTGCCTGTTCGTCTCTCCGTCCGTTTGATTCAGAATCAAATATCACGGCACCATGACAATCGTTCTCTCGGTATCTGCCGCTCCTCTGCAGTACAGTAGTCGTTCAATTACTTCGCATACAAGGATATTAATAGGCCTTTAGCCTCATAACTGTATCTGAAAGCTTGATTCTCTGATGGTCTGGCTTTATATATTTGCTCAGCATGGAATGCGAAATGCCTAATGGTTTTCATATGCATGTTGCACACGCCAGCCATTTATTTTCGTATCTGCGCAAGCTGCAATGTTGTCGACTGTTAAGCGAATCTGCGCTTAATCCATGTTTATTACGACGTTTAATACAATGTCCGTATCAAACACATTTTCCCATCGCCATTAGTTTTAGGCAGCACTACTGCCGGCTATTGGACAGACGTTACCGTAACGTGCTTTGTCTGTCCATCCGTGTCTGACATTTTATATTTTCAACAAGTTAGAAATTACGAAAACTTGCCCTTTTGACCACATGTGCAATTGTCTCGTCATGACAGCCATTGCTATAGTGCCGTGTCCTCTTTAACGACGTTAGCGACCATGCGACGCTAAAGCACTTTGTCGTGTGAGGCGCCGATGAGCTATGATGGGATCACGTTATCCTTCCACGATTCACACATCACTAAGAAATGACAAGTACTTATTGTAATTGCGTTTACAGGCAAATCTTCACCCACAGCTGTACTTTTGCGCCTACAGCAATGCGTATAATGATGTATAGGCTTTATAAACATTGAAGATCTCGCCAACCATGCGGTGCAGCGTGTACAGTAGCTGAAATTAACTAGGCCCCTAGTCTTTTCCACACGGTAGGCCAGTTGTAGCGACTTGGGTAATCAAGGTATTGCAAATGTTTTTGGCTAAGTGTGTTGGTAGATAATTTTTATAATATTTGACGATGTTACGACAAAAATTTAGCGTCTTACATTTTGTAGTACGTGCGCCCAGTCCATTCTATACAATGCTACAATGTGTGGCGTGCGGCCCAAAACCATTGAAAACTTCCAGGATTAAACAGCCATAAACACGTTTATTTTTACACTTTCAAGATCGAAAATCAAAATTTCAGCGATATACGAACACTTAGCAGTGAATATTGTGTTGGTGAAATATTATTTAGATTTATAGGTTCAACAGATATAAACGTCGTCTACCGTCATCGGATGGCAGCATCTCGTCAGTCGCCGAAGCCGGGCTTTGTTGAGCTAGGAACATCACCAGTAGCGAGAAGATGACGTAAGAACGCCGCTTTTTCGGTTCCATCATAACATGCAGCGTCTGCAGCCGGAAGTCTGTAAGCGGCGTAAAGTCTAGAATGGAAAGAAAAGTAGCGCGAAGGCTCAACAACAGAGCAGTCAGCAGCTGCAGCAGAGTCGCGACGTGCTGAAAGGTGACAGAGAGATTGGTCTGTAGCACTGCGGACGCAAGTTATCAGCTCAGCTCAGTAGCACGTCGGTGTTTGCATCAGTTTACCAGGGGCTGCTATCCCTAGCCTATATCTGGTGGGTACAGCTTGCGCCCAGTAAAAAAATATGGAAGGGGTTGTTAAAGTGTAGATCGAAACTCCCCCCCCCCATTTTTCACCAGACAATCTACACGCTAAGGGAAAGGGGTATAAAGGACAGGGAATTGGAGTAGGGAGAAAGGAGAATGAAAAAGAGGCGAGTGGAGGTGAGGCAGGGAGGGGAAGGAGTCCAAAGGGGAGGGTAACTTGAGCCCGAAATTTGGTGGGAACTTGCGCCCGATTTCGATTTCATATTTAGGGGAATAGAAGCCTGCAGTGGGGTTCAGTGCGGCGTGCAGTCGCGATCCCGCCTGATTACACGCACGCGCCGGCGTCACAATCTGCATCGGTAATGACGTCCGACATCATCCATAAGTAACGCCAGTTGTTTCGCCGCTTCTTCGCCGTACTTTGTCTGAGAGGCGCTCAGCTGTCTGTCTCAGGTGTCTGTCCACTCAGTGATGTTTTGAGTTCTGCCTTTCTACTTAAGCTCACCCGCCCATCCAGACCATCTGCGACCCCCTACATGCCTAGCCTATAGGCTACGTCGTCGCGGAAGATGCATTTCGGTAAGTTAAGCCTGCCAGGTAGTAAAATTTGGAAGCCTGGAACTTGGCGGCTGCTTGCTATACTTTCAAAAACAGACTTAAAAATTGAGACGCGGTTGCTACCCTACCCAACGTGAGTCCGCCCAGCGCCGTAAGTCCGATTGGGGAGGGAAAAATTTAAAAGGGGTGAAATTTCCTTGGAAGCAAAGTCAGGTGGCCCGAACTCAAATGCATCAATATAAGCAGAACGTGCAATGTCGACTTAAACCCTATACGGTTGGTCAACATGCGCGCATATAACTTTTTGTTAGTAGACCAAATTTCACCATTTTTGTTCATTTCCCCCCAAAAGTACACCCCCACCTAGCGGCACATCACGTGATAAAGTTTCTTGAGGCTACTCCTTTTAGCTCCAATTAATTCGATGTTTAAAATTATCGTGACCTTGACTTGCCCTTGGATCGGGTTATATGGACCTAGCACGCATACTGTCGATCTGAGTCTATATACAAGTTTTATTAATCGGAAAAAAAACTTTTTGGAGAAACGGACGGACAGACGTACGGACCAGACACACACAGTCGACTGTCGAGAAGTCGACTTTTGAAGCAACCAGATATAATAAACACATCGAAAAGAGCAAGAAAACATGTAGGCCTATATAGGCCTATAGCCTAAGTGATATTAACAAAAAATCTGAGCTAGTGCTCATGAGACGCGCGAGAGCCTATGGCAGTTTCTGTTCGCAATTGGTCTATCTTCATCCATTTCGTCGCAATTCACTTTTTTGCAGCCAGAAATTTCCCCAAAATGACTTAAAATCAATATTTTTAAAGTTCAAGGTCATTCAAGGTTATCGATGTTGACATTTCTAAAAAGGTTGTCGCCAGTGCTTATAGGCCTATGCAGCATGTCTGTGCCTATCTGCGACCATTTTCACGCTAGACAAGACAACAGCGGATACAGTGTAAGTAACCACTTTTTGAAAGGGTACCCCTCTTTGACACCCGCGTGCACAGGCCTCTTTGAATCTAGAGGGTCCGGACTTAGACTGCTGAAATTAACATTCAATGCTGAAAATTTCACATGCAGGTTTTCTTGGTCTATCTCCAGCCATTTCAGCGCAATTCACTCTTGAAATGTGTGTCGCAGCCCAAAATCGAGAAAAATTCATAAAACCCCTTATTTTGGGCGTTCAAGGTTATTCAAGGTCATCGATGTTGACATTTCTAAGAAGCTCGTTGCCAGTGCTTGTTATGATGAGCAGCATGTTTGTACCTATCTGCAGCCATTTTCACGTCAGACGAGTTAATAGCTGTAGAATAACGCATTTTTAGGAAGGTGTCTCTCTTTCGCCCCCTCGTTCGTGGGGAATCCTTTTACCCAGTGGCATGAAATTTTGTCGCGAAATACTAGAGACACCAAGCTATCATATGGTGAAAACTCGAAGTCTTCATCTCGACTGTTCTTGAAACGGTACCGGGTCGTGACAGACAGACAGACGGACGGACAGACAGACAGAATTACCGTAACTAATAGGCGCTATAGCTATGCTAGCTCTCGCGCGTAAAATGCTCACGACTTTGCACCCACGCTGCGTTGATGAAGCAACGCAGGCTTGAACTGTGCGCACTCTGCATTCATCGCAAGCACGATTCTCGGATGTTTGCAGGCAAAACGAAGCTAAATACAAAGTGCAGGAGTCGCCTTGCTTTCATCGAGGCGTTACGTGTAAGAGTGATTAGTCGTTTCAGCTTCCGGATTACCTGCGAGTTTGCGACTGATATAGGCCTTCTCTCCGGTCGACGTGTGAGAATTAATTTCAGTTTGAATCTCGCACCCACCCCGTGCATCGGTGATGAAAATTGCTATTGCCGCCAATGCTCCCGTTTGGCGTTCTTGAACGCTTGCAAATAAGTTCTCAGCGACCTGAATATTTTCCCGTGTTCTTAGGCGAACGATGGTAAAGTGAGAGGTGCGAGAAGGGTATAGTGCGAGAGAGCGAGCGAGGAATTCGTGCGAGGATCGGGGTAATTAGCGAACGATTTCCACCTTCTGTGTGGAAATTCGCGCATGATTTGTAAAGCATTCTAACCACTTTCCACCTTCAAACATTTTGTCAAACACCTGTCTTTCGCAGAGCCATGTCCGTTAAAAGATCACGCAATTTTAAACGTTGTTAGCAAGAAGCCCAGCTGTCGCTAAGAAAAGCCGACCGTACCGCCGAAGCGGCTGCGTCCGACTTTCAGTAACAGAGAAAGCGATTTCTCAGAGGCGACGCAGTTCCATGCACGATATGTTAACGAAATGCTGCTTTCGAAAACTACAATTAACGCTAGTATAAAGGTGCGTTCTCACTGCGCGCGTTACACAAGTAAACCCCTATGTTAATGCGCATTTGCATAACTTCAACAAACAGCAGCTGACTCTACAAAATTCTGCATCAATGATGCACCATTTAATGGCAATCAGAGTGCCAAATTTTAGTTAAATCTGTCAAAGCAAACAATAGATACAGCAGCCTTTGTGAGGTCACCCCAAACACTTCAGTTTCAGGTCTTTAACACAAAGACCTGAAACTAATGTGTTTTGGAATTTAACTATTGTTTGCTTTGGCAGATTTATCTAAAATTTGGCAATTTTATTGGCAATAAATGGTGCATTGATGGCATAAAATTTTGCCGAAATCAGATGTTGTTTGTTATAGTTACGCGAATGTACAATAATAGAAAAGTTTACTCATGTAACGCCATTTTGGTAACGGATATATTTTGTTATCGATATTCAACAACTAATAACTCCGCTAAGTAATAATATTGTTCAACGAAATTTGGCGGTCTCTTTAGCAATTTATTGGGGATTAAGTATACGAAACTGTATCCAGATTCGTTCAGACTTGACGTTTCTATTGTACGATATCTAGGGGGTTACTTTTTTCCCCGGACACAATGTTTATCTACATGTATATAGGCTACGGTATGCAGTTACGTGTACATCCTGTATGATGATTCATTCAGTGTACACAGAATTATTCCCACGTTCCGACCTAGTCCTACTGTCAACATGCACAGTAGCCTAGATTATTGTTTTCAATGCTATGTACTACATATAAGCCTAGTAGGCATATACCGTATTTTCCGCCTCGTTGGCTACTCATTTCTTGTGCTAACAGCCTATTACTAAAAATTCTAAAGGCTAGGCCTATAAAGGCTACGTCTAATAAAGGTAGAGATGCAAATTCAATGCACTCAGCGATGAATATAAAGATGGGAAACTTCCCCTACACCTATTGCATCACTTTGATCGTTACAACAAATCTGGGGCAGGCTATAGGATCCTGCAGAACGTCTGTGAAAATATGGACCTGTAGCATCAACTTGCTACAGGCTAAGCTGAGATATCGACATTTTAAAAATATAATTAAAGTGCAGCTATCACAGTTTCCGGAGGCCTACAGTAGTTCTGGTTTTTTTTCTGGGAAGCCACATGATTGTAAAGAACTACAACCACTGTACTAAAAAGTAAAAACCCTTCAGACTTTGTAGGGGGGGGACCTTTGACTTATTCCTCAGGCAGAAAGTTGAGAAATCAGTTTGCAACGTACCAGTGGTTAATTGTCACACAGATGCAATTAATGCCAACACAATAACGTAACGAGGAGAGAGTACAACAAAAAGCAATGCACAGAAATTCATCTGCATACTATATGACAGATATGCAACCTGATAGGTAATAATGCTTACAAATGGCTAAGGCCAACAGTTTTCCACGGGCTGCAAAATTTCAAGCCGAGTCACAGAATTTGCCCTTTTCCGCAGAATTTTGATATTGCTGCAGAATTTTACAGAAGTTAAGAAATGACTGATGATTAGTACGATCGTCGTCTTTGAACTAACTACATCACGGAGAAAAATCAAACTGAACTGCCTAAAACTGCGCCCCTACTAATACTACCATCACATACGGCACAATCGTGAATTAACACAATGCGACTAATTGACAGATTGCACTTTTGAAAAAGGTTGATAATTTTCTTTGTATGTTGCTAGCATAACAGAGCGCCATGCCAGCATCCAAAAACTGAAGTTTTTTAAAACAGAATAAAGCTTAGTTTATGCACAAACAAAAGGCCACGGTAAGCCGCAGTATTTGGACAATTTTGCCATGGTGAGCCGCAGAATTTTGCGAACTGGCCCATGGAATTTGGCCAAATTTGCTGCGGAAAACTGTGGACCCTACAAATGACTGTTGATCAGTAGTGCATGCATAGACAACATCATTTTCATCCCTGCAGAGTGAACGTCTTTTTCATCATTTGCATAACATCATCACATGACAAAAAGCATTCAAGTGCCTAATATGAAAATAATATGCATCAATTTGTAAAATAATGCAGCCAAATCAGATGGCTGGCACTCACAAAATATGCAGCATACACGGAAATAATAACACATGGCCAAACAATTACGATGACAAAGATCATCGTGACGATATCGATAATGATGACGCAGGCATGTAACCAATGGCGGTGGATGCAGGACCTTCTATCACTATACCTGTGGGTGGAGCTTGCAATTTAGTATACACTTTTAATAAAAAAAGTCTGCTTATGGGCAAAAATTGGAGAAAAATTTGTTAAAAGCGTATACTAAATTGCTATAATAAGAAGCACTGTTTTTTTGCTAAAAATGCACCACAAACGGTTTGGTGGCCTGGCTCCGCCCAGATCCGGGAAAAAAAAAGATAATGGTGGGGGGGAAATTGAGCTCAATTTCAATTCTAGATTTTGTGGATAGAAGCCACTGGTTAGGTGGGTTTGATCCAACCACCCTGTCAGCTGAAACTGCATGAAAATAACAAAAAACGTCACCACTGGATACGATTTCCGAGCTAGAAACTCATAAAAATGTGCCTGTCACCAGAGCTTTGCCCCAAACTATACAGATAAAGCTTAGTGCTGAGCACTTCTCCAGACCCCCTAGTTGGATTAAAGGAGAGCCCAGGAAGAGTTGAAGTTCCTGGTGAAAAAGTCTGCTTATGGGCATATGATGAAGACGATAACGTCTGGTCTAGCTGTCGAGCCAGTCATCATCATGCGAGCTGCGCCGGTCGGTGTGAGGTTTCGGAGGCGGTGGAGGAATGAGCTTCGATACTCGGTCGAGCGGATTCTGAGGTTTTCTTCCGGTATCAGCGTCTGATGTACCACCATCGCCACCACTGGTCTTTCCCGCACCTCCAGAGATACCTTCGGTGATGTAAAAAACACACAAAAAATTTCACAACTAAAAGTAGAAGTAAACCATAAAAAGCTACTTCAGTAAAAAGTAAAAGTACTGGATAAAATAATTACTTAAGCAAAAGTAAAAAAGTACTAGGCAACAGGGTAAACAAGTGAAGCATTCAGTTTTAGAACTGATAAATTTGATCTAAAAAGTTTTCAAATACGTCCATTGGTGGCTCAAATCGTCACTGTTTACTCACTATAACAAACCAGAAACCACCTGTTTACCTGTGTGATAACGACAACTCTAATTAGTGTCGTGTGGGGCCAAAGTTTGTGTCTGAAACAGACATTCGCTGAGGCCTGATTCAACTCTATTGCTCATGGTATGCAAGAGTTAACACTGCTGATTCCACTGAGTTAATTGTAATGAAGGCTTTAACCACAAAAGTAATAAAGTAGAAGTCATGTTACTCTAAAATCCTACTTCATTACAAGTGAAAAGTGCTCTTTGCTATGAGTACACTGAAAATTGTACCCAAGCAATGTAAGTTAACGCATTACTTTGACTTCGTCACCTTACATCACTGGATACCTTTGCGTCTCAGTGAGAGCTGGCGGGCAAGGTCACTCATTAAGTCCCCGCCGCTGCCGCTGCCAAGACCCTTGCCGGAACTGTCAACCGAGTCTTCGTGCTTCTTCTTCTTCTTGACCTTCCTCTCGCCAGCTCTACTCAACCGGTTCTTCTCAAAGCCACGGATCGCAGCCATTAGATCGGCTCGGCCTGAATCCACCGGCACAGACGAGATGCGATCTGATTCTGCAGGCCTGCACAACACAGTAGACGAACTAATAAAACAAGTGCAGATGTCTGCCCAGTGCTGACACAATATGCAGCCACCAGTGGCGTCATTTCAGCAAATCATTGCGAGGTCTAAGTAATTATAGGGATCTGAGCTGACGTAACATATTGTTCCTGCAGCAGTAACACTGTTTCAAAGGTATGATTTACAGGGGAAAAAAATTACAATCATAAATCTTTGGGGGTCCGTAGACCCTTACAGCCCCCGCTAATTGACACCCCTGGCAGCCAACCACCTAACTGTACCCTAGCTAACCATGACCCTGACCTTCCCGACCTTTGACTTTATGAGCTAAAAATAGGCACACTGATTACTCCTGTCCCATGGGACATTCACAATGTCACATAAATTTTAGTTCTTATGCCTTTATTTTTTAAAGTTAGAAATCCATACAGGACAGACAATTAGACAGAGAAAAAGGCTCATAATGCAGACCATCAGGGCAATTAAATACGAACAACATAGGTGCATCCGGCAACGTAGCGTCTACGAGATTTCAGGTGTGATACATGCAAGCTGCTACAATTTTTCATCAGACAACAATCTACATTAGCGGCTAGCACAGAGGAACGTGACGTGATATTTGTCTACTAAAGATGGCTGTTGCTGCTTGTAATAGGTGAGTTTCAAGTAAAAATAGTAATTAAAAGAACAATTTTGCATTAATGTTATTTTTTACTGTACGGTGGGCGTTTAGATCAATGATTTTTCAACTTTCATCTAAAAACTGATACTTTCAGAAGCCCGGATGTTGGCCTAAACTGCAATTTAGCGTAAAATTTTACACTACAGTATGCTCGTAGCAGCTCGTAACTGTCTTGCCATAACCGAGTGTCCAGTAGCATAGCAGCAACGAGCCGCTCGTAGCCACTACGTTACTGGACGTGCCTCACAACAGCACTGTCAGCAAAGACATAAACCAACAAAATAACAACATAAATAGTACTTTCAACTAATACAGACAAAAAGCTGGTACTTCATTATTAAAAATCCATATAACTAAAAATCATCAACACTGATGTCAACCTGAAGCCCAATACAGTTTGTTGCTATGGTGACTAATAGTGTGATCCTAGTCTGCAGAAACTGACACAGTGGTGTAAAGGCCAAAAATCACCAAATCAGACACAAATTTTGATTATAAACCAAAATTTTCCCACAAGAGAAGATGTGTTGGACATTCAAAAATTTAGGGTGAGCAACTGTTCTCCTGCTGCCCCCTCCCCCCGCAACAACACCACTGAGCATTAAGCGCAAAATTTTGCATTTGGACC
>Ga0209367_1010077_pt1 | contig 12713 bp, 7 predicted proteins | sample WorMetLIZISLAND2_FD_187412 | JGI IMG/M metagenome (GOLD analysis project Ga0209367, IMG submission 187412) | Marine gutless worms symbiont microbial communities from Max Planck institute for Marine Microbiology, Germany - Olavius geniculatus... ... | reverse complement strand
AGACATAGACAACGTTTATTTAAAAATAAGTTTTTAAAACAAAAAGTTGCGTTTTTGCGCATACTTTTGTAGGCTATAGTAACGCATTTTATTTGACGGCATTTTTCCTTCAATAATAACTAACAATTTTGTGCCAAATTATTTCGCCGTTTTACGATGTTAATGTTTTTGTAGTAAAGTTTTTTAGCTTTACCGTTATAAGCTTACGTTAGACACATTACCGTTGACAACAAAATTTCGGTGCCTAGTGCCACCAGTTACCGAACATGTTAGGTCGTCGACACTGATAGTAAATCAAGTCACCGGACGATGACTAGGTTTACTGCTCAATGCGCAGTCGGCGCCTGAATCGCCCCACGTATGATCCACCAACCACATGTAAAATATAATGCAATTTTTAAAATAGATTTTTGACGTATCGTGATCTCAACATTTGGCACTTTATACCACAAATTTGGGTTTACATGAAAGACAAAACACAACTTTAATTTTTAAAGTCTTTGATCAACTTTGCTGTTTTACAAGACAAAACGTATAAAAACATGAATAGCAAACCAGCGCAGATTGCTGCACATGTGTCCTCGCCTTCACATGTAGCTGTCAACATTATCACACACAACACGTAAAATAATTCTGTCATATAGCGATTTATTTTTAAGCGAAAATCTAACTCAGTGACTCGGTTTACCAAACACTGGTTGTTTACTATATCTTCGACAACGTTGCTTTTGCTTGATGCCGAAGTAAGTAAATAAGTAAAATAAGTAAGTAAATAGTGTACTATACAATAGTCAAACAATACAAACGTAAATGCAAAAAAACACAAAACAAAAACACCAAAAAGTTGCAAAAACTTAAAAAACTGTAGGTGGCAGTTAGCAAAAACACCTTATAAAACTATAAACTTCTAACTGAATATGGTTAGCCTCCACCCTAAACATTCTCAGGCACTATTATCAAAAAGTTTAGATAATGTTATAGCATTAACTGAAAAACCATAACAATGTTTTTTTTTCCAAAATGCACCAATTTTACTAAAAATTTTAACAGTCAGGTTGAAACCCTGAGAGGAAAAACATACAACAATAGCGTATCAAGCTACAACATGTCGGTTTTGCAGTCACCACGTCTTGTGTTGTTATGTTAATCTTACACACTCGTATCATGTCAAACATTTGTAGCAATTATCCTTTATTGATACCTACAGTTTACACGAGAGATGTGCTCGCACGATTTTTACTTGTAGTTTTGTGCACACTGCAGATGCATAATAACACGATACCTAAGTACTGTGATCACAGTGCATATCAGTTTGTCGTCGTGTACGCCTGTATTTTAAAGTTCTGTTGCAATGAACATTGTTGGCATACTTTCGCGTGAACAAACGTAATTATGTATATATAAAGTACGAACAGCTATGCTTTACCTCTGAGGAAGACTTTAACTTCGGCAATACAGATGGCATTCCTGCCTGCAAACTGGTTCTGAATGATCACGTATCTGAACGTGTCGCTGGTTTGGTCGAAACTCATAGCTGCAGTTGTCGAGGGGAAGAATATATCCGCGTGTTGAACATAGCGGTACTGCTTGAACACCGGAGTTGTCACTGCTGGATCATCGTTTGTCAGACCCACCACGAATCCAGTCATACGTCTTTTTGCTGCAACGACAGCAAAAATAAAGTTCAGACTCCACCACGTATCTCAGTTTGTTGAAAATAATGAACTTGTTGTACAAGAAATTGTACAGCAAATAGGCCTATCGACACGTAAACTGAATTTGATTAAAGAAACGCGCTTTTATCGACTGCGTGCTAAGTATCTGAAACCACATTCTTTTTTTACGTCAGAAACCTTCGTTTTGCTTGGCTCATCAGAAAGCTACTAAAATTCATCTGTTTTCGCATACGTAGACTGCGATATTGTTTGCGTCTATAAGGGGTGTTATCGGGAATGGGCCCTTGAATGCTGTCAATTGCATTTTTTCCCAGACCGACCGCCGTTGCCATGGCAACTAAATTTGGGACAAAAATGGCCATAACTCGGCTTTTGTAAAAAAATGTCTGCGAAATTTTTGCGTCTATAGGGGGGGCGACAGGCTATTGAATGCATAAATTGTATTTTCCCCGACCGACCCCCGTTGCCATGGCAACGAAATTTAGGACAAAACTGTCTATAACTCGGCTTTTGTAAAAAAAATATGTGCAATATTTTTTGCATTTGTAGGAGAGTTTTTTGGAACTGAGCCATCAAATCCGTGTGCTTGCCATCTATAACTGCATGCATGAATGATCCAGCTGTCGTCTTAACCCTACATTCGCTGTTAATACACTCAATTTTAGCCTAAGTATCTTATTATGGCAATGACCATCCGATGCAGCAAGCCTATAGTATTTTGGTCCAAGTAAAAGCAGCTATATGAGATCACCATATTGTCATTACGCAAACGTTTACATTAGTTAAGCTTATATTATACGCTTAGGCCTATCTGTTGTTTTGTGGTGCACATTTTGCGCAGTTCGGCCAAATCGGTGACGGTAACCATTGGGCAAGTAGGCCTAATACGACAAATAACATCAAATGAAGAAGGCTTTAGACTATATTAGTAATTACCAACTAAAGTCAGCTTGTAAGGATGCTATATATGCATAGCCCCATCTAAGGTTACCCAAATGATTTTTGCTGTTTTAAAGGACTGATATCATCCCAATCGTCCTTACACACAGTTTTAAACTGGTAAGTTTTTTTTACATATGTAAGCTTTATGACCGGTCAAATTTTGTCACCGTCAAAAGCGCCCGGTCATGACCGGTCAAAACATCCGGCCCTGTGAGATCCTTGAACAGCCTTAGCCAGTACGTACAAGCACTGAATGGTGCTCATATGTATCGGACCAAGACCGTGTTTCTGCGGCGGTACTACGAGCATCTTTCGGTGCTCGCCATACTACTGCAGGGACGGCGGTAGCCGAGTAACTGACAACTTCAACCGTAGCAAGTACGGTATCACGAATCCGCCAGTCGGCCAACTAGCACCTCAAGCCTAGCAAACAGCCTGGCTATCACGGATTACCAGTCGGCAAGTTTTTTTGGTTGTCTGCAGTAACCTCGAATTTACCACCCATATTGTACGCTAACTGCTGGTGTTCATTATTGTCGCATACATCTTTTAAAAACGCTAACTTTAACCCAAATCCTAACCTTAATCCTAACCCTAATCCTAAGCCCTAAACCGTACACCATAATATTCATCGAATTTCAGTTAATAGTGCATATTGTGTATTCAATGTCATTCGCTAAAGGCCGACTGCGTTTTTTTGTTTTGACCTGTCAGATAACCTACAGGCTATTTGACCGGCTGCCGGTCAAATAGTCAGTGCGTATTTCTAAACTACCAACGTTTCTGGTGAATAAACACGGTAATTCCAATTATTGCGATCGTTTTAACTAACCATGACGTCGGTGCTTGTCATTGGTGACACAGACACAGCTAACGTCCTTGGCTTCACCCAGATCCACCGCCCACCAAGGCTCTGGCAAATTATACTTCGTACATGCTGAGGTCGTCTCGTCATTGTCCAAAGCATTTGCAGCCACCTTGCGACGAAAAGTGTTGCTCTGAGAAGCCGGTTTATCCGACGCCACGTTTGCTGCATTTGCTGCATGTGCAATTTACAAATCCGCACGATAAAAATGAGCAAGCAATACCGACATAATTACTAATTTTATGTCAGTTTATTTGTTTACCACATTTTACTTTCCATTCTCAACGTAAAATTAGTTTTATTTTATTTTATTTTATCGATTTTGGTTATTTTAACCAGTTATTCAAAATATTTATTTCAGTGCAGTGTTAGTGCACGTGGCTTGGTCGCTACATCCGCCATTGTCCGTAGCACACTCGTCGATATTTGCGTCAGTACAGAACGCTGTTAAAATAGACCAAACAAATTATATAACTGCTACAATTTACGCTCAAAGCGGTCGCGTGTTTTGTATTAATTTTTATTCGGTACCATTCCTGACACACAATATGTCGCAACCATTGTATAGTCTCTATAGTTCGGTCAAATGTCTATAGTACACTTACTTAGCACTTAGATCCTCCGGTCCTTGACAGGACACTGGGCAGCAAGAGTGCGCCATCTGCTTCTGTTTGTAGCCACAGCCTGGACGCTGTTCTAATCGACTCCTCGGTCCACCAGGTATATTTAACCCATTTTTTTCCACAGTTCCAAAAATGGAACACTCATTTTGATGGTAAATCACAAAATAATTTGAGCAAAAATGGGTTAAATGTAGACCGCCAAGTCTTCGTTGGACGACCTCGTCGTCTGCCATTACCACGCGGGGTCCATGACATGGCGTGATTGGCTGGTCGTCCATGGCATCCTGATGATATGGCCTGCCGTCCGAAGTCGTCTCTCTGCTACAATGTCCTGTAATCTTCGCTGCCCAGTCCGACTTAGCACCTCCATGTTAGTCACGTGGTCCTTCCATCTAATGCCCAGAATCTTCCGTAAGTTGCGCTGGTGAAAGACGTCCAACTGCTGACATATTCTAGCTGTACTCTTTCAAGTCTCGCTGGCGTATATGGCTGTAGAGACAGTGAGGGAGGTTAGAGGTCCAGTTTAATCTTGAGGCTAAGCGTGCTGGATCGCCACATGTTGTCAAGTCGTCGGAAGACTGCTGCTGTTTTTGCCAGTCGAGTGTTGATATCTGCTTCAACATCTCCATCGCTAGATATTACACTTCCCAAGTAGGTGAATCTCTTTACATATTCTATGTTCCCTTGTGCAACGGATAGCTGTGGTGATGAGCGCTGGGTGATTCCCATGGGCTTCGTTTTTTTCCGGCTTATATTCAGTCCAACTTGTGCACTTTGTTTCTCGAGCTTGGTAGTCATCTCTTGGCATACGCTTTTTTCCTCCGCCACTATCGCTATGTCATCAGCGAAGTCCAAATCCGTTTTAACGGTTCCGTTTCTGCCAGACGATGCCGTATTCCGACTTTACCATAGTTCTGCGCATGACAAAGTTGATGACTATAATGAAGAGAAATGGTGAAAGAATGCAGCCTTGTCAAACCCCTGAGACAATCTCAAAGAATTCTGTGTTCCCACTTACAGTCTTGACACAGCAGCTGGAGTTGTCATACAATGCCTTGAAGATATTAATGAACCGATCAGGAATGCCGTAGTATGTCAGAACTTTTTACAAGGATGGCCTGTGTACACTGTCAAATGCCTTTTTGTAATCGATGAAGTTAATAATGAGGTCTTGTTGATGCTCTAGGCTCTGTTCAGTGATGTTCAGTGCAGGTTGAATATTTGTTCAGTGCATGAACGCCCTTTTCTGAATCCTGCCTGCTCATCCCGTAGGGTGCAATCTACTGCATCTTGCAGTCTGTTTAGCAGCATTCTGCTGAAGACTTTGCCGGGTGTGGAAAGTAGTGTGATTCCTCGCCAATTTGCAGTCCTTGAGACTTCCTTTTTTGGCAGCTTGATAATCACACCTTTCTTCCAATCTTCTGGGACCTCCAAGTTCTGCCATATCATGTTGAATAGTTCAGCCAACTGTTCTGCTACTGTCTCCGAGTGCGTAGGGGCGTAGGCAAATGCTCCTTCGCCGATTTTCGTGCAGAGTCACAATGGTGAACAATATTTTTTGTATGTTTTGTGAAACTGCTGGACATCAAGTCACACAGCCGACGTACAACATCTCGAAATGTTAAGACGTTGTAAACTGGTTGTACACAATAGATGCACAACAAATCAAAACGATAGAGATTGGGCCAAAAAATGCATACTAGAGACACGCTGAATCTGGCTTACCCGTGCACGTGACCCCATCTCCTTCGAAGCCGGATTTACACGTGCAGATATGCGCTCCGTCGGTGTTCGCGCACGTGGCGTCCACACTACAGCCGCCATTGTTTGTTGCACACTCGTCCACATCTGAGTAATAATCACACATCAACTCACTAAAAACTATTATAAAATTACGCGACATATGTAGAAAAAAGTCAGACCTGCAACAAATGTTTTTTATTACTAAATATCATAGTCATACATTTTATCTTATAGGTGGACGTTGAACAACACGCTTAAGCTGCCAGTTGCACTTTAATGTTGCGTTTTTGTCTCCTACTACATTGCTTTGAAAAATGTTCACAGCATATTTTAAAAATATACAAGAAGAAACTAGGAATACGTTCTGTGGAACGAGGTATCTGTCCCATTGCCACGCTATATATAGCCTAGCAGCTGCGTTTCAGCGTTTAACGCTCTTGTGAGCCTGCAGCCAATTTTGTCTTTGAATAAAAACGGTTGGTTGCCATGACAATAGAGGTCTTCAGGGGAGAAATTTACATGATAGCATTGCATAGCCCGGGTCGGCAGGCAAAAAATTTTAAATGACACCATCGGATAGCGCGGGCCCGAAAATAGGGGAGTAGGTGCAAACAGGGAGCAATTATCTTGCACGGGGGCCGAGTTGTAGTCATTTTTGTCCCAAAATTCGTTACCATGGCAACAGCAGTCGGCAGGGAAAAAATTTAAATGATACTATCGGATAGACCATGCTCGAAAATAGGGGATAGGTGAAAACAGCGCGCAATTATTTTTCACGAGGGCTGAGTTGTAGTCAATTTTTGTCCTAAAATTCGTTGGCACGGCAACAGTGGTCAGCAGGGAAGAAATTTTAACGACATCGTCGGATAGACCGGATCTGAAAATAGGAGGTAAGTGCAAACAGCGCGCAATTATCTTTTGCGGGGACCGAGTTATACCGCTTTGAAGACTCCATAGGGCGCAATGCAATTTTTTCAAAAATTGCGGTAAAATAGGGAAAGAAGTTATCAGATTTTTATCCCAAACAAACTCGATCTTATTTTTCGGGCCCAAAATCACTGCGCAAAATTTCATCTAAATCGAGTCAAAATTGCGGCCGTAGGAGTGTTTACAGACAGATTGACAGAATGACAGACAGACGCAAGTGATTTTATAATCTGTCTCTTGCTATGGTATAGCAATGGGACAGATAATAAGAACAATGTTTTACAGCAGATATATCATAAATAAGCCGTTGACGTCGTTTGTGTAACATCAACATGACTCACCCGTGCATGTTTGCCCATCGCCGGTGTATCCTGTTTTACACGTACACGAGAACCCACCGACATCGTCAAGGCAACTAGCGTCAGGACTGCATCCGCCGTTGTTAATTAGGCATTCGTCGATCTCTGCGTCATCACACAAACAACACAACATGTCATCATCAACAACAGTGACGAAACGCTAGATTTTTAATGTGCTGTTCTACTAAACAGTCTGAAAATAAATTACATTTGGATACAATACCATACTGGTACAAAATAACTGGTACATCTGTCTACCACAGGTAACGTAAAGTCAAAACAAAACATTAACGACGAATCAGCAAACAAGTAATTTGAGCAAAGCTTTCGTGACGCGCAACAGCATTGGTGCTGCTACTTAAATAAGTAGTGTACAACGTGCAACAAAATAATGCGTTTTCAAAAAGTTACCAAATTTCAAATTTTCCCTTCGAAAAACTCCTCGAACTTAACAACGTCGAAACTATCACGGTTAAAATTTACGTTTTTTGTTAAAAATTATATATCTAAGTTTTCCTGATGTATCTGTAGTAATTTTAATGCAATTCGTTGTTGAAGTACACGTCGCACCTTTTTTAGATTTTAAAATCGTTCAAGAACATTAATGTTGGTACTCGTTAAAAGCTTCTTTGTGGTGCTTGCTTGTTGTCACGGTAAGCAGCACATCTGTGTAAATTTGCAACCGTTTTGTGCTAAATTATGCACAACATTAGCAAAAGTGCGCATTTTGATACCCATACGCTAAACATTTTACAGAGCGCGCGATTGGTAGCATTGTTTAATTTACTAACGTTAGTGTTATTATACGACACAGCTTTAGATGCATAAGTAACATAGACCTAAGGTGACGTAGGCCCTATTATACCTCTCGTAAAGGCTCTGACTTCTTTCATACATATAGCATTGTTGGATGTAAACTGTTGCTGAATGATGACGTATTGGAACTTCTCTGTAGTTGGCGGGAAAAACACTGATGCGGTTGCGGCAACTGCAAGCGAACTGCCATACTGAACGTGACGGTACTGCTTATACACAGGAGCCGTCGTCGTAGGATTGGTGTTCGTCAGACCGGCTACGAAATTATTCAAACGGTAACCTGCAATAATAACCGACAATTATGTTGTTTATGTGATAAAAACATAATATTTATCCGAAAGCCCTATAATGTACATAGCCATAGGCTATTAATCCGGTCGCGGATGCGGCGATTGTCTTGGACTTGACTGCTACGAGCACCCACGGCTGTTCGAACCGGATGCGCCCGTACTGGCCATTGCTGAGGGTATCATTCTTACCGACATTTGGCCAGAAAGAATGGTTGTTACTTGTAACAGTCAATTGTGACTAAGTCATAATAAATTTGGCGGTTTTATTAGGGTGTCTCAATGTATCGTCGCATTATGCGTAAAATATCATAAAAATCGCAGACTAAAATTTTGCAGTTTTTTGTCTAACTTTTGGACATTATCACACATGTTGTTTACTAACACTATTATTATTATTATTAATTATTATTATTAATGACATTTATATGGCGCAAGTTCGGAGAAAAGAAATGCAGTAAATGCGCCATTTCAACTGTTACACTAACATTAACACTATAACTAACCCTAACCCCAAACCCTGAACCATACCCAACGAATCGTATTCAGTATTCAGTGCGAGCATATCTGATCGTTGCTGCCATTTAACGAAATAAAATGTAAATCAACCATGGAGCAAAATGGCTACTGATCGTTACGCCAATAATGCCGTCAACTTTCAGTACTATTTCGCCTAAGCCTAAGCATAAACTAACCCTTACCCCAACGCTAACCCTAACTTTAACCCAGACCCTATCCTTAACTCTAATCATAACCTTAATTCATGTGACAATACTGCGACATCCAAATAAAACTGCAAACTTTATTGTGTCTCGAATTCATGGGCGCGAGCTTCAACTGGCCCGATTCGGAAAACTCTTCCACCGGATAAATAACCGGGCCGGCTAAAAACGGCTATTCATTCGTTTGAACTTCAAACGCAACGCTCCATTTGTTGTCGACTTGTTAAACAGCATGATACGAATTTGCTGTAGTGTTTTATAATATGTCGTAAAGTTGTTGTACAGTAACAAATCACAGTAGGCCTAAGTAGAGTTTGGGTCTTAAGAAGATGCTACTATTCAACATAGCATTGACATCCAGTTTATCGAGAATCACCGACAGACGCACGACGGTATTGAATCGACTAACCAAAGTAAGTTTGTGTTGGCGTCATTTGTGACCTCCACACGAACTATATCCATGGCTTTGCCAAGATCGACGGCCCACCATGGAGTCAACGTGGCCATCAGTGTACATGAAACTGAGTTGAGATTCTTGTCAACAGCACGCCCAGCCACCGCAGTCGAGTACGTGCTGCTTTGCATTGCCGGCTGATTCAGCGCCACGTTGATTTCTGCTCATACCAAACTCACTGACTAACAAGCTACACGAATTCATAATTTACAAGCTTTTGTTATTGTTGACGACTTGGCAGCCGCTGTTGTTTTCCTTGAAACGACGATTTCGTTTATAGTTAGATGAACGAACAAGCAGCGAACAAATTACTATAGTATAAATATGAGAAAGTTGAATTCGTTGACTGTTTTGTTTATTTCTCAAAACACACTAAACACTGTTCGTATTTTTCTCGTCGTTATAAATATACAGTCAATTAATCAACGCAATGATTGCTATTTAGCAGAACACAGAAAGCATACATGTAGGCCTGCCTACCTCTCACGAACACTTTGACATCTTTCATGCAGATGGCGTCATTGCCAGGAAACTGTTTGTGAATGATGACGTATCTGAAAGTCTCTGCAGTCGACTCGAAGGTCAGCGAGACGGTGGCCGAAAGCGCAACTACGCCGCTATACTGAACGTGTCGATACTGCTTGTAGACCGGGGCGCTCTTTGCCGGGTTCGTGTTCGTCAGACCAACCACGAAATCGTTCATACGGTAATCTGCAACAACAACCGGCAGTTATGTCCGTTGTCGTGTGATAACAAGAGCACTCAAGTGTCAGAGCAATCAGACCGCGCGATGTGTTTTACCCGAATCATGTTATCGCATGGACAGGTTATGCCAGCATAAGTCGTCTGTCCGTACCTTTGATGTGATCATATAGAACTGGCTAGTAACTACCCGTAAATATATTACAAGATCAATTAATCCAGGCATCAGAAATCTCAAAACAGAAAGTACGACCCCTCACACGGTAAATGAAAATAAAATACTAAATACTGAATAAAATACGTCAAACTTTGTGTTATTATGCTGACCCAACCACAATCAACTGAACTCGCAATTTCGGACAACTTTACACTATGTCCAGATAAAAGTAACCCTCTAGACATCGTACAATAAAAATGTCAAATCTGAAGAATCTAAATAAGATTTTGTACACTTGATCCCCAATAAATTTCTAAACCGGTGACCAAATTTCGTGAAAAAATATTATTTCTTAGCAGACTAATTAATTGTTAACAGGCAACCGACGGTAAATAGATTTTACGAAAACACTAAGCTACAAAGTGGATCGTCACAAAAATACACTGGAATAAAAAGTGAGCCTTCTTATTATTGTTATTACAAGCGGACAGGTCGCTACGCTCCCTGTCTGCTTGATCTTTGTCATAGTATCGGCCTGCAACCTCCATTTTCGGCCCTTTGGGCCTCAACGTGTCCTGCGGCCTCGATTTTTGCCTGCGGCCTCAATTTTCGGCTTGTCGGGCCTCATCTCGGCCTGCGGCCTTGATACACAGCACTGCAGCGCAACACAGCGTTACACTACGCTGCATCGTCTATAATAACGCTGATGATGCGTCACCATGGTGACGACGTTTATATGACGTCACAGCCAATCACAGTTCAAACTAATACATCCCTATTTTAAAGATATAGATTTCCACCAAGATAAACGCAGTGAACATGGGTGAAGACTAAAAGATAGCTTTTTCTGTCTGTGTGTGTTTGTCTGTTTGTCTGTGCACAATAGTGACTCAGCATGCATGACGTCATTGCCATTGTGACGTCACGCCAAGGCGTTGCTGCACTGCACAAAACGTCAGCCCATCTGCGATGTATCATATTTGCTCTTGACCGACCCCCGTTGCCATGGAAACGACATTTGGGTCAGAATGGGCTATAGCTCGGCTTGTGTAATAGATATTTGCGAGCTTCTTGCGTCTATAAGGTGCAAGGGAGGTTGGCGATAGGCCATCGAATGCTGCCAATCAAATTCTACCCCGATTGACCCTCGTTGTTATGGCAACAAAATTTGTGACAAAATGGCTATAACTCGAGTTGTATAAAAGTTATCTCTAAGATCTTTGCGCCTAACAAGGATTTTAAAAACTTGCTGTTGGATGAGGTTAATCTAATTCTACTATGACTGACGGTTGTTGCCATGGCAATGACATTAAAATTATTGACCTTGGATGACCTTGAAGGTCAGTAGTGCAACAGGAACTATATAGACTGTAGCGCATCTTCCCTAGCAATAGCTGGGCTTTCTTGTAAAAACAAGCAACATTTAATTTTAGTACATTTATGCAAAACGAAAGTTGCAGTTTCTGGATTAGAACTGTTCACAGAATAAGTTAATATGGTTGTCGTGCCACGTCTTCATGAAATGAAGGATTCAGAAACACGAAAGTCAGCGAAAATTATTGAACTAACGAAACATTGGAAAACAGATTCTGTCTTGCGCCTCTGAAGCCACGGCACTACGGCGCTATACAAATGTATTGTTGTTGTTATTAATATTATTATTATTATTCAATTTCCAGCTTATTATGAACAAATAAACGTAATAAGAAGCAAATTGATTTGGACGTCGTGACGTCCACATGTTAAAATTTGGGCGTACGGGCTGAATTTTTTGGGCGTATTTACGCCCAAACGTCCGCTATTGAAAACCCTGAACAACAATTGTGAAATTTGGCCAAAATTAATAAAAATTTTCGTCGTAGTAATAGGCTTAGTAGTATTTGTAGTTGTTGTAGTTGTAATAGCCTATTTTAGTATTAGTAGTAGTAATAGTGTTTAAATTATTTTATTTCGCGAAGATATGCACTCTCACGAGCGCCTTCTAGTTATTATTTTGATCATTAGGCTACTTACGGAAATTTGGGTTTGCGTCATTGGTAATCTGCACGCGCTCGACGTCCATCTCAGTGCCGAGGTCGACTGACCACCAGGGAGTCGTGGATGCCATCAGAGTGCATGAGACTGTACCAGCGTCGACATCATCCACAGCTCGCTCGGCCACTGCAGCGTTGTACGTCGTGCTTTGAACTGCCACTTTGTTCAGCGCCACGTTTTCTGCGTTGTAACACAATGCACAAGCGATGCTATTCAACAACAGCGCTGAGCAATGTATTCATGATGTATTGGAAAACGAAGCGCAACAATTTATAACCTACATAAATGTACAAAACATTAGTTTATACACTTGTTAACGGCAACATTTAAGGACTTGCACATCGAAAACAGCAAAAATTACAAAAGGTGATATTATTCAGCAGCACATTGACATACAGTCAGTGTG
>Ga0209367_1010075_pt1 | contig 12717 bp, 13 predicted proteins | sample WorMetLIZISLAND2_FD_187412 | JGI IMG/M metagenome (GOLD analysis project Ga0209367, IMG submission 187412) | Marine gutless worms symbiont microbial communities from Max Planck institute for Marine Microbiology, Germany - Olavius geniculatus... ... | reverse complement strand
CAACGGGTCGCCTAACTTGCTGATACGCTGTAACCGGTTCTCTATGTCAAAGAAGCTGCGCTGGCCCATGCTTCCCCCATCATCTGAGCGTTTATCTTTGGACTGGCCCGAGTTTTCCCGCAGTTAGCCTGCTAGGCAGGCTATTTTGCAAGGTGCCCTTTAGGGAATGACATACCCCCCTTAAGCTCCATATTCTTCTTGAAATCTCCGATATCAGAAGAGAAATGCTTTGCAAGTTCCCCGTCGTACTCTTTGCCCTCCGCGGCGGATATCGAACCATCGCGGTTCTTATCGATTTCTCGATAGAACTTGTTGTTGACATGCTTTATCAAAGCTGTTGCCTCTGCCCCCAAATCGATCCGCTTGTTGTTATTTTGGTCGAACCTGGATACGTCAATTTCGACAGCCAAAACACTCGTCGGGAGAACAACTCCCATCAAGAAACCGGCCAACGGGAAATAAAAATCTTTCATCGTTGCACTTCTCTTGCTTTTCACAATAAATCTCTCATGTTCACTGTCGGTGTTGGGCCGGTATCTTCTCCCATATCGCGTTATGAAGGTCCCTTATGGTCTCTGCCTTCTGTGTTTCGAAAGGTGTCATTGCGACCCCGTATTCACCAAACTCGTCGTTAATAGGTACGCTGAGTGCGCGGACGCCAGCTTCCTCGAGACCTAATTCTTTGCCTCGTAATTTATACCGGGCCAATACCTCCTTGGATTGCATGTCCTGTATCTTTGCAATGATGTCTCTTAGCTTTTCTTCTGCATCAGCTCTCGAAATCTTGGTTGTCATTTCTCTTTCTCTCCTATTAGGTAGGTTGGACTTGCTTCTGTGGCACTTTCACCAGCGCGTAGACTAGGCTGAGGAACGAACCCTAACGGCAAAAAAACCAACGAATGAGATCGCAATAGCTACGCCGTCCGATCCGAATAACGGGTCCGAACATAGTCGTCCACCATGCGGGTGAACTCCTCGGCGATCCGGTTGCCCTTGAGGGTTGCGACCTTCTCACCGTCCACATAGACCGGCGCGGAGGGCTGCTCGCCGGTGCCGGGAAGGCTGATACCGATGTTGGCCTGCTTACTCTCGCCGGGTCCGTTGACCACACAGCCCATGACCGCGACCTGCATGGATGCCACCCCTGGGTAACGGCTGCGCCAATGGGGCATCTGCTGCCGCAGGTGGCCCTGAATGTCCTTGGCCAGCTGCTGAAAATAGGTGCTGGTGGTACGGCCACAACCGGGACAGGCGGTCACCATGGGCGAAAAGGAGCGCAATCCCATGGTTTGCAGGATTTCCTGGGCGACGATGACCTCCCGCGTGCGCGACTCCCCAGGCTCCGGGGTCAGGGAGACGCGAATGGTATCCCCGATCCCTTCCTGCAACAGGACCGCGAGGGCCGCGGTGGAGGCGACGATGCCTTTAGAACCCATACCGGCCTCCGTGAGCCCCAGGTGGAGCCCATAGTCGCAGCGCGCCGCGAGCGACCGATAGACCGCGATCAGGTCCTGCACCCCGCTCATCTTGCAGGACAGCAGAATACGGTCGTGGTCGAGCCCCAACGCCTCGGCCCGCTTGGCGCTCTCGAGTGCCGAGCCCACCATGGCCTCGCGCATCACCTCATCCGCTTCCTTGGGATCGGCGGACCCGGCGTTCTCGTCCATGAGGCGGGCGACGAGCTCCGGGTCCAGGCTACCCCAGTTGACCCCGATGCGTACCGGCCGCTCAAAGCGACAGGCGATCTCGATGAGGGTGGCGAACCGGGTATCACGTTTTTCTCCACGGCCCACGTTACCCGGATTGATGCGGTACTTGGCCAGGGCCTGGGCGCAATCCGGATAATCGGCGAGCAACCGATGTCCGTTGAAGTGGAAGTCGCCGATCAGGGGTACGTCCAGACCCTGCCGGTCGAGGGCCTCGCGGATGGCAGGTACCGCCCGCGCCGAGGACTCGTTGTTGACCGTGATGCGTACCAGCTCGGAGCCGGCCCGCGCGAGCTCGGCCACCTGGGCCGTGGTGGCCGCCACATCGGCGGTATCCGTATTGGTCATGGATTGGACCACGATGGGCGCATCGCCGCCGACCCGAACGTCGCCGACAAACACCGGCAGGGTCCGGTGGCGTTGGATTGGGATCAAGCTCATGGAATCACGACCATGGCAAAGCCTTTGGTGGTGTGATGTTCCCGTAAATAGACGTAAGTGTGTTAGGTCCTGTTGACATTTAACCCTAACCGACACCCTCTCCCCAACCCCTCTTCCGGCGGGAGAGGGGCTTTTGCGACACCCTCCCAGGGAGAGGGGCTTTGCGAGAGGGACCTCGGTCGCATTTTGAAGCGCGGATTTTCACGGACGAAAAGTAGCAATCCTGAATTACTCGGCGCTGTTTGGGGGACCGGACGTGTTGCGTTCGACGCCCAAAGGCGCGTTGATCGCCTGTGGCGTCGGTGCCGGCGTCTTAACGCAACCTCCCCCCGGGTTACCCGCCGCGCTGCCGGCCCGCGCGGACCTCGCGTCAGGTGTAGGATGCGGTGAGCGCGGTTGGCCATTCAGGATAACACCACCGGAAGGCGCGAACCGCATCGAAGAACCACGAATAGACACGAATCGTGATTGGCGTTCATTCGTGGTTCCAGGGCCGTAGGTTGGGGTGACGGAGGAACCCCAACCTACGCTGTCGGGGTTCGTTCCTCACCCCAACCTACGGCAGGAATTGTCAGATTTGATCTCCGATTTGCTTGAAGTCTTGTTCAAAATGACAAACCTCCCCCGAGCTACCGTCATGTAGCTCGGCGGATGGAACGAGAGAGGCCTCCGCAACGATTGCCATCCTTGGCGTCTGGATTTCGGCAATCCCTGCCGGAATGACGGGGTGGGGGCTGAACAATTACTTCAACACAGGTGCCCCGCACCTGGAGATGAACCGAATTCGTGTCGATTGGTGTGCATTCGGGTTCCTGTTCCCGGCCCCCCCAGGTCAGATAGCCTCAGATAACCCGGTTGTCATGCAGGCGCTTGATCTCGGAGGGATTCATCCCCAGGAGGTCCTGCAGCACCTCATCGGTATGTTGCCCGAGCGCGGGCCCCAAGCTGTTGATCTCTCCCGGCGTTTCGGACAAACGCGGCAGCGAGCAGGGGACAACGAGCGTCTCTTCCACGTCGGGGTCGTCCACCGAAACCAGGTTGCGGCGGGCGTGAAATTGCCGGTTACCGAAGACATCCGCAACATTGGCGAGGGGGGCATAGGGCGCGCCGGTAGCATTGCACCGCTGCTCCACCTCATCGCGCGTCAGCGAGCCGCACCAGGCACTCACCACGTCGTTGACCTCGTGCCGTGCCTCCAGGCGCTTCTGGTGCCGCCCATAGAGAGCATAAGAAGCCAATTCGGGCCGCTCCATCGCCTTGGCCAGGGCCTCGAACAGCTTGTTGGTGGTGCAGGCGAAGGCTACCCATTTATCGTCCTTGGTGCGGAAGTGGCCCAGGGGACAGGCGATCGGATTGTGGGGACCGGTGCGTTCACGCACCGTTCCATACAGGGCATAGGCCGGCGCCATTTCATCCGAGAGTCGAAAGACCGATTCATACAAGGCGGCATCGATGTACTGTCCCTTGCCCGTCTTTTCTTTGTAACGCAGGGCCAGCAGGATCCCGATTATCCCGTACAGGCCGGTCAGGTAATCGGCCAGCGTGGTGGAGCCCGGCGTGACCGGGGTCTCCCGCGGCATGCCCGCGAGATAGGCCAGGCCGCCGACGGCATGGGCGATGCGGGCAAAGCCGGGCCGGTCCCGATAGGGCCCGGTCTGGCCGTAGCCGGAGATGCGCAACATCACCAGCCCTGGATTGAGCTTGCTCAGCACCTCCCAGCCTAGCCCCCACTTCTCGAGGGTTCCGGGACGGAAGTTCTCGCACAAGACATCGGATTTGCTGACCAGCTGCTTGAAGATTTCGGCCCCGTCGGGCGTGCGCAGGTCGACGGTGACCGACTTCTTGTTGCGGGCCTCGCTGAGCCAGGCGAGGGTGTCACCGCGTTTGGTCGCGGTCCCGAAATTGCGGCAGGGATCACCGCCGAACGGGTGCTCGACCTTCAGCACCTCGGCGCCGAACTCGCCCATGATCCCGGCGGCATAGGGCGCTGCGATGAAGGTCGCTACATCGATGACGCGAATCCCGGACAGCGGCAGGTGCGGTTTTACTTCCGATTTGGAGCTGCCGGGCACGGTTGTCTTGTCCTTCTGTTTGGGCTGAACGGCCATAGGGACGCCCTCTTAAATCAGACCACGTTATTCTTGTGAAACTCGGCGAGCTCGGCGACGGTCATGCCCAGCAGTTCCCCGAGCACCTTATCGGTCATATTCCCGAGCGGCGGGCCCAGGTGTTCGACACGCCCAGGGGTCTCCGACAGCCTCGGAATAACGCCCGGTACCGTGATCTCGCCCACATCCGGGTCATTGACCACGACCAGATTGTCGCGCGCCTGGTAATGGGGGTCGGCAAAGATATCGGCGATGCTGTTGAGGGCCCCGATGGGGACCTGGGCCGCGAGGCACTTCTTCATCAGTTCGTCACGGGTCATCGAGGCCGTCCAGTCGCCGACGATGCGGTCCACCTCTTCGTGGGCGGCAAGCCGCTTGTGCTTGAGACCGAAGGTCCCCTCGGCGGCCAGCTCGGGGCGTTGCATCGCATCCTCGGCCAGGCGGGCGAACATCTTGTCGTTGGTGCAGGCGATCGCCACCCACTTATCGTCCTTGGTGCGGAAGTGGCCATGGGGACAGGCGATGATGGTCCCGGCGCCTTCCCGCTCGCGGATCTTGCCGTGGAGGCCGTAGGCCGTCGCCATCTCGTCCAGCTGGCGGAACACCGCCTCGTAGGTTCCGATGTCGATATACTGGCCCCGCCCGGTCTGCTCCCGATGACGCAACGCCAGCATGATGCCGATTGCTCCATACAGGCTCACCATGTAGTCGGCAAGCGGATTGGGGCCGGGGATGGTGGGCGTTTGTCCGGGAAATCCGCACAGATAGGCGAGACCGCCGAAGGCATGGGCCAGGTGCGCGAAACCACGGTGGTCCCTGAACGGACCGGTCTGACCATAGCCGGTAACCCGCAGCATGACCAGCCCCGGATTATCCTTGCTCAGCTCGTCCCAGCCGACCCCCCAGCTCTCCATGGTACCCGGTCTGAAGCTCTCCACCACCACATCGCATTTCGCGACCAGCTTCCGAAACAGCTTGGCCCCGGTGGGCTGGCGCAGATTGATGGTAACGGATTTGCGGTTGCGGGCCTCACTCAGCCAGAACAGGGTCGAGTCCTGGCGCCGCGAGGGCGTACCCAGGGTCCGCATCGGGTCACCGGCGATCGGGTACTCGACCTTGTAGACCTCGGCCCCGAATTCGCTCAGGATCGAGGCCGCATAGGGCCCCGCGATGAAGTTGCCCACGTCGACGACCCGGATGCCGTCGAGCGGTAAGCCTTTGGGCGCGGCAACCGGTTGCTCCTCTGCTTGACCGGTCGGCTCCTTGGTGTCGGCGTCCTTTGCCGCCTGCCGGGTCTCTTTAACGCCCGAATTTTGCGTTTCTTGGCTCATTGCCTACCCTTGTTTCGCCTTTTTCACTTGGTAGTGCTGCAATATATTTGGATGGCAGGGCAGGCAAAGCCTGGCGCGGCCTCGTGCCCTACCCTATATATTTCAGGACTACCTTTCACTTTTTTCACTCAATGATGCAGGCCCGCCTGCGGCAACCCGATCGTTCCGACACCGGAGCGGATGTGATCGTCGATCACGGAACCCCTGTCCGACGCGATTTCCCGCGCCCTGAAAGGGAGAGCAAGCTACCGCTACCAATCGGAAAGCCGGTCCCTGCCGCCCTGTGGTCGTGAGTGAATCACATTTGGTGCCGAAACGTAAAGCCTCCGTTCGAATGTGGAATCTCCGCCGAATCATTCAGGATCGCCGGCCCCCTTGACGAACTTACGGAACTGGGGTTTGCGCTTCTCCTTGAATGCCGTCACGCCCTCCTTCGACTCATCGGTGTCGTAGTACAGGCCGACGGCCTGCAGGCCCAGGGCCGAGATGCCGCGCTGGTGTTCGGTATCCGCATTGAACGCCCGCTTGGCAATCGCCAACGCGGTGGGGCTGCGCTCCATGAGCTCATCGCACCAGCGCTGCACCTCTTCATCCAGCTGCTCATGGGGAACCACGCAGTTGGCAAGCCCCATCCGAAACGCCTCTTCGGCCGTGTAGCGCCGGCACAGATACCACAGCTCCCGGGCTCGCTTCTCCCCGATGGTGCGGGCCAGAAAGGCACAACCGAAGCCGGGGTCCACGGAGCCCATCTTGGGACCGACCTGCCCGAAGATCGCCCGTTCGGAGGCGATCGTAAGATCGCACAAGAGCGCGAGTACATTGCCGCCGCCGATCGAATAGCCCTGCACCCGCGCGATGACGGGTTTCGGAATATCCCGAATGACACTCTGCAGCGCCTCGAGCGGCAGACCGATGGTCCCCCGACCGTCGTAAGCGCCCTCATGGGACGACAGATCCCCGCCCGTGCAGAAGGCCTTATCGCCGGCCCCGGTCAGGACCACGACTCCGATCTTGCGATCCCAACCCGCGCGATTGAAGGCATCGATCAGCTCGTCACAGGTGATGCCCCGAAACGAGTTGAAGGTATCGGGTCGATTGATCGTGATCCTGGCGATCCCCTTGTCCACCGCATAGAGAATATCTTGATACGCCATTTTCATCTCTCTCGTTCAGAGTTGTCAGCCTGGTATCCCGTTTCAGGGCCCCTTGAAAAATAGGTGTTTTTACTCGTCAGGCAATTCTAACGTATTGATTATACAGACAGGCCGTTTACCAGAATCGTATTTTTCAAAGTGCACTTTGCTTGATCTTCCGTCATGGGTGTTCACCTGGTGCCTGTTTCACGGACATGCGGTTTGCACCTGTTCATATCATCAGCCCCTGCGGCAAGGTGTCGTGCTCCACAGTAACAGTAAGTCCGTGACGCAGGCCCAGATTCGCCAGCGCCACGGCATAGTCGCAGATGAATTCCTCGTCGGTATCTTTCAGCTCACCCTGGGCGTCCCCCTGGTAGAATTCCAGCTGCATTTGCAGACCTTTGTTGAACAGGGCGGCGTCCCGATTCACGATGCCCAGCAAGGCAATGCTCATAGTGTAATAGTTCTTACGATAGTCGTTGCGTTTCGAGGGCCGGCCCAGATAGGTGTCGCGTTGGGTCGTCAACAGCTCCCTGGCCTGTCGCCACCCGCCGAGCAGGGCATGTTTGAGGGCATGGGCGTAGCGGTTGACCTCGATGTCCATGCACACCCCGTCGGGCGGATCCCGAAACCAGCCCGCCAGCTCTTCGGTAAGAGTGAAGTCGGCGGCCATGAGGGCAAAATTGAAGCCATCGAGAGCGATGGTTTCTCCCACCTCAACCCAATCCGCCTTTTCCCCCTGGTAGTCCGGGTCCTTCTCATCATAGGCCATGGTGAAGCTTTTCAGGATATACCGGGCGGCAGTGGCGAATTCGGTACGCACCTCAGCAATCGGATCGCCATTCAGGAATCTGGCGCGGGCGAGGATGGCATAAAGCAAAGCCGTGCCCACATGCACACTCTGAATTGAGATATCTTCCTCTTCTTCGTAGAAGCCGCTTTTAAAATCTTCCTCTGTTCGGGCAAGACCATCCAGCGCCATTTTGATCCAGGAATCGATTTGTTGCTGCTCCGGCTGGCTCATTTCTTGAATGCCTCCCCGATGGCCTGTTTCATGTGGTCGAAGTTTTCCATCCTGAAGTCGTCCAATGTTCGGGCGATATTGCCGCGGTGGTTTCGTTCATAGACCTTGACCTCTCCGCTTCCGGTGTTGGTGTGCACGGAAATATGTCTCTTATTGCCACGTCTATGCAGGATTTCGCGCCATAAATCGATTTCTTCTCGGGTATAGGGTCCCCCCTGGCGGTTGGAAGGCAAGCCGATTTTTTTCTCTTTTCTCGTCATCGTTATGGCGCGACGCCGGTTTTTTAAGCGTGAGCTTTGCCTTTCGCCTTTGGTGTTTATTGCTACCGCCTTGCTGTCGGTCTTAGTGCCCTTGGCCTCCCATTCGGTCAGTCTGCCATCTTTCAGGGTCATGTCATCCGGGCCATGGTAGCGGTCCCTGTAACGCCCATCGGTCCGATGACCGAGCCGGCGCTTGGCCTGCTCCAACCCGGCCTTACCCAGGGCCTCGGCTTCCGACGCCGTGTGGGTCAGCGCCCTTCTCAGATCGGCCGCAAACGCCTCGGGGTTGCGCACCACCGAGCGGAATCTGCTCCCCAGCGCCATGATGGTCGACACCGCTGCCGCTGCGGCCTGGGAGTCCCGGACGATTTGCGCGCCCTGCAGCTGGGCTGGGTTGGTGGGCGGCAGGAGGTCTTGGCCTTCCTTGGTCAGGTCGATCTTACGGCCCGTGCCTTTCTCCACGAAGCCGATGCCGGTGGATTCGGACAGGCCCGCCGCCGCGCGCCGGCCGAGCATGTTGACGATTTCCCTGGCCCCACCCACGGCCTGGTCCAGCCAGGAGGAGGCTATCAGGCCACCACCCTTGGGGGGTCTCAGGGTGCGGATAATCCGTTCCAAGCGCGATTTGACGAACCGGTTACCCTGGGGCAGGGTCACTATCCACCGGCCCTGGTTCTGGTCTTGGCCGTTACCCGCCCAGCGCACTATCGGGAAAGCGGGTTTGCTGCCAAGTCCATGGACTAAAAACACCTCGCCCTGTTTCACCTGCTCCAGCAGGCGATCCAGTCTCCATCGGTCACGGGTCAGGCCATAGGGAAGATAGCACCCATCACGCAGTACTTCATCGATGCCTCCGACCTGTGAGCCATGGCAGTCGAAGAAGGCCCGTTCGATCTGTGAACGGGCGAAAAACGGGTGTTCGATCTTCGGTAGGTCTTGCCATTCGATGTTTCCGGCGCGTTTTATCCTCACTGTCGGCATTCCGCCTTTGCGGCCGATCAGTGCTACGGCTCCCTCGAATCACCAACCACGTCCGTGAGCCAATGTTGCCACTGGTGGGTCCAGAATCTGGCGGCGGCGGTCGGTCCTCCCCAGTAGAGGGAAAACAGGTCCAGATTCGAGAGGTGGGTGCCAAAATTCCGGGAGGCGGGCGGAGCCAGCGCACGGGCCGTCAGCTCGCATACGAACTGCCGGATGGCCGCGGCGGGTAACACGCGGCCGATGGAGCTCCCGCCGAAAATATCCTTGATGACGCCCTCGATCGTCAGGATGCTCTTGCGGTACAGGAGCAGGACACTGCTGAACTGCACGCCGGCCGACAAGGAGGCCTCGTCCAACAACGACTGTGACCAGCGAAAGCCGGGAAACATGCCGGTGTAGAGCTTACCGACCGCCTTATCGACGACGGCACGCAGCGCCGCTGCGTTGACCGGTGCCAGCGCCAGAGACTCGATCTCACGCGCGATGCGCTGGGGATCCAAGGTCAATGCACCCAGCAGGAGCTGCATCATGTGAATGCGCTCGACCTTGCCCAAATAGCCGATCAGGCTCCAATCCAGAATCGCAAGCCGCTCATCCTCGGTGAAGAAGAGATTTCCGGCATGGGGATCGGCGTGGAACATGGCCGTCTCCAGCGGCGTCCACACGGGCCGCGCGACCAGCGCATCGATAACCGAATTCGCCAACCGGCGGCGCTGACGCTCTGAAAACGCCTCCACATCGGTTACCTTCCGACCATGGATACGCTCCATGGCGGTAATACGCGACGTGCAGAAGGGGAACAGTGCAGGGACCTGAATGCTCTTCGCATCCCGATAAAATTCAGCGGCCTCCACCAGGTTGCGTTGCTCATGGTCGAGGCGGATCTCCCTGGCGAGCAGTTCCCGGATGCTCGCCAGCGACTCGGCGTAATTCAGCGGTGGAACCTTGTAGTATTCACACCGCTCGTCGATAAACTGGGCGAGCTTCGACCAGATTGCCAACTCCTCCTCCAAAAGCTCCTCGATCCTCGGCTTGAGGACTTTGAGCACGCCATCGGCCGGGCCGGAAGCACCCGCAGCAACCGACGCAAAAGGCACCACGACGGCAACACTGGCCTCGGCCAACGCGGTCGCGCCGAGCCGGAGCGCCTCCACCGCATCCCCCAGCTCGTGCCGGATAACCCGTTTTACGGCGTCCCCGCACGTCGTCCCGGGCATGGTTTCGAGCGTTTGCAGGCGGCCGCGCAGCTCCGGGTCCAGCTTCCGGTTGCGGGCAACCACCTGCCCCAGCTTGTGGAGGGTCGGACAATGGAACAGCAGGGCTGTCAACCGTTGCGCCACACTGGCGTCACTGGAAAGGGCCTGCTGCTCAGCCAGGATAGCGGTCAGCCGGGGGGCGGACAGGTGGTGGAGAAAAAAGGCCAGGGCATCCACTACCAGGGGCCTGTAGTCGGCATAGACTTCCGGCACCAGGGATGTGATATCGACCCCCCAGAGGTCTTGGCCTGACGGACTTGCTTCGCTCAACGATCTGTTTCTCTCTGCCTGTTTCGACTTCGCCTGCGGAAAGCCCCATGGGCAAGGACCTTATGTTATACACCCCTACCCGACCAATGGGCCAGGAGCTGTCGACCTGATCGTCGTGCCAACCGCTGGACAAGATTCACAGGATTTCCAGGATTATTTTCCGAATCACCAATTATAAGGCTCTTGATGGATTCCAGACTGCTAATGATACATTTGGAAAAAAAAGAGCATCTTAGGCACGAAGCGCGCCAAGTATAGGGTGTCTTGAAAACTCCCTGTCATGGGGGGCTTAAGGCATCCTATAAACTGGAAACAACAAAGTTGGAACACCACCGTCAAATCCTCCGGACAACGCCGAACAATTCAGGATTGCTCACCGTAGACGACGGAGCCGCCGGCGTCCCCTGTAGGCGGCAATCTGTCGGATGATGGGCTGATAGGGAAGGGCGAACAGGGTATGGAAACGATCCAGTGCCGCCTCGATGATGCCGTGGATGTCCTCGATGGTCTCCGGGACCGGCTCGTCGGGCATGGCGACGGCGTGCAGTCCACGCAGGCCGCCGACCTGGACCCGCATAGCCTTGGCATGGGGCAAGGCCGCGCGCTCGTCCGTGGCCTTCAAGGCGAAGCGGGCCTGCCGGCGCAACCGATCGAGCAGCTCCAGACACTGTGCCTGGGCCGCGTCGGAGCCGCAGCTGACCCCTTCGCGCTCGGCGATGCAGAAGCGCCGCCCGCGGCTGCATCCGCAGTTGTTGGTCAGGATGCTTTTTTCAAACGGGCAGAAACGTTCGTTGACGGCGCGATAAGTCCTGCGGAAGACCTCGTTGTCCATGTCCGTCGGCGCCCGGGTCAGGCATCCGATTTGCGGGTGAAACGATGGATCATCCGCCGGTCGCGCTTGTTCGGGCGGCCGCTTGCCCCCGGCGCGGTAGCACCGCGCTCGCGCCGCTCCCGCACCAGCGCCTGGCGGTGGAGGCGGCTCTCTTCGCTCTCCTCATAAAGCAGGACGGCCTCGGAGGCCGGCCGACGCTGCCGGGAGATGCCCCTGACCACCAGGTCCCATTGCAGGGAGCCTTTGCGAATGACCAGGTGTGTCCCCGTCCGGATCACCTTTCCCGGTTTGGTGCGCTGGCCGTTGACCTGGACCTTGCCCCCGTTGATGGCCTCCACTGCCTGCCGGCGCGTCTTGAAAAAGCGCGCGGCCCAGAGCCATTTATCCAGGCGCAGATCGGGGTCCCCGGCGGCGGCGTTCGCGCTGCTCATCGCCCCAGCAGGGGGTCGAGCTCCCCGCGCGCCTCCAGGGCCGCCAGGTCATCGAAGCCGCCGACGTGAAAGTCATCGATGAAGATCTGAGGGACCGTGTGGCACCGGCTGCGTTCCATCATGATCCGCATTTGCTCCCGATCGGTGTCGATACGGACCTCATCGAACTCGATGCCCTTGCGCTGAAACAGGTGTTTGGCCCTGATGCAGTAAGGGCAGATTCGAGTCGTATAGATAATGACTTTAGGCACCTGTACTACCTGGTAACTTCCATAGACAAGCTGCGGACCGGACAGCGGCGCTTATTATCACCGATTGCTTCCGATGGGTACATGCGCTTCCCGGAAATCGTTGCGTCCCCCGCGCTGTTAAACCGCAGCCGGGTAGGTCGGGTTAGGCGCGCTTTCCGAGGTTGATGTGTGCCGGCGAGATTGAACGCGCCGTAACCCGAGTGGTATCAACCGAACCGCGTGATCGAGGGCCTTGAGCTGCCGGGCCCGGTTATGAGCACTGCCGCACGCTGCCATGGCGATCCGGCAGGGCGCGTCGAGCTGGCCGAGGTACGGGTGCAGCTGCCTGCGTGTGAGTCGCTTACGTTTCTCTTCTTTGCCGGAGGCGTCGCAGCCGATCGGATGGAAGCCATTCTTTGCCAAATCCAGGCCAAGCGTCGTAAGCTCATTCATGGTCTTCTCCTTATTTCAGCTCGATGGTTATTACGCTTCCTTTTTGGCGCTTATGGCATCGATCAAAAAGGTAAGGAGACCATTTCATCGACCTACGACAAGTGGCCGACCGCTAACTTTAGGGGACCTTGAAAAATTCAGTTTTTCAGCGCGCTTTGTGGATAGTTGGTGAAACACTTATTCGCTCATGTTGAATGGGTATCCCAAACGTGGTCAATTTCCTGCGATTCGTGTTGCCAGATGACTTTTTGGTCTAGC
>Ga0209367_1010074_pt1 | contig 12717 bp, 7 predicted proteins | sample WorMetLIZISLAND2_FD_187412 | JGI IMG/M metagenome (GOLD analysis project Ga0209367, IMG submission 187412) | Marine gutless worms symbiont microbial communities from Max Planck institute for Marine Microbiology, Germany - Olavius geniculatus... ... | reverse complement strand
GTAACAATGACGTCACAAGGCACTATTGCGAATAAGTAAGTAAGCTTTTATTATGCTACGAAATTGATATCTTATGTGCTGCCTGTTCTCCGAGACCACTGTAGCTTTGACAGTGTTTGTTTTGCTAGGTAATGTGGTCACACAATGAAGGTGCGGTGGGTGGAAGAACTTCACGTTTACGCGCCATGGTTAAAATCGGTGCTGAATTACCGAAGTTATCCCAAAAATAAAACTGGGTATCCGTTTTTTTAGACCACCCTGTAGGTCATTTCGGGACGGCCTTTGCAGGCAAAAATTCCACAAACATAATAATGGAACAAAAAGTTTAACCTTTACTGAAAGTTTAACCTCTATAAAACACAAAACACCAGAAAATGACCTAAACCTAAAATTGTAAAAACTGCTGATTATAATTGTGCATATGTATAGAAAATGGCAGTTCTAACAATCTTCCCTGTTATCCTCCAGACAGTCATCAATCTCATAATGCTGTCTATTGGAGGACAGGTGTCTCAACCAAATTAACAGTCGCTAATTCCGTGCTTAAATTAGGGATCTGAATTAACCGAATTAACTGACTGTCGAATGATGGCCCTGGCTACATGCTAGCCAACTTCTTTAAATATGATTAAATATGATTATAATCTCAGTCTAACAGACAAGTGCAAAGCCGATGGCCCAACTTTATAACGTACTACTGGGTGACATAAAAAAGAATTATGGCAAGAATGGCAAGAAAACAAAATGCACAAGATTCGTGAGGCCTCAAATAACTATAACAGGTATCTCCCACTGTTGAAATCTAAATGGCAATCTGCGTTGCAAATAATTAGCAGCTTAGAACAACTCAGCACCATCACAGAACCACAGAACTTCTCCATCTTTGCAAATGGGGTCTGACTTCCTCTACCCTAAAAATAACATTGTGGACTGGTGTGGATGTTCTCTGCCTAAAGTTATGAAACTTATGTGGATCACAAAAGTTTTATCATAACTTACATTGCTAAGCATGAAAATAAACTATATCACGAACATCTTAAATTCACACAATGTCAGTGAAAGAAATCTTACTGCTTATTCCATTCTGGAAGATGCGAATCAAAATATGCCAGTTTGTGAATGACACTGCGAGAAAAACTGATGTTGAAACCATCCCAGAATGGGCCAAATGGGTTCCCTGTAGATACATTCATGACAAAAACAATTTAATTTCATGATGTATAACACTGCCCAGTGACAGAAACAATGTGTCAAAGCTGTTATGCACTAGTGGCCCAAGTAAAAATCAAATGAACTCTTAATTGCAAGCCTGTTGCTGCATTCTAACTAATTTGATCGCAATTTCAGATATCATGCCATCTCAGCTGCACACAAAAATTATTTCACAGAAGTTATTTACAATGCATGATTTACAAGCATTCTGTAACCGATAATAAAAAATATTGCAAGAGTAAGATGTAATGCAGAGTAAAAATAAAAAAGAAGCAGCACTGCAGTTCACAGAAAGTAGCTTCATATAAAACACAAACAACATCTTTAGCAAAAAAATTACATAAAAATTAAACACAGCCATGAGCATCAGAATGGATTAATTTACTTATCATTATCTTTATTCGATGAACAAAAAACCAAACTGTCGATGAATATATATATATATGAATATATTATATGGAATACAATATCTCACTGTCAACAAACCTTCTTTCATTCTGCAGTCAGTGTCATCATCATTCGGTAGTTTATAGCAGAATCCGGCTCTGGCTTCAGGCGGCCAGTGCTGGGGTGCAAGATAATCCATGAAGTCTGCCGCCAACACAACTTTCTGATAAGCAGCTATCGGCTCAAACCGAAACCATTCTGTGAAGCGAACATTTCTCTGTTACACGAGTTAATAGCAGAAAACTGTTATAACATCCAAAGCAAAGGAGAAGTAACTGAAGTAAACTAATAAAAAACATGTTGCAAATCTTCTATATTGCAAAAGAATGTCTATAACAAAGGGAATTCCACACTACTCTTGTTTTCAAAATCCTTCCAACATACACTCCATCTGATAGCTGATATGTGCCACTATAGTTAGTACAAGAAATATTATTAAATTGTGAGCAATCTAATGTACTTCTCGCGTGCATCATTTTTTTTGTATTCTTCTAAGGGCGTGTTGCACCAACGTCGTTCAACTTTGAAGTTTGAATCCAGGTCAAATTTGAATTTGAACCTAGTTCAGCCGTAAATTGCATTGTACCAAAGCGGTTCAAGCGTTGATCTCCATTCAATTCTGAACTGCCATCTGACCACCGATCAAATTTTGATCTCGGTTCAACTCACGGTTATGCATACGCACTAGGCAATAGGCCTCTAAATATTTTCCGTGATACTATTGCTGCAGAAAAATTGTCCAATTCGAATCTTATCTTGTCCAAAAAACTTCCTCGTATCGAATTATACGACTTTTAATGCAATTGTACTGATGATCTGAATATGTTAGATTTCTACTCAATTCATTTTATGTTCTCTTTGTACTTGATAAATTAACAAATAGACGAATAAATCGCATTTTTCAATGGCGATGTCTCGCTGCTACAGTAAACATACGATCGAACCCTAACCACGGCAACAAAAACTCATTCGTATCGATTTATAAGACATTAAATTCAATTATACTTGTGATCTAGATATGTTACATTTGTGCTATATCTGTTTTCTGTGGTCTTTTTGCTGGATAAATTAATTATAGGATAAATAAAAGGCATTCTAGAGTGCCAATGCGCCGTTGCTATGCCGTACCTACGGTAAACATATTATCTTGACAACGGACGTAGAATAATTAATGAATATCTACTGGAACACAAAATGCGTATCTTCGGAACTTAATCAATGCAACTGTTGAGGTGAAATCGTGTAGTAACTTCAGGGAAACTTAAAATTCGAACAAATTCCAGCCAATCTGTTCAGGACTGTTTCGTAAGCATATTGCATGTGACTGTGACGTCATCGTAGTTGGCCCGTAGGCCGAGCGTGGTTGATCAATCAGCGTCGTCCACGGTATAACCACGACCATTCAACCGAACAGGATCAGCTGATCCGAGTGTGCAACGTAATTCAGCGTGAACTTGGTTCAACTTATGATCTAGGTTCAGATGAACCAAGATCATGAACGACGTTGGTGCAACGCACCCTAAGAGCTTTTTCGTTCCTTTCGGCTTGTATTAGAGACCCGGTGTCTAACTGAGACCCATTTAATATAATACTAATAGTGACTGGCGTCAAGGTTGTTATTGGAAATTGTCTCCCTGAAGTTCATAACATATTGCCCGATTTTAGGAACTGAAAGGAAAAAATTTAGAATAATGGTCGATGACGCTAGTTGCCATTTGTCTTGTTATACCTCAACGTATGCATATATCTGGCACCGTTACGAAGATATGGCGCCTCGAAGACAATGAGGTCACGACTTTGACCTTTTGAGGTCATGTGACGTCATTGGTCACATGACCATTCAACTCCCGGAGATTGACTTCCTACGGGTGGTCCATAATGACCATGTGTCTATCTGCCACCGTTATGGAGATATGGCCATTTGAAGTTCTTCCAGGAAAGCTCTTCCAGGAACAGAGGTCGGTCGTCGGTCAGTCGTTGGTCGGTCCTCAATATTACACTGATCTCATATACTTGTCTTCACTAGGTTAGAAACGTAGCGCATGAGGAGTACAAAAATATCAACAGTTCAAACCATATCACACTGATTGACCTCCAAAAGTTCATAATTATACAATCTATATCTTTTAATTCAACCAAATTAATGGTCAATAATTCTGTACTTAAATGCTAAATGAAATTCAATCAATATTCTCATACACAAAAACTAAATAACTCACCATCTTTACCCTTTTGTCAGCTAAAAATCAGAAAGTCAAGTCCAAGTAAATGATGCACCACATAATTGCCATACAAAACTTTTTAAAAAACCTGCAATATAAATAACTATAAACTGAAATAAAACACACACAAACACACAGAGTCACAGAGCAATTACAAATTCTAACCACAAAGCGTACAGTACTGAGTTATAATTCTATTGACACAACAAAAATATACTGTATAAGTTCAACAACATACATATGTTCTAAATGGTGGCAGCACAAGAGTACGTTCTAGAGCTGCTGCAAAAGCCATTCCACCAAGAAAATGCTCCACTTGGTTGCCAAGTCGACCTACGTCATGAACAACCACATAACTGCAGCAATGAACTGACAAAAAAATCATACATAAACAGCACAGTAATACCTAATTATTGCTCAGAAATTGTCCACAGAAAACGTAACCAAACAATGCCCAGCAAACTTCCATTTAAGTCCACTTAATGTTCTCTAATGCTCTCGCCCAATTTGTTCACCGCAGCCACATGTACACTACATAGAGTAGACACTTTCTTACTGAATACAATACATATAATCTATGAAGCTGGCTTGCGAATAATATAGCATGAATCAAAAAAGTACACCCGATCTTCTGGCCAAAACTTCACTTGCATGTTTGCTATATTTCCCTATGTATATATGTATATAGCATGTTTACGAATAAAATAACAACCAAAATACACACTTAACAGGGATTGAAGCAAATGCACACTAACCCATACACAGGCAGAAAAATACATATCCGTTAGGGTCCCAGGTAGGTGTGAATCCCAGCTGACTCGGTCGTGTATCGTTATATACATACGGACCACCCGGCTTCTTGTCATCAGTCTCTGTCCCCGCAACAACAAATGGAAAGATAATCACAACACGTAAACAAAACTCAATGTACAGCATGTTTTCCGGTGTTAGTATAATTATCTAGCGAAGATTTTTTCGAACTTTCACACACTTACACCAACATTTCTAAAGTAAACAAAAACCGGTGGGCGTGGCCATGGGCGTGGCACAAGTAGACTCTTTTAGTGCTGGTCTACACAGGCCATTTTGATATGGGCTCAGCCACATATCAAAATATCAAATGTAACGAAACTAGTACTGTAAAAATGACACAGCAAAACAAAGAAACTTACATTCATTATTAAGTTTTTTAAAGCAGAATTACGATTGTGATATGTAGAGGATTACAAAGTTTTTTTACACTTATTATGAATGACATTCCAAGTATCACCATCACTACCCTGTTGTTTTTGCTGTGGCTATCGCGAGATTAACAAGAGGGTGCGGCCGTTGAGGGACCGCCCGCTATGGGGCCGTCCTTGCAGCTGAGTACGGACAGACGGAGGGAACGGCCGTTGCCATGGCAACGAGGGCACCCGGGGCAAGGCGGCAAGGGATCCTTACGCCACCTGCCAAATATCAAGTTGATCGGACAACAGGCAGCGAAGTTATGGGGATTTTTTGCAAACAACGCAATTAGCCGCCGTGACCTTGACCTCTGACCCCTTGACCTTGTAATTGGTCCAGGGGTGCTGGTGTCCCAGGGACCCTTCCTACCAAGTTTCGTATATGTAGGCCTTTTCGTTTTCCCTCTAGGTGGAGGCACGCTGGCTTTCGGGTACGGTCGGCCCACCCAAGCAACAGCTGGGAACCTTGAAATTGGTCCACGGGTGCCCGTGTCCCAGGGATCCTTCCTACCAAGTTTGGTCTTCCTAGGCCTTTTCGTTTTCCTTCTAGATGGAGGCACGGGACGGACGGACGGACGGACAGACAGACAGACAGACGGACGGACGGATTGGATCGATACATGATGGGGCCTCCTTCTAGGAAGGACGGCCCCATAACAATATTGTGGACCGACCGACGACCGACCTCGCTTCCTGGAAAATTTCGAATGGTCATATATCTGCAAACTGTCATCCGATAATCTACTTCCTATTTGCTGTGGTATTCGGGGTTGGCAGATCGAATGGTTCCGGTTGGGATTTTTGATATCGACAGACAATGTGCAGTGAGTATAGCTACACAAGACTGATTGCAATTTGAAATATTTTCTGCAACTTACTTAATTATGTATAGTAAAAATCGATCAGAAAAAACCCTAAAAGTTCAATGTGCGACGCATTAGCCTCGAATTCGTGGTCTCGCAGTGTAAGCTGGTGTCTGTCTAAGGGCTGACCTATGAGCCACGTGAATCGAGAAATGCATGTACTTATAGCGAAACCCAACACTGGCGTCACGTAGCAAGCGACACGGGGCCAATGGTACTCGCTGTCTAAATTTTAACTTTCAAATTGTAGCCTATCAAAAAATTTTCTTCCACGTATAAAAAGTGGTCTAAAATCCCCATTTCGAAAAAAAATTGTAGTGGCGCAATTTTGCAAAATTGAATGTAAAATTGAACAATTGCGCACCCATAATCTACTCGATCGTAAATTTCTGGCTGTGTGTCAAAAAATTTCAACTTTCTGTCCCAAATCCCACTTTTTAACCCACTGCACCGCTACAGTCTATCGCTAATTCGCTATAACGAACGAGCTACCATAAGTTACGCTACAAACACCACTAAGCACTGTTCCGTTTTAAGATAACCGCGGGAAAAACTGTGATAAGCGTATGCCATGAACAGCTTTCGGCTCAGGGTTCGGATAACAGAATTGAAGGCAGCAACTCAGACGAAACTAGAAATTCGCCGTCCTCCTAAGTCAACACTGCGTACACTTGAACGTATTGTTTTTCAATTCGTACAGTAAATTTTCAGTTGTCGTCCGTCTGTGCAAAAGATTGGTGCAGTTTTTTTGTTTATTTTTAAAGTTTTACCAAAAAAATGTTGGCATCTAGTCTGTAATACTGCGATACTTTTACTTTAGCGCTTATAAATATTATTCAGCTATGTGTCTTTTCACACCGAATGTCACGTAATAAAAGTATAAACACATTCTTTCACCCGTCCCCACTTTTTTGCCAGACTGCTACACGAAGCGCGGGAATTTTTAACGCTTACCGGAGTAGAACTGGACAAGCTCTTCGAGTGACTTGAATTTGTTTTTATACGAAATGTAAAAGCCGCCGCTGTCGAGGATTTTGATGTGATAATGCTTGACGTTCGGCTGATTGTCCACCATATCCAGCACCGACAACGCGTATGTTCCTGTACCATCAACCAGTCAGTCTCAACTAATAAGTAAGTAAGTAAGTAAATGATTTATAAAGCGCCAAAGTCTCAGAAAGAATCAGGGCGCATAGGATGATGGCTCATATTGAATCAGGCACATATTGAATTTTTCATGAGTTAGCATAAGGCAACAATGTACCGGATTAGTTTAGATCTAGCTTATAACTCAAACTGCCCAATAATAGCTACCTAGGAACAATCTTCAGTTGAAGGAAGTTTGTGCCGTAGGTCCTACTATATAAATAAATTTGTCTTATTTATTTGAAAAAAATTATTCCGTAGTTATACTGGTGCTGACGCTTTCGCTCAACTTCTGCCCAAGCGTCCATTTATTCAGGAGTTATTCCAAATTAAATCCATGCAGTAAAGTCCGGTACCAACAAATACATTTTGCGAATTACTTGACACTTCTCGTGCCATCACTCGAACATTAGCCTAATAGTCAGTCAAATTGGTCTGAGCTTAGTAGATAGCGCAAGACACTCGTCATGCACCACCGCAGGCCTGTCCTATTTGTGAAGTTCTACGCGCAGGTGAAAGAACAGAATATAACAGAAACATGACTTTGTTTTAGAAAACTATAACGAAAGCAAAACTGTTTTCTTTCTCTATTATTTCCGTTTCGCGTATGCCGACAGCCTAATGAAGTGCACAAAACGATAGAACTAAATTGAATGGACCGAACTCGGAGTTCAGTTCAGCTCGGTAGCTAGGTTCTGTTTTGTCGCTGTGTACACGACTTAAGTTATAGGCCTACCCCGTTTACACGATCGAGCAAACGTCGAGCAAACGTCGAACAAATGTATTCAAAATACACGTGCTAATTGCTCGACGTCTGCTCGACGTCTGCTCGATTACTATACTAAGGTAAAGTATACTAAGGTACTAAGGTATACCATAATTACTATAGCTCGTCGAGCTAGCTAGCATTCATCCAGCTAGCTCGACGAGCTATGGTAATTAGCATGCTACTTAGGAGAGCGGGCGGGTTGTAATTGGAAGGCCTATAGGCTATAATAACACGTGATCAGCTGTGAGCTAAGCCTAGACCTACATTTGAGCCATGCAGTGGACGGGGTTCCATCAGGCCGGCTTGATGTTTGCTCGATGTTTGCTCAATCATGTAAACGGGGTACTAAACTACAGTCTGCTACAGACCTGGCAATCTCTCCGAGTCTCGAACGAGAAAAGTACCGCGCGGATTGCTGCGTGTTTTCAGTGCCCTGTCGACGTCTTTCTTCGTGATTCGACCGTGGAACCATTCGTACGACTGCAGCCCGCTGTAGGGCGCCACGTACGTGCTAGGGATGTAGCCGACTTCACCAGAGTGCAGGCTTCGCGCTAACCACCAGTCTCCATCTCTATATCACATAGCATCGTCGATTAAACTAAATTGAAACTCAACGCTTAAACCAACCATTTTTATATAGCAGTACTCAAGTTTGGCAGTGGACTCGAGTAGGACTAAAATCCTTAATTTTAGAACTCCGACTCGAACTAAAAAGGTAGGTGTATAGCTTTTAAGGAGCGAACCCCACACAGAGCTGCGGAGCGTCACTTGTCATATGGAATCACACAGTTTTACCTGCCACCCGACCCGACCCGAACGCGCCCCGCCTTAACCCCAGCCAGATAGGTCGGTACTCGATTTAACTACCTCGGAAGGATAAATCATTAAAGGCTGAGTTGACCTAGGCGGCTAGTTACATACCGAGATGGTTTGCCTGCCTGCGGGCAGTCACCCATCGCAGTACTAACCGGGCCCGATGTACAGTAACTTCGTTGATCGGATCAGACGCGTTACCACTACACCACACCACGTCAAATGGTAGAACCTGACATATGGTAGGGAACACTTTTTTCCATTTGCCTGCACTCATACACCACGCCACCAACCCAAACTAAAAGGACTCGGCTGCAGTCTCGGACCTTAGCAAAGTTATTTTGACTTAATTTGCCCTTTACCACTGTGTATTTCACTTAACCTGACCAAATCTTTAAATAAACAATTAACTATAATTCACACCGAGGAATAAATTTTGCGAGGACATTGTCGATATGAAAAAAATTTGAGTACAATCATGCTGCTAGTAGTCTACTGCTACTATAGGCCTACTACTATCTTACTGGTACTACGTTTGTTTATTTATGCAGGTCAGTCATAAAGCATACTCTTGTGTAATCTCCATGAGGTCGTCTTTCTTGAAGCTGAGGTCTGGAATTTCATCATTTTCAGAAACAATTCCAACGTAGTCGTACAGCGCTTTTACGACCTTCTTTCCTGTCAACGACACACAGCTGCAAAACCAAATCAGACTAAAAAGTAGCCTAACTTAATCACCGTTAGCCCTACACCCTTGACTGTTTTCTGCTTAATAGAATGCATTTTATAAAGCTATTTTTATATCTAAAACATTTTTATTGTTGCGGAAAGTGGCAAGTTTGATTAGTAGAGTGCAGTCGTTCTAGATGCGACGCACGAACCGAACGTTTTTTTTCACAGCGTGCATTCGCATCGCCAGCATCCGGAAAGTCTATATGTCAGCTAAATGCTAATGGTAGGCCTTCATCTTAATAGCACATTGGGCGACTTCACTTTTTGATTTAAGACTTTCGCTGAGCCTTTTCGCTGAGCCAAAGTTAAAGCTGAACGCTAAAGTCTGTACTTAGACCAAAGTTCAACTAAACGATTAAAAATGGCGGAAAAAATGAAGTCTTCCATGACAAAGAATATGGACATAAAATGACATCGCTTATTTAATAGCACTGTTTCTGCTAATGTAATAGGTGTGATAGTTGAGAGTTGTAGAAAAAAGGATTTCGGAAATTTTTTCACAAAAGGGGGAGAATTTTCCACTTCCAAAATGGGAATTCTTGGCGGCCCTGGCTTTTCCTTTGCAAATTTTGCAGTTTTATGTAAGCTACTTCGTGAGCTCTGTCGCCCACAACTGCAGCAAGACATGGATGGCTATGGGAAGAAACGATCAGACCCAGTGGGCGACTGCGTGTACTGTTTGCACACCAATGCACCAACGTATAAGCTCGGTGATTCATCAAATTTAGGCATAACTTGCCTATATGCTAATAGGTCCATAACTCAGTAGGGATGAGCTATTCACCTACGGGCACTGGACCGTTGCCGAGCGTCGCAGGCGGCGACAGTAAATTAGGCCATTGCACAAGACGTACAGTAGGCCCTAAGTACGCAACACGCGCGCTGTTTTCTAGAGGGAAAAGATTTAACGTCCTTAACCCTAAACTATGACCACGTAAAAATTGCACCCCATGTTCGTCAGCCGTGTTTAACATTCTGAACGATTTTGATTTCTACGCTTTTTAGCCGACTATACTTACGTAAGGGTCGAGCTTATGGTATGAGTTGTTGTTTATCTGTATGCCCGTCTGTCTATCCGTCTGTTACGGATGTATTGTGGCTAAACGGTGCAAGATATCGCCTAGGTTGCTATTGATCACTAATAAGAAGTCGCATATTGGCTTTCAATCAAAAAATCATTGACCTTGGATGACCTTGAAGGGTCATAACGCACTATGGTATGCCAATCGTACAATATTGCGACTAAACGGTAAGTCGTAGAAGGTCGGCGATGGTACCATGAGATAGGGCGCTAGCGACTTCTTACAGGCTGTCAATAGTGACCATGTCTCCATCTGCAGCGGTTTGATCGCAATTTCCAATAGAAAGTTTCAAGTTATAAGTGGCCGTATCTCAGAAACGGTGAGAGATATGGCCATATTGGCCATATTGCCATATTAGCTTTCAAATAGGATAAAAATCATCGACCTTGGATGACCTTAAAGGTAACCGACAACCAGTATGATCGGCTTTCCTAGCGATAGCTGGGCTTTTTGTGTAATATTCGTTCTGAACTAAACTGAAGTGAATTGAAGCAAGTAACGAACCTTCGTTGATGAGGCTCTGTACGTTGTGTGCTGAGACGACTCCGCCGGGTTTGTTACTGGCCGCAGTCGGTTCCTGCGTGTAATTGTTGTTCCCTCTGTCATTCTCTCGTCCTTCAGTTTCTGTTTTTCTGTGCGCGCTTGGAGCAGAAGACTGCACTGGCCGCAGACAGCTGGAGAGGACAGAACCCATCACGCGTACTTCGCTTTGGGTGTATAATTTTCAACTGTTACTGTTAGCAGCGTACCAATACGAATTCTAAGCCTGTTCCACAGACACATGACAATAGCACTCAGTTGGCGTTTAGGTAGCGAAAAACACGTCCGCTGTTCGGAAAAGGAACTAACAGTTTCTGCTGACTTGTCGTTTTGCCCGTGGCGTGGTTGTGACAATCCCACCGCAGTGAAACGCGCTTTTAGAATACTATTCAAACGCTTGAAACTATGTTGAGCCAATCGCCTGATTCTCAATCGTCTTCTGGTCTTCGAATTATTGGAAGTCGCTGACTACAAAGTCTTTCGACCGAAGGTAGAGATTTTGCCACTTTCGGTCTGTGAGTACTGAATAGTTTGCTCTGATCACATTACGGCGTCACGAAAACGTAATACCCTGTTTACACTATGGAGCAAACGTCGAGCAAACGTAAAGCAGACATCGAGCAAACATCAGCCCACAGCCCACAGCTGATCACGTGTTATATAGGCCTTCCAATTACAACCCGCCGACCCTAATTACCATAGCTCGTCGAGCTAGCTGGATGAATGCTAGCAAACATCGAGCAGACGCCGAGCAGACGTCAAGCAATTAGCACGTGTATTTTGAATACATTTGCTTGACATTTGCTCGATGTTTGCTCGATCGTGTAAATGGGGCATAAGTTACTTCAAGTCGAGCGGGAGAGTAGGATGGGCGCTCACGAGTAAACGGCCTTCGTATTTCATGAAGCCACCCAAGCTGCACCTCTTGTATTGTGGTGTAGAGGCAATGAATAGTCTGTAAGTTTATAATAAATAATGTCGGTGTTTATGCCAGCACCTAATGAATAAACATCGCATTTTACGACCCCGTAAGCCGTCTCCATAAAACTATGCAGCCTACTTCTACCGTGAATGAATGACGAACAACGTCTTAGTAATCATGGGATTGATGAGAAAATACACCGTGTCCCACAAAACGTAACTAAATCACCTTGACTTTTGTAATAATTGTGGAAATATGGACTGATTCTTTTACTAAAGCAAAGATACATTTTTAGTCAGATAAACTGCAAAACAAAGTGTAAGAAATGTGACCACCTCGCCTCAAATCTCTTTGTACACTACCTTGCGGCGATCTGTTTTGACTTCTACGTGGGGATTAGGCACAGACCAAATAAATAAGTAGACTGTTTACTCATTATTCGCCTAATGCAACGAGTTGAAGCCAGTTTCATTAAATATTCATCGTGCATATTTCAAGTGCTATGATCCACCACCTATAATTGCGTTTTTGATGCCTAACGCGTTAGTGCTAGTTCATATAAGTGCATTATAAATACGTCCAAGCCGGAGCACGAAAAGCAGATTTTGTAGTATATTGTCTCAATACAACAAAACAAAACTCTTTAGATTTTTTTGTCTGCCGTGCCGTCAGCAAATATGCCTAACGCGTTAGTGTTGAATATGCCATCAAAAACGCAGTTCACGCCACGAACGTCATTATCG
>Ga0209367_1010073_pt1 | contig 12718 bp, 11 predicted proteins | sample WorMetLIZISLAND2_FD_187412 | JGI IMG/M metagenome (GOLD analysis project Ga0209367, IMG submission 187412) | Marine gutless worms symbiont microbial communities from Max Planck institute for Marine Microbiology, Germany - Olavius geniculatus... ... | reverse complement strand
CTTTTCCCGATTCCTGCGCATGCGCCATGGACAGTACGGCACGCTTGCTATGATTAGATTAGTGGTGGAGCGTTGCGGCCGTGAGCATTATGCTGCGCTATACGACGTGTCGACGTGGCTGCTGCTGGTCAGACCTCGTTTCTGCAGAACATTCGCCGCGTCCTTCCGTCTTCCTTCATTTGTCTGCCGACCCGCCGCGGCGACAACTCATTACCGTACGCACACGGACGCATTACTGTTTCAATATCACCGGTTACGATTCTTTTCGGCTTTCGTGCGAGTCACCTCACCGTCGATGGACTTGAAACACATTCGGACTGATCTCACGTAGGCCTGTATCTGGTGGACTTGCTATGGTTTTCCTCGTTTCGGTATTTTTTGGTAATGGCACAGAATATTTGGCCGGCAGCCAGTCAAATATCCTATAGGCTATATTCCCGGTCAAATTTTGTTACCGGTCATACGCGCCCGGTCATGATCGGTTGACCGGTCATGACCGGTCGCCTTGAACAGCTTTAGCCAGTGCGTACAAGCACAGAATGGTTTTAGGCCATCTGACCGGCTGCCGGTCAAATATTCAGTGCGTTTAGTTATCGTTATTTCTTTCCTTTTCAGTTTTTTCCGATCTTAGGCAGTTTCTTGAGTTTTTTCTATGTTTTACAACATAACTGTCCTTCTATTTCGGTTTCTCTCATCTCATTTCTATTTGAAACATTTTAGTTTTTTGCATACATGTGCTAGGCTAAACTGACGACAGATTGACTGTCAGTTTACAAGAGCAAATATCGTATCGTGTAACAAATATCGTAAGAACTCGCCATAGTTCGTGATGATTCGCTACACGTGCACTAACTAGCGACAAATGCCATGCTACAAGCAAGCGGGTTTTACATTCACACTGATTGTGACAATGGTGGCCAGCATTTGATGGGTGGATGCTCAGGCCCGTCGAGAGAGGTGTGAAGGGGTGGTAGGTAAGTTACTCTCGGCCCCGCGACGTTTGGGGGCCCCGCTGTCGCTCATAAATGTAAAGTACTCAAGAATGCGCCATTTTAAAAAGAATAATTCAAAATTTTCTCGCTCCCGCAAGAATGTTTCCCCGGGTCCCGCCGTGGTAGGCCTATACGTCACTGTGAATGCCCTTCTGGGCACCCGTTTGTATTATTAACCGCTGTGTTGTGTTATTGTGTTAATTGTGGTTATGGAAAATAAACTCTTTCTCTCCGCCACACAACAGATGAGTGAGTAGAGTTTAACGTAGCGCTCGACACAGTATACCGGTAGGTCATTTCGGGGACGGCCTTTCCACGCAGTGCACATACACATAATAATGGAACAGAAAGCTTAATCTTTACAGAAAAACCTGATATAGAACACAAAACACAAACTAGAAAGCAGTCATATAGCCCGCATACCTCCGCCAAGGCAATGTTGTTCGTTAGGTGGCAGCACCGTCTTCGGTTTTGCAGCGGTTTCCCTTATGCTCCATTGAAAGCAATGGTAACGAAAATTTCAAAGTGATCCAGAATCCAGGATTCCTTCCGGATCACCCCCAAAATTGAATCACTGGTAGCTTGTGCCATTCCCGACATACCCTCAAAATTTCAGAAAGATCCGTCCATAACTTTTTGAGTTATCTTGCTAACACACAGACAGACACACAGACAAACAAACAAACAAACAAAGTCTGGCAAAAACATAACCTTGGCGGAGGAAAAAGCGACCCACAGCAGAGGCCGTACGTGCTGTAGGGCTACGTGCTATGGATAGGACACGGCGCCGCGGACGGGAGTTAACGTGTAGCCTCCTGGTCTATTATTCCGTATGGTCGGTCGTCTGTCTGTCTCGGAGGCAGCATTAGACCGTCCGTCCCTGCTGCGGCTGCTGCTGTATCCGCAATCAAAGCGATGGGGACGCGGATGCGGCGGGCGGATGTATAAAGTACGATGATGGGGGACGCCGGACACTGTATGTCTTCCGGCGGCCGGCCGACCATCGACACTGCATGCCGGTGTCGCATTAAATAGTCTCCCCATGAAATATCCGCCGAGGGGAGACATAATCATGGTTTTCATGGAGGGGGCGACTTCTTAATTAGTATTATTTCGTGTAAAAAGTCTCCCCCGGCGATTTTTTCGCGGTAAAAATTTGCCCCCCCCGGCGGATTTTTACCGGTAAAATGTCGCCGGGGGGCGACTTTTCTGGGGGCGATACTGTCAAAGTACACCGGCCAGTTTCTTCGCGCGCACGCACGTGTGTGTGTGTGTGACGCGGCGTTCTTTACTACGACGAGGTCGGGTAAATCACCGCGAATAAGCACTGCCATGCTCCGCGACTGATAGCTTAGAGATGTGCGTGCGGGGTGCGCGCCTTAGACTGTATCGAAAAAAAAATCTATTGCGACAGTAAAATCGCCGCACTTAGCGCTCAGAATTTCCATTACAGCGGTAAACCGATATCATTGTGGGTTAGGGTTAGGGTTTAGAGTTACCTTTGGGCTAATTTACCGCCGCAGTAGCATCATGCGTATCGAAAGCAATCATTATAGGCTTTTTTACAACCAGTGGATTGAATGGTTGACGGAAAAATGAAATGGAAGGAGCTATAGGACGTGCGCGGATAGCATTCAATAGAATATCACCAGGTTATCTCGTCGTTGTACTTTATACCCCGTTTACACGATCAAGCAATCATCAAGCAAACGTCGAGCAAACATCGAGCAATTATAGCACACGTCGTGCACGTGTATTTTGAATGCATTTGCTAGATGTTTGCGCGACGATTGTTCGATGTTTGCTTGATCGTGTAAACGGGGTATTATTGATGTCCGGTCGCCAAAGGTTCAGGACGGTTTTCTCCAACCGTCCGGCAGTATCGATGGGATCGACGTGATGATGGCTCTTTTCCACTGGCGCGGTACGACACCGCCGTTGATGAACTGATTGAAGAGCTGAGCTGGTGATGCACAAAACACAGGTGCTCCCAGCTGCAGAAACCAGGCTAGCGATAGGTCAAGCCCTGAACTGTAGTCGCTGACTTTTTAGTATAAGGACTGTGTGCCTATACAATTGGCGTTGCATCATAGCGGTATTTCTTGGAAAGATGGTAATGTGGAGTGTGGTTGCATGGCTTAATAGTCATTGCCCACCTGGATGACTATGCTGAATGGTGCGATAACATTGTCAATTTATCTTTCGCCCATATCGCGATCACCAAAGACTCAGAGTGATGACTTATACCCCGTTTACGCGATGACGCAAACATTAAGCAAGCATCGAGCAAACGTCAAGCAAACATCAATCAGTTAGAGCACACGTCACCCATGTGTAGGTTAAATACATTTGCTTGATGGTTGCTTGATGTTTGCTTGATGTCTGCTTAATCGTGTAAACGGGGTATTAACTACGGTCTTTGGCTGACAGTGGCTCTATTATAATACAAGAAGCCCAGCTGTTGCTAGAATAGCCGACCGTACTGGTTGTCAATGACCTTCAAGGTCATTCAAAGTCGATGATTTTCATTTTGTCTAAAGGGGGCGTATACCACTGCCTATTAGTGATTAATAGCAACCTTGGTTCTATCTCTCACCGTTTTCGAGATATGGCCACTTATAGCTTAAAATTATCTACTGAAAATTACGCCTAAACCGCTGCAGATAGAGACATGATTACTCTTGACAGCCTATAAAATGTCGCCAGCGCCCTATTCGATGCTACCATCGCCGAGCCCCTACGACTTACCGTTCAGACACAATACATCAGTGATAGATAAACGGACAGACGACAACAATCATGCAAATGGCTCGATTGTTAATTAAGTACGGTTGGCTAAAAGCACAAGAAAGAAGTCGCACGGGTTATAAAGTTGAAAGACTTTCTTCGACTTGGCGCTTCACTAGTGCGTCGGACGTAGGGCACAGTATGGATGAGATTGTACAGGCGGAGATGGTTTGGGAGAATTACTGACCGACTGCAATGGTGGACCCGCGTGTTTATGTTTCCGCGTGCGACCACCGATCAATCTATTCTCGCCATAGAACTACGGGAATTCAGCTGCCCGGGATCGATACTTATCTGCTCGCCCTACATATGGATTTGCGTTCGATTTTCACACGCCGGTTTGGAAGTCTTGCTGCTTGCTATATACGACGTACTGCTGAGAAAGGACATAAAGCAAGAAAGCACGCGAATAATTTATCACGTAAACGCCAAGATGTACCAGGTGTGTCAAAAAATTCACAATAGTTTCACCTGCCGTCTATGTGACTATTGACAGCAGAATGCTTCGCGCGTCTTAGCCATCGTTCAGGCGTCTGTCTGTTCATCCGTTTTTCGTCTGTCACACTGTCCGATTGTATGAAGGACTCCAGTTTTTTGCAACGAAATTTTGTGCGCTGGGTGTGAGGGTCCCCTAAGAACGAAGGCGTGAAAGAGGTGTATGGTATCCCCTTAAAAAGTGATTATTTTATCGCTAATGGCTCGTATAGCGTGAAAATGGTTGCAGATAAGTACAGATATGTTGCTCATCATAACGAACACCAGTGACGAGCTTTTTAGGGCTATTAACGTCGATGATTTTGAACGACCTTGAACTTTTAAAATAAGGGGTTTTAGTAAATTTTTCGCAATTTTGGGCTGTGACACACATTTTAAGAGTAAATTGAGCCGAAATGGCTAAAGATAGACCAAGACAAACTCAGTATGAACTTTTTAGCATTAAACGTAGATTTTAGCAGTTTATGTCCCGATCCCTTAGGTTCAAGGAAACCTGCGCACGCGAATGTGGAAGCAACCTAAGATACGTACAAGATGATACTTACCTACTTGTTAACATAATCGCAATATGTCTATATTATTTGTAACAACGAATGCGTTTTGACATTTGCTGTAATAAAGAAATGAATGAATGAATGAATGAATAAGTACCGCCATAAAAGTGTTTTTACCGCTATTGGCTCGTATATAGCGTGAAAATGGTTGCAGGTGGGCACAGACATGCTGATTAGTGACAAGCACTAGTGACGAATTTTTTTGGCCGTGCTAACATCGATGACCTTGAATGACTTGAACGACCATGATAGGGTTTTTTAGCGTTTTTTTGCAATATATATCGGATGCGGCGCACATTTCAATAATGAATTGCGCTGAAATTACTAGAGATAGATCCGGACAACCTGCGTATGAAATTTTTAGCGTCGAACGTACATTTTAACCATCCGAGTTTCGACTCTATAAGTTCAAGGAGTCTTCTTTACGGAGGCCTTACATTTGGGTACTGCTTTTAGACACATTATTACTTCATTTTATTGCACGCTGTACACTGATTGCCCGCATGCAAGGACCAATGCTGTCGCGCGTCACGTGAGCTTTGTTCAAATTACTTGTTCATTTTCGGAGTCCAGCACTTTTTCCGTTCTGCAGCCAAAGCTCAAGACTTTCTTGCTGCGCAGTGCGCCAAATGTGCCGTGAAAAGTGCCGTTTAAGTGGTGTTACATGAAATACTATACCCCTGATGAAGTATCCCAGCCGTAACAAAGTATCCCACGGGGGAATCATTTCCAGCACTCAGAGGAGTCGTGATCGAGTTTTAAAAAAGTACTTGGCAGAAAGTTGCAATTTTCCAACAGATGAGATCATCGACGATCGAAAGTTTAATTTTGTTCCAAAATTCGCCCAAAGTGCTTGAGGATTTTCGGCTCCGAGTTAGAAAATTTTCCGACAGGCTGAAATTAAGGGGGAGGAGGCGGGGGGGGGGTAATTGCTCGCCCCTTCCACTGCCACGACGCTACTGACACCGCTGTGGGCTCTTGGAACTCACGGACTGTTCTTGCGGACTCTCTGGGGCCTTGCGGTAATCGATTTCTGTGCCTCAGTCAATGTCAGTGTTTTTATGCCTTTCGTCCGTGCGTGCGTGTGTGTGTGTGATGCTGTTCCGCTGATGTGTACGGGCATGCAATGCATGCGTTGATGGATTTCTACCATAGACTGCGTCTTGGGACATCTCAGAATTGTTTGCGTTCGGCAGTAGTCAAAAGGTCAAAGGTCAAGGAGACTGCTCTGCAAAGTTCGACGATATGCATCGATGGATGTGCAGTCGCGTTGTAACGGAATAGTTTGTCAAGTTTTGTTGTGTTAATTTTTAGCCGACCGTACTTACGTAACGGTCGAGCTTATAGTAGGGACTAGGGATGTCGTCTGTCTGTCTTTCTGTCACGAATGTATTGTCTCTAAACGGTAAGTAGTAGGGGGTCGGCGCATCGGATAGGGCGCTGGCGACTTCCGATGCTGTCAATAGTGACCATGTCTCTATCTGGAGCAGTTTGGCCGCAGTTTTTAATAGAAAGTATCAAGCTATATAAAGTGGCCGCATTTCGAAAACGGCAAGAGGTATAGGGCCAAGGTTGCTATTAGGACTAATCACTAATAGATAGTGGCATATGCCCTTTCAAATGAGATGAAAATCATTGATCTTGGATGACCTTAAAGGTCATTGACAACCAATCCAATTATGTAAAGACAGCGTTCCATCACACCGCATCAAAGCAACTCAAAATTTCCTTTGACACAAAACGCCCGATTTCATCAGCTCACAAAAATGTACACCGCATTTAACAAATTTGAATCCCCACTCATTATTTAGTTTGGGGTATCTGGCAAAAACTTGTCTATGTCTATCAAGGAATGCGTAAACCGTTTTTCAAAGCTCAAAGATCTTCAGAATGTTATCAGAGACAAATGGCACGATGTCGACGTCAGACAACCAGAATCAGAAAAGCCATTTAGCAGTGGAAAAAGCGTCTAGCAACAGTAGCAAAGGAAAATGGAGAACCTATTTAGCACATATTCTGCTAATTAGTTGACTAATAATTCGGCCTACTGTGACGTTTTAGCGTAGCCGGCGTGCAAGCGACAACGCAAATGATAAACCGCTTGCAAAATTTGCTTTATGGCGTGTGACGCTATTTTGTTTGCATCACGATTAATAGAGAAGTGTTTTAAGCGAAAATTCCTACACATATTCGAAGATGTTTGGTTTCTACACATATGCTTTTGCACTGATACATTTCGACTGCTCGGGTGAATAATGCCTGCAAATGTTCGGGACGTTTTTTTGCGCCACCCGGTATACTTCACTACGATATGAAAGCAGCGTGATGGCATCAATATATTGAATAGACCTACAGTGTGGACCGACCTCTCTTTTTGGAAATGTTCAAATGGCCATATCTCAGTAGTCGATCACCCGATCCATTTCCGCTTTGGTCCTAGAATAGGATATTCGATGTAGGCGGATCCAGTGGTCATGTGACCGATGACGTCACGCGTTGGCAACCGGCCTACGTCTTGAAGAAAATTTTTGATGGCCATGTCTCAGCAACGGGTTGTCAGATTTTCTTTATGTTTGAATCGAGGGTTGGGTTTATGGGTCGACAGGTCGAATGGCTCTGTTTAGGGCTTTCGATAGCCTATCGGCGAAAAATGTGCAAGGAAATTACGTTAGGTTAGATTGGTTACAAACATCTGTAATTTTTCGCACTCTGTCGCTTTGCATTGCAGCTAGCGAGCACGTCCATCTCCAGCCATCATTTCGACTAATTTTTTTTATTTTGGGGGTTCAAGGTCGTTGATTTTGATGTATGATACTTCCTATTAGTTATCAATAGTAGCCTTGGCTCTGTCTTTCACCGTTTCTGGGACACGGCGACTTATTGGCTCAATGTGGCCAATTTTTCGTGCCCCTCTCATTTAGCACCTTAAATCGGGCTGACCTTTTCCGGCTTTCTGTAAAAACTTTAGGTTTCCTACGCATCCCAAAACTACAGTTTTTGCGGTAGATTTTGTGGTAATAGCTTGCGTCGTATTGACGCAATACCGTAGTGTGGCAGACAGACGGACAGACGGACGCCTCGACGATAGCTAAGACGCGCGGAGCGCTAGTGCAGTACGATGGAGTTTTTTTCAGTGCTGGTCCGTCCGTGCAGCGTCTGCTTTTAGTGACGTAGTCCGTACGTCTAGCTCTTTGGCAGCGGAAGGTGACAGCCGAGATGCAATTCTGCAGTCATTTGATCGTAATAAATAACGCCACCAACGCTCTCTAGTCGTCTTCTTCTAGGCTTACTCACGCACTCACTCAATATAGTTCCAGACGTGGCAGCGTCAGCAGCATCAACATCAGCTGTAGCCCTACAGGCATGTCAGACGACTGTGGATTACCGGTGCTGCATGGGGTGAAACTGTGGCAAGTGTTGGGGATCGTCTGCAGCCAGTACCGTAACACCGTTCACTCGTAGCTGGTCACAGTAGTCACGGGCGTTTCTCCCCCAAGTCTTTGGAGCAAGTTTCCCTCTAACTTATGGTGAGGCGCCGGAACTAGACGCCGTAGGAGTCGAGGGGTGAGGAATGGGGAGGGGCTTTCCCCTTCTCACCCGACTAAGGGCTATAAGGAAGCGTCGTGAAAAACGAATTTAGTGCATTCTAAGCGCCACAGAACACTTCTGCTTGCAAGATATCGTTAAAATATATCATAAATGCAGAATTACAATATTCAACTTTCCGCCTAATTTCCCGAAAAACATTTCTCCTGTTTGGAGCATTTGCTGCAAACTTTATATGGTGTAGACGCCCCTGACAATATTTATTTGTTTGTAATAAAATGGCCTATGTAAAAGGTTTTCAGTCAGAAAGCCGTATCAGTCAAATGAGGCAATCGCAGCAATCAAAACTGCATGTTTAGCTTACAGTTGTAACGTCGTTTAATTCGCGGCGAGTTATCGTACATCGACGTCAGGATCCGAAATTTGCGATAGAGGGAGGTCTCCCACATTATCACCGAACTTAGGGACCGATCGCTGCACTGGCGTAGCTATAGGGGGGAACACCGAGGGCACGTGCTCCCCCTAGAAGCCTACTCAGTTGCTTAAAACAGTGTCAAAAATGCACAAAAACACTCCGTTATATATATAAAAAATTTAAAAAATTTCTGGGGAAGGGGCACATTTGGGGTTGAATTGGGCACAGCCCCCTGGACTGGGCACAGCCCCCTCTCCAGACCCCTTCATTGGTGGGGAGGGGTGGGGAGAGGACACCCCTTCCCGCACCATATTTCCCAAGTACCCTCCCCCTACATCCAGATCCTGGCTACGCCACTGGATCGGTGGAGCCATGTTGCGCAATTGGCGTCAAGCGTCAGCGAGGTTCGAGGTCAGTACGTCAGACTACGCGTGCTGTGGCGTCAATGACCTAGGTTCTGTAGTAGGGCTCATACAAGCCAAGCCGAGCTGACCGGGCGAGCGTGGGGCCACTAGCTAGAGCTGCAGACCTACTGACGTCATCGCTGCAGCAGCAGCAGCAGCAGCCGTGGCATTAACAGCGAAAGCGGATCCTAAAATTTTGAGTCCGCGCCAGTCCGCGGATTTTGACTAAAGATCCGCGTCCGCAACAGGAGAGAAATGTTGGATCTGCTGTCAGTTTTCGTTCGCACTGATTAGGCCTAGTCTTTAGTACGTGGGGTAAGCCACTAGGGGTATAGCAGTTTTTGACAAAGTAACGGCTGTAAAATGCTTGGCATTTTGCTGAACAATATGGAAATTATAGTAAAAATGACAGTCTGACGGGAGGCACTAGCAGTATGAAGAATGCAGTGCAGTGTCACAGCTTTTTGTGCTTGAAACTTCGTCATTGCAAACGTAATTTATAATGAGTAAACAAAACGCCAAGAACATTTAACCTACACCAGCCGTGTAGTGTTCAGCAGCATTTTCGGCAGAAATAATGTAGCAGTTAGCAGTTATTAGAAAAAATACACTCGTCACGGAACAGGATCCGCGTCAGTCCGCGTCGGCAAATTTTGTCTAGCATTGATCCGCTGTCAGTCCGCATCTGCAAAAAGATTCTGCGGATCTGCGTCCGCGGACCGACGCGTTCGCTGTCCGCACATCTCCGATGCCCGGTCAGCCAGCATCGGCGCCGGCTTACTAGAGCTTACCTGAGCACACACGTTTTCTCCGCCATATCTCTCTGTCTCTCTGTCTCTCTTTTTCTCTCTCTCTTTCAGCGCCAGCCGGTCGGCCGCCATTTCAGCGCTCATATATCTTGGATGTTTCCTCTCTCCCGGCCTGAGTGTCTTTCCTGTTGGCTTCCTTCGCTCTCGGCACGGTTAATTACCGTGTAGTCGTCTGTTTGTATTGAAATAGCGGTCGTGGTATTCGTTCATGATTAAAGTAGGCAACACGGGAAATTGCGTCATCGCGCTTCGGTGAGGCGAATGCACAAGTTGCGTTAAAAAATGCACCAGGTGTCACCCTATGTCTCACGTGATCTATACATTCGTTTGCTGGGACGTGGATCAGCAACGACAAAGACGCGAGGAACGCTTGAGTGAAACGGTAGAAAATGCAGCAAAGTGTCACAGCTTAATGTGCTTGAAACTGTGTTAAACCACACTTAGCTTGCACTGATACAGTTTTTACAGTTTTCGGCTGAAATCATGTTTTATAAAGCAAACGACGGTGTAGTTACGTGGTTTAATTACGATACCGCACTGTCTGGAGTGGTATAAGCTCATACTGCGTGCTCGCTTAACCACACTAGCAGTGCCGTATTTAGTAATTATTGCGAACGTGAGGCATAATGAATGAACAAAACGCCAAAAGCATTTGACTTACACCACCGATGTTTCCGAATCCAGAAAGCCGCATTCCAGAGCATTTTCAGCAGAAATATTGTTTTTAAAATGTCGCAATTAACGTTGTACCGAAAGTGCCGTTTTTTCAGCTATCCTGTTGCTGAAATGTTTTAAAACAAATTTCACGTCGCATTTTTGGCCCATCTTCTGTATATTTTATGAAAAATTTCTACAGTGTGCGGCGAAAAGTATGCCCTAAACTTTTTTGGTCATTTTTAACAGTCACTAAAAAATTTAAAGTAAAATTATTTACGCCTATGATCTATGCACAATTATGTGAAATGCAACAGGTATTTTCATTATCTCTGATTACGATTGGGTTATCGGTATTTTTCTGCAACCGCATCGCCATTTTTTCACGTTTTCGTGCAACAGAATGTCAAAGAAAGAAAGGCGCACCATGTTTGCGCTGCAGAAAGAAGTATTATTATTGTTTGGTTCTAGGGTTGGTTTTTTTGGCCGCGGCAGATCGAATGACTCTGGTTGGCGTTTCAAGTATCTCCGGATAACGTGCGCATGCGGAATGAGTAAACATTAGCTTAATGGCCTGGCGTAGCGGTAACGCGTTGTGTCCACTCGACGAAGTTGCTCTACGCCGGTCCGGGTTAGTACTTGGATGGGTGACTGTTTGCGGGCAGGTATACCATTTCGGTATGTAACCAGCCGTCTAGGTTAACTCCGCCTTTCATCCTTCCGGGGTAGGTAAATCGAGTACCGGCCTATCTGGCTGGGGTTAAGGCGGGCGCGTTCACCTGTGTCGAGTGGCCGGTAACACCGTGTGATCTCATACGGCAGGTGACGCTCCGTAGCTCTGAGATGGGCTTCAAATAAAGAGCTATAACAGCACGCTTAACCTATAACCGTTTTGTTTCTGTGTCTTTGGTAGGTTTGAGACAGAGAACGGGCCGGCTCACGGCGGCCTGACGACACCCACCGGCCGGTCACTGTCTGTGTCGCACGGCAGCACTGGCTACTCGTTTCCTCAGAGACGTGAGTCATTCCTCTATCGATCCGACAGCGACTTCGAGCTGACCGGCTTCAAGTCCGCCGGTGCCTCGCGCAATTCCTCGCTCACCAGCGAACAGTAAGTAAACCGCAGTGTTATCCCAGTTCTCGGAATCATTTCGGTTGTAGTTTCTGTCATGTAGATGTTAAAAACATAGATTTGCAAATAAAAAACATTAAAAACATGTTTTTTTTCATTTTTATATAAACGTTATTAAAAACATGCACGAAAAAACATTAAACTGCAGATGTTTCCAATCGCTACTTTTTTCGCCATTATACACGCAAAGACTATCTAACTCAGATAATTAAAAACAAAACCTACCATTTGTAAAGACTAAAAACCGGAATGTACTGAATATACAGATCAAAAACAGCTGAACGCAATTTACCCATAAGAAATAAATCATATTAGTAATTTTGTACGTTTATGTTTTAACAAGTATGATGATGACATGGCCAAATCAGTCGCTTCTTTCCTGGTCTGCTCTCGCTTAGACTATGTTAATTCTCTTTTTTTCGGCACCACTCAGAAAAATATCAACCGTCTTCAGCGCGTCCAAAATACACTTGCCAGAGTTGCTGCCAGTCACGCTGTCCCTCGTGGTACTCGCTCATCTGATATTCCCCAGGGTCTACGTTGGCTCCCAATTGATCAACGCATTGAATTCAAACTTGCCACATTGACGTACAACATTCTGAACTCCTCTCAACCTGCTTATCTACGTTCTCTGCTCAATTATCACACCCCCACACGCTCTGTGCATTCTGCCAACACCAATCTTTTGTCGGTTCCACGTGTCCACACAACCTTTGCCTCCCGCGGTTTTAGCATTGCAGCCCCCACAGTTTGGAACTCACTACCCTCTAGCATCCGTAGTTCTACCTCTGCAGACACTTTACGTCGCCTCCTTAAAACTCACTGCTTCCAGCAGGCCTACTGCTCCCCCTAGCGGCTCAGCCAAGTGCCTCAGATTCGGCCACTGGCTGACATTGTGCACTTTAAATATTCACATACATACATACATAC
>Ga0209367_1010072_pt1 | contig 12720 bp, 10 predicted proteins | sample WorMetLIZISLAND2_FD_187412 | JGI IMG/M metagenome (GOLD analysis project Ga0209367, IMG submission 187412) | Marine gutless worms symbiont microbial communities from Max Planck institute for Marine Microbiology, Germany - Olavius geniculatus... ... | reverse complement strand
ACTTTATTTTGCTGCAATTTATAGAGAACAATGTAATTATGTGACGGACAGAGTGTACAAAATGGTTTTCCTGAGTCGTAATTTTGTGTACGATGTTGAACTGTTTATTGAAACAAAAAAAAAACAAAAAACATTTAAATAAACTTTAATACTAAAAAGCTCTAAAAAGCTTTAAACTTAAAAGTTTTCTTTAAAAACCTAGGTTTTTTTCAGCCCTGCTGCCGCGCCGCCGCCGTGAAACATGCGACGCGTCGACGAGTCAGTTGAATAATTTTCATTTCAGCTGTAAGCCGGGGTCTAACATCTATTATAGTAGCAGAAATCATATTATTATAGCCTTATCTAAATTTCTTCAAAATGGCAGTTTTTTAGTTCTACATTTTGCTTTTTAAACGAAAAATTTTTTTGATAAAAATTAAAGATAAATTTGTTGACAATTTTTCGACAGCACAAAATTTCGGAGGAAATAGCGAAGGCAGTTGCTTTCTGTCCATTGGCCAGCACGCCACTACATACTAATAATTAATTCTTGCGTAATTTTTTTATTTTTTTTGTGAACATTTTTACACACTCGTAGTAATTTACTAATTTATGTTTTAACTGATCAGCTTTGAGGTCCGAATTTGTGTTTTTACGAATGTTGTGCCATAAATAAGTTACAAAAAGTGTCATTCTTTGAGTTTTCCAAATATAAAAAGTCCGAAATATACGTGTTGTAGGACATTTTGTTTTCAACATTATGTAGAATTTTTTGGACGATGACGTCATTATTGTGCCATTATCTGTTCATAGAACACAGACTATTTGTGTATTATGGAATGAGAACAAAAAACGAATTAGCGTATAGCAAGTTGATGATTTCTTTAAATATAAATCATTACTGTTTTATTTTTAACATATAGTCTGCGTTGTTTAAACATTTTGTTCTATTTTGTCAACAAGCTTCTGAATGCTCGATCGATCGAACGATGCTGGCTGCTGTCCGAGCCACTGACGAACGACTGATTGCAACTCGGTGTCTGATGCGAATCTGCACGCAGAAAGTCAGTGCTTCTAAGCCTGTGAATCGTTTCGTTTCGAATGCGTTTGGTTTCGCTTCTCTTTCTGCCGTCTGTCGCCACTCGTCAATTCTTTTTTCGCTTGCCAAAGGAAACTAAAAATGTAAAAAAGAAACTTTTAAAACTTAAAACCTAAAGTTTTACAGCCTCAATTTTATGCTATTATATTATATTTACAGACATGAATGCGCCCGCAGCTGGGGGCTTGCGCTAAATCTATTGTGTCACCACATTGCGTTACTACAAGACACGCTCCAGTGACCTGAATAGCTCACTCAATGTGAACCAAGCCTATGCTCAAACCGTGCTTATGTAGGCCTATGTAAGCTGTACGTGCGCTCTAATATGGCTTCCGGCCACCAAATGGATAACAATACCGGATTTCGCAACAACAGAAAGGTATGCCAACTTAATTTTCGCCAAATGTTTGCGATGCTGATATAGCTAAGATAATAACTCTCCTTGCGTGCCTAAAGATTTAGCTTACCGTAATTACAGTAAAGATACAGACACGGAAGCTTATTCACAAACTGACTCATTGTGCAAAAGTAAGTATGTAGTTGTAAAATAAATACCGTATAACGAGACCGTTAATCAGTCAACTAGACACACAAACCAACTAATAGACCTAAGCCCATTATCACGGAATCTAAAACTAATTCTAACATACAATGCTGATGGTGTTTTATTTTATTTCCATCTTAGAACTTAGGGCAGCATTTGCTATAATGACTGCTACCCTGACTCTGTTGTTAAGCCAGCCGCCAGCGATTGCTGACACTGCTGAAGGTGTTGCCGCTTGTGGTTATTGCTGAAAACGTAGAAAGTTTAGGTCGAACATTTGTTTAATTTAGACGAAAATTTTGGTTACGGTTTTGCAAGATCGTCGTCTGTTTTGCCTGCGGCTAAGTAGGCCTAACATGCAAACGAAGTCATTAGAATAACTATTAAAGTGACGTTACTGTGTACACTTTTCATAGCACTTGTGATTGTTACTTTGGTTGTAACTGTAGAAACATTTGTTCTTTCTGGACGAGAAGAAAAACAGCACGATGCCATCGTGAGTATAGCTAACATTTATATTTACAGCACTCTGTAAATTTTAAGCTATTTTATACAGCGATATATTCATAGCGAAATATACAATGTGAGCAAAAAGTACATCAGTTTTTGTTACGCGCGATAGCAAAATGCTTTGCGCGTCTTAGCCATGCCCTGGGCATCTGTCCGTTTGTCCGTCCCTCCGTCTGTCTGTCACACTGCTGTATTGTATTAAAACGGTGCAAGCTAGGATTACAAAATCTTTACTGTGGGCATCAAGAACTTTAGTTTATGGTGACGAAATTTCGTGCCCCTGGGTGAAGGCGTTCCCCTCAAACGCGGGCGTCAAAGAAGAGTACCCCTTAAAAGCCTTATTGCCGCTATTGGCTTTTCTAGTGTAATAATGCAGTTGCAGATAGGGATTGGCGGATTCAGGGGGGCGGCAGCCCTTCCCTCTATTGGCCCTAGTGGTTATTTTACCGCTGTTGGCTCGACTAGCGTGAAAACAGTTGCAGATATGCACAAACATGCAGCTTATCATAACAAGCACAAGTGACGAGCTCTTGAATAGTATCAACATCGATGACCGTTAATGACCTTGAATGACCTTGAACTTGGAACGATAAGGGATTTTAGTGTTTTTTTTTGCAATTTTTGGCTGCGGCGCACATTTCAAGAGAAAATTGAGCCGAAATGGTTGGAGATGAACCTGGACAATCTGCGTAGGGCTATGAAATTTTCAGCATAAAACGTCCATTTTTAACCATTTAAATTTCGACCTCTTAAATTCAAGTCGTCTTCGGTACGGAGGCCTCAAATTTGGTTACTTCTTCAAAACGCAGTATTATTTTATTGCATGCTGTACACGATTGCCCTGTCGGCAAAACCGCTGCTATTGCGCGTCAGGTGAGCTTTGCTCAAATTACGTGTTGTCAAAAAGTAGCGATTAAGATGACCGTTAAAAACTTGTAAGCCCTACAACTTAGCTGGCCCGACCGTCATGGACTCAGTGTGTACCAGTACAACATGACAGATAATGCAGATGACACGCAAGTTTACATCAGCACACCGGCTGGTGACGCTGAGGCTGCCGTTCGACGTCTCACAGCGTGTTTCGTCGACATCGAGGCATGGTTGAAGGCCAGCCGACTTCGACTGAACCCCTAGAATCAAGAATCAAGAATCAAGTGATGTGGCTGATTCTCCACAGCAGCTGGCGAAAGTCACTCTTTAAGGGGATCCGGTGGCGTCTGCACATTACAACGTTTTAAAGCGCATACAGAGCGTCAAAACTGACCTGAACTAAAGTAAGTAAGTACTAATTTATATGGCGCCAAAATCTCAGAAGAGAATTAGAGAGCCTCGAGACTAAACTGACCAATAGGCGAACAGCCATGCATTACTGCTCGCCTATTGATTAATTCACTTTTAATCTTAACTTCCTGCCGACAGCTTCAGCAAATGTAGGCTTACTACAGGGTGAGCCAAAAAAGTAAGCTATTGCACTTTGTTCATATCTTCGCTAAATATTGATCAATTTTCACCATTTTTTACCAGTGGACTTTGTAAGAAATTTGCTACTCACTAGCATGCACACCACACTTATTATGTCGCTACGTTACCTTGTAAAATATAAATATCCAAAAACACAATATCTACTGATGGACAGAAGGTCTAATTGTAAATTTTTGAAGTATTTAACTTGAATGTTAAAATATGAGTAAATGTCAAAAACATCGGACGACGTACTAAACATTAAAAAATAATTTAAATGATTTTACTGTGCACTCATTTTTAATGTACATTAATGCTGGTTGGTGGCTGCAATCTTGCTCAGTTAACTGCATGAACATACAGAGCATTGTGTTTTAATTGTGTGGCCCTACAAGCTGTGCACTTTTTTGAAAAATAAAAATTTACTTCGTAGCTACACCTGAAACTTTTTGACACTTATTATAACTTATATTTAACATTTTGTTTAAATATTTTTAAAATATATTACTCGACCTTAGTACCATCTGTAGATATTGTACGTTTTTGGATATTTATATTTTACGAGGTACTGTAGTGACATAATAAATGTAGTGTGCATGCCACTAAGCAGTAAATTTCTTACAGAGCCTACTAATGAAAAAATTGTAAAAATTGGTCAATATTTAGCGAAAATATGAAAAAAGTACAATAGCTTCCTTTTTTGGCCCAACTGTATAATAGCAGCAGCAAAACTCGTCTGTTCAAACTATTATTGACTTCCCCGGACTGGAGTAGACTGGACTCTATTCTCCATCTAACCTGTCGCTAGTCGGCCTGGTATTAGTTTAATTGTATTAACTGAATAGCATAAAACTGTGCTTGCTTCTATTTCGCGGTGCAGGTGGTTCGTCGAGTGTACGCGCGATGAAGCGGCCATCATGCTCCTCAAGCGGCCTCGAGACGGCAACGTCTTGATGCGTCCTTCCAGGGACGGAAATTACGCTCTCACAGTCAGAAGCACCAGCTCAAGCTCGTACGTTATCTCACAGTCTATTATTCACTTTGACATTTTGGTTACATTAGTGAGCGGGAACGCAACGGAAGGCCGTTTCTGAACCTCCAAAAATAGCTCCTTGAGAATTGCCCGACCGCTGAGAACACACTTCCAACTGCATTCCCTTTTTAAATGTGCAGCTGTTCTGGGATAATTAATTACAGCACTCATGCACCATTCACCTTTGCATTGTCAGAATTCTAACGTTTTCTTTACTTAATCTGTGACTTAAGTGTTTCTCCGTGGATGACTCGTTTATGAATGTGTTACATAGGCCTATGTAAACAGAGGCGGCATCCGCGGAAGTTGACAGCGAGTTTCACGTCTAATTCGTTATGCTGATTTTGTTCTGCATTCTGCGCATCGGGTTTGCTGTCGCTACTGAGGCCGTAATAATTTTTTTTGCATTTCATGCGATCCCAGTTTTATACTTTAACCACTTCTCTGACACTGGCACTTTATGCATAAGACGTAGTTGTCGTTAACGTTATTATGCGGCCGTCCGAACAAGCCGCATTACTAGTCTTGCTCGTCCGTCTGTTTGTTCCTCCGTCTGTCACGTGTGGCTTTTAACAAAAAACAAAAAACAGAAAACAAAAAAGCGTAAAAGAAACAAACTGATGTACCCCGGACAAACCGTTCCCCAGTGCGAGATCATACCAGTGTAGGCCTGCAGGTGTCAGATATGTCAAAGTTTAAGTAAGGTCACAAAACGTCGATCTAAAACATGCAGAAAATGACACGTGTTTCGCGTAAATGCGACTTGTGTTTACACCTAATTTATTACAACGTAAAGGTAAACTTTCAGTTGGAATTCAATAATATAATCTCTGTAGCGGACGACCGCATCTCATGTCAACAGTGTGGTGACATTTTTGCCTGTATATTTATTTTCATTTCATTACTCAGCACAATTTTACTCGCTATAATTTCATTATGTCCTATTGTTTTTAAAATAAGTTTTCTTGTTTTCGTGAAGTTTGACGATTTAACGTTGCGGCAGTCAATGAAAGTAAAAGAATAATATTGTCCAGATTTTTAACCAACTGCACTGTGCACTGTGCTCTCAGCTCCGTGCAACTCGACAGTCACAAACTGCAAATGCGTAGCCGTTGCGTGCATGGTTTCAAACAAGAAATCTGAGCTAATGCTCATGAGACGCGCGAGAGCCTATAGCAGTTCCTGTTCGCAGGTAATCTTGGTCTATCTCCATCCATTTCGTCGCAATTCACTCTTTTACGGCCAAAAATCGCCAAAAAAATCACTAAAACCCCTTATTTTTAAGGTTTAAGGTCAATCAAGGTAATCAATGTTGACAATTCTAAACAAACCGTCATTAGTGCTTATTATGTTAAGCAGCATGTCTGTGCCTACCTGCAACTATTTTCACGTTAGACAAGCCAGCAGCGGATAAATAACCACTTTTTAAGAAGGGAACCTCCATTTGACACCCGCGTGCGCAGGCCTCCTTGAACCTAAAGGGTTCGGACTTGAATTGCTAAAATCTACATTCAATGCTGAAAATTTCGCTTGCAAGTTGTCTTGGTCTATCTTCAGCCATTTTGGTGCAATCCACTCTTGAAATGCGTGTCGCATCCCGAAATCGCGAAAAATTCACTGAAACTCCATATTTTGGGAATTCAAGGTCATTCAAGATTATCGATGTTGACATTTCTAAGAAGCTCGTCGCCAGTGATTGTTATGATAAGCAGCATGTCTGTGCCTATCTGCAACCATTTTCACGTTAGACGAGCCAATAGCGGTAAAATAACGCCTTTCAAGGGGGTGCCCTATTTCGCCCCTTCGTTTGTGAGGGCCGCTTTTATTTAGCGGCATAAAATTTTGTCACGAAATACTAGAGACACTAGGCTATCATATGGTGAAAACCCAAACTCTCTATCTCACCTGGTCTTCGAACGGTACCGGGACGTGACAGACACCAAGACGGACAGACGGACAGAATTACCGTAGCTAATACGCGCTATAGCTATGCTAGCTCTCGCGCGTAAAAATGCTGTCAATAAATACAGATGCATAATTTTGGAAAATTTTTAATGAAGAATTTTTTTTTCATAGAAATTCGTACTGAATAATAAAAAGTGAGTTTATTTCGGGTTTTTTATTTCTTGGGCTCGAAGAAAGTTGAAGGCTACAGAGATTGACTACGGTGGACCTATACAATAGCGCAGCTGTTATTCCTATGCTGAGTTAGTAGGCCTATTTTAGTAAACTGTAAAGTTTAATATTGTATATACAGTGGAACAACGAAAGTCAATCATTACAGCATCCGGCGCAATGAACGAAATCAATTCTACGTGGACTTCGATATCAAGGTAAACTTTTGCTGTAATTAACCTATCGAGCCTAACCTACCAAGGCCGTGAAAAGTGTGGGGTAGGGGGTAAGTGTCCCCAGGTCCCGCGACATTTGGGGGCCCCGCTGTCGCTCAGAAATTAACCAGAATTACACCAGAATGCGCCATTTAAAAAGAAAAATTCAAAAATTTTCTCCCCAGAGGGCCCCGCGAGAATGTTTCCCCGGGCCCTGCTGTGGTTCTCGATGGGCCTGACCCGTACGCATCAGCAGCAACGTTTGCTTCTACCGTAATTTTATTGCTGACGTAAGAATCTCAGATTGGTTCCATGTTGCTCGGTAAACCGACGTCGTATGAAACTGGAAATATTCGAAGAGTGAAAACTTCCACCGAGATGTCGGTCTTACATCAAACTGCGACACAGATGCGAATTGAGGCTCGTAACAGCGGCGTCAGGTCAAAAAAAGTAGACTAAAGAGCAAAAAGGCAATTTTCCGACGGACAGTTGCAATTTCTTTGTGACAAAGAAGATTATGGATGCTTAAACGTTCGATTTTCCTCTTATTTTTGTGCTTCGGGGAAAAATTTTCCCCTAAGCCCTTATTGTTGAAGCAGTTCGTTATAGTGACTTTCATCGCGCGTCGTTGTGGGAAGCCCATGCAGCTCCTCCTATTTAGTCTTATGAGTGCTGTGCGTCAACATTGTTTAACCCTTCATTCTAGCATTAAAGTGTTCACATGCAAATGATCTGAGTAACGTCACAAATGTTATGCTGTTTTGTTAGCACGAGCCATCGCCGACATTGTCAGGAATATTTGAACGATTTTTGCAACTGGCAGAGGGACATAAATACAGCGCGTTCTGCAGTAAGCCCACAGACATTGGTAATTGCGCTCTTTACTAAATGACTGCACAGTGGCTCCATAATTATTCGCATTTATTTACACTGTATAAACAAACAATTACAAGCTTAATGTGCTTAGTTTTAACTTGAGAATGAGATACATTTTCTTGTTTTTACTCATAATGAGGTTTAGTTATGCGCCTACCAAGATGTTTCGCTGTTGGCCTATGCATTTCTGTAGCAACTAAGCTAAATAACATGTACAACTATAGACTTGCTATGCAATGTAGGCCCTATCCAATTGCTCATAGTTTATCATCAGTGCTGTTATGCACGAAAGTAGGCGTCGAAAACATTTTGAGCTTGTAAATATAATCATATACTGAGTGGTCCCAAAACGTAGCTTATTCAAACATTCTGAGTGATTTACGAATCGTTCATTCGGTTGTCTGCACAATTTGCCACTGGGATAGCACAATAAAATGCCTTTTATTTGGCCAAAAAACGTTTATTTTTCTTTTAATTTTACAGCTTTCTAAATTATTTTAACATATTGCGAATGGACAAGAATCTTGAGTCTTGCATGCTATTGATACATAAAACAAACGTTTTTCGATACTTGTTAGTCCGCCCGGAAACGAGAGTTTTCGGGAGGACTTAAGTTTTACCGCAGATGTTTTTTTTTCCTTTCAACGCAAGATCTCCGAGATGCGTCGGCCAATCGGCGCGAAATTTTGCACGCTGATCATTAACTAGGCCGAATTTTACAATGCCGGTCCAAAATTTTGGGAACCTACCCCCACAAAAATTTTAGGGGCCAAAAACATGCAAAATTTGGCCCAATTTTGGTCGACTTTAAACTTCGGCGGCGAATGTCTTCGGAAAAGGTAAAGATATTCGAAATCGGTCAAGTACATTTTGTATCGCGATTCCTTCCGCGTAGGGTGAAAAAGCTTGATGAACTTTGGTTCAGTAATCACGGAGATTAAGCGATGAAATCGTACCCACCCAAATCGACTTTTTCGGAAGACCATATTCTAAGACCATTGTCTAAGGAGTTTACCTGTTTATGTAGTGATTTTGAGGTTCTGCCAACTGACAATCTTAGCAAGGGTAAATTGAGAAGCATTGTTTTTTAAAAGTTTTATGCCATGTGCAGTAGTGTTTAGATTGTGGTTTAAATGTATTTAGTTCATTTCTGTCTTTACTTTTCTTTTCCTATCTGTCTTTTGCTCTGTTTGTTGTGTTGTCTTACTGACGAATAAACGTACGTATATACTGACCCCTAGATGGTGCTGCGCCCCCAAATTTTTATATGGGTTAAAAAATGACCAAGTCTTACTAGCACACCCCCACCGGGGACAAGGGTCCCCTTACAATTTTTTTCAGAAGGGGAAGTCCAAAATTGACTTAAAATGTAGTGTATTAGCCGCGAGAACTTTGGAGCCAAAGGGAGTAGCTTTATGAAACTTTACCACATGATGTGCTGCTAGATGGGGTGATAACGCTGATACAACTTCGCTGATACAACTTTTGGGAGGCACCGCCCCTTAAAATTTGGGAGGGCAAAAAACGTCCGAAATTTTGTACGTTTTGCGACAACTTTCGAGTTTGGCTGTGAATGTCTCTGGACTGAATAAAGATATCGACAAGCGGTAAAAAGCGTTATCAAGTTCGATTAATTTTGCGTTGAATAAAAAAATAGGTGAACTTTGGTTCACTAACACCAGAGATTGCGCGGCTAATGTTTACCCATCTTAAGTCAAAAATGCGCGTTATGCGTATACCAATGCATTTGAGTGCGGACCACGTCACTTTGCTACCGGGGAAATTTCACCCCTTCTATATTTTCCCTTAATCGGACTTAGGGCGCCGGGCGGACTCACGTTTGGCTTTGCCCCAAATTTCTAGTTTTAAGTTTGATAGGCCTATCAGTTTTTACCGCCGGTTTTTTTTATCTGCACGTTGCCGACATCGCGAAATCTGGCTGAAATGCTTCTAATGTGTAATTAATACAGATTTTAAAGCAATTTTATTTTCAGCACAGCTAAGCAGGTCAAATTCTAAACAAAACGACGTGATACAAAAAGCACAAAAATACCAACCAGAAAAAAAGCCACGCGGACAAAGTCACAGACTGATTTTTTGCGCTACCGGCATAGGGCCTGCTCATAATGACAGCTAATGACTTACGCGTAGCTAAGTCGTACTATAAATGAGTAACTGACATGTACAACGACTGTTATATCATTTGCTGATTATTTTCATTAGGTTGCCTGCCTGAAATCAATGTTAGTGGTTCGCGTCGGACGCAATCGGCGTTGTCGGCACCAGTATCTCTGCAACCGAACAGCATCTACCTCGACATGCGATCATGTAAGCAAAAGTCTACATCGTGTCCGGAAAAAAGTCTACGGTTTTTTCAACATATCTTTGTCAAACCTTAACCTATTTTCATAATTTTTGGCACAGGTCGTCTTGAATATTCACTTTATTAAACTGTTGAGATATTTTCTTTTTACATTGCCATGTCACTACGTAGAACTGACGTAATTATGACGTCATCAAAAAGCCGTTTACATTGTATCCGAGGTGAAAAAAAGGTAACACTGTTTCGGTTAATAACTTAAAATTAAAAATATGTTTATAACTTTTTGTAGGCAAGATTTTAAAAAACAACGCGCAACTGACAGTGTACTGATAGTCCACTTTGCCCAAATACTGATGCCACTTTACCGTGTAAAATAAAACATTCTACGTATTCTTACTCTACTTATTCTTATTCTTATTCTTACTTTGCTCTATACCAAAATAAACAGAAAAGCAGACAAATAGAATTTTTAGCCTGTAGCTGCTTTAGTTGTCATCAACAGTGACAAAACTTGCTATTAACCAACTTTTGAGTCAACAACTTTATGTACACTACCGCGACGCTAACACATGCTGCAAAGATGACTCTGCTTGCTGATAACGGCTGCTGCACAATGACGTTCCCGTAGTCCACGCGACGGCCACGCTTAAGATGGCAAAAAGCAAGACTGGGTTAAAATTTTAATAAAAGATAACTTATTTTTATGCCAACAATTTTTGAAGTGTTTTGCTGCATTTTTTTATTAGTTTTCCTGTTTTCATATCGCAGAGGCTCATTTAGACGTTATCTTTTCGCAAAAATGGCATTTTCAATGACGTCACGATTAACTTAGCTATACTTAGTGAAAAGTAAATTTTGAAAACAAGTTTTAAATGCTTTTAGTAAAGTGTATCATTGTGATAATGTGTGCCAAAAATTATACAAAAAAAGTTTAAATTTGTTGAAGTTATTCAGAAAAAAGTGTAGACTTTTTTTCCGGACACGGCGTATGTTAGACAAATACAGCTAATCTACAGTACATGAAGTAGTACAAAACAATAAAGCTATCGTTTTTACGCGCGAAAGCAGCTACTGCTTTCGGCGCGTCTTAGCCATCGCAATTCTGTCTGTCTGTCTGTCCGTCCGTCCGTCTGTCACACGGGTGGATCAGTCAAAAACGGTGCAAGCTAGAATCACCAAATCTTCACCGTCGGTTGCCTGGAAGACTCCAGTTTCAGAAACCGTAAAGCTTTTTTTTATAAATTCAAAGGGGGTCATCCCTAACGAGGGCACTAAATGAGAGGGGATGGGCAAAATTTGCGATTTTTGGCCAATAAGTCGCTGTATCTCAGTAACGGTGCGAGATAGGGCCTAGGTTACTATTAATCACTAATAGAAAGTCGTGCACTGGCTCTCGATTGGCGCCGAATTCAATGACCTTGAATGACCTAGAACGCCAAAATAGACCGTTTTATGGACTTTTTGGCTATTTCGGGCTGCGACACAGGTCTATATCATTCAAAAGGTGGCGCCACGCTACTATCGTTATGCGATCCAAATAGAGAATTTGGTATTTGTATATTAACTTAGCGTGAACACCTCAATTTTTAGCTAAACTACTAAACTGGAACTGCTATAGGCTTTCGCGCGTCTCGTGAGCATTAGCTCAAATTTCTTGTTATCATAATTACGTCAAATTCATTATAAAGCAATTTTAAATTTCAGAATTGTTCGGATTAAAAATTTGCAACAAAATAATGTTTTATGAACTGGTGCAGCGACGTGTTTGCTTCGCGATGGAATCGTTAGTGAACAAGAATTACTTAGCTGTCGTTAGGGAAGACGCGTTACAGCCTATACAGGGTGGGCCAAAAAAACCGGACCTGTTTGAGCGTTGATAACTCAGCCATGGTTAATGGTAGAAAGACGTGTGATACGTCAAAAGTTTCAGAATGCTGTAAAAAATAAACGCAAATTAGCATAATGAAGCATTTAAGTATTTTTGCCTAATTTGCATAAATATTCGTGAACCCTGAAATTCTGCCAAATTTGACTGTAACACATGGATTTAACATGGATATATGAGCTTTTATAACTTAGCGATGTTAATTGACGGAAAGGCGCGTAATATGCCAAAAATTTCGAAATTGTGTACGAAAAAAGTGTACAACTTTCATGTCTCAGCATTTAAATATTTTTGCCTGATTTACACAAATCTGCCCCACCCCTAAAATCATGCTAAATTGGCAGTAACACATGAATTTAAGTTAATTATATCAGCCCCTAGTGACTATGTATCGCTCGCCCGTCCGCTTAGAGCTGCGCAACCCTGATCTTTGATCTTTTTGAACAAAAGAAAATTATATAGGGTAGCATACACAGCGCATTATTCTTCCCCCGAGAAATGTTCTCACAATTTTTTTAATGTCTTTTGCCTTTTAGCAACGAGCCCGTACAAGCAGACAGGCGGACGGACGGTAAGACGCACAATGTGGCCTATCAGGACGGCCGCATATAACGCGTGCTATACATGGTCGTATGTAACGTGTGCAGCTCGCGATCCTTCGTACATCGACATGTCGAAAG
>Ga0209367_1010070_pt1 | contig 12721 bp, 6 predicted proteins | sample WorMetLIZISLAND2_FD_187412 | JGI IMG/M metagenome (GOLD analysis project Ga0209367, IMG submission 187412) | Marine gutless worms symbiont microbial communities from Max Planck institute for Marine Microbiology, Germany - Olavius geniculatus... ... | reverse complement strand
AGATAACTCGAAAAGTTGTGGACGGATCTTTCTGAAATTTTGAGGGTATGTCGGGCATGGCATAAACTACCAGTGATTCAATTTTGGGCGTGATCCGGCAGGAATCCTGGATTACTTTGAAATTTTCGTTACCATTGCATTAAAGGGGGCATAAGGGAACCACTGGCAAAGCGAAGATGGTGACGCCACCTGGCAAATAGCTTTGCCTTGGCGGAGGTACCTGCAGGCTATGACTGCTTTCTAGTTAGTTACTGTCGTTATTAGCATGTGAATATCTTACGCAATACACTCTCTTTATAGCAATTATTTGTCATGACCAACTTTAATATGGATCATTATGAACAGTAATCATTCCAATAGTAATGTTTTTCTTTATTGTATTTTCACCAATGTGGCATGTGGTGTCAAATATTCAGTGTGGTTGTCTGGTTGTCACAGCCAATATGCTGACTTTTTACGCAGCGTTCTCCATTAGGTTACATATACATCTGTATATTAGCAGCCTCAGCTGCTATGGTTGTGTTTTCTATGCAGGATATATGTACATCTGCATGGTGCATGACTAGTAACAGACTTGTGCATTGAGCAACATGGAAACTTGTATGTTTCAATGATGACACAAATTTTAATACTAAAACAGTTTCAGTGAATAATGCAACTTAACAATAGCAATAATTTTACATACTGTTCTATAAGAAGACTATCACAGTTTGGTGGGATGTCAAATAAAAGAGCAGGTACACATCTGAATTTTATCATACACTAAATATAAAAAAAATCTACAACATTTGTATTTTAACATGTTAACATCAAGATATAGTAAAGTTTACGAGCAGTATACAATATTATGTCACATATAATGTATATCAAATAAATAAGACTGGAGTTGGTCATGATTCACGGGATGACTAGTAACAAAGTCATCAATGTTATCACTAAGGAAGGTATCACTTGTGTTGGTGGTAATGCTATTTGCGATGACTGCTCCAAGCTGCATCCCGGGCTTAAACAATGTCTGTGAGCAGTTTGGTGCCACATGACATGACATTTTACACAATCACACAGCACCAAACAAAAAAGTTTTTACACGCACATCAGTTAAAGCTTATGCTTATCAACACTTGACGGGGGAATGTCAGTATGGCAACAGGTTACAGCGTTAAGCAAAATGTATAATAGAGATCAGTCACGCACTACTGATTTAACTCTGCCACTGACACTCATGACAAGCAATATGAGGTAGAAACGTCACAAACTAAATCTAACGTCCGGTTTAGTAGCTTCATAAACATATCACAATATCATACCTAAATTTTATACTGCCTCATAATATGATAAAAGACCCACCGACCCCCGTTGACACGACTGACCTCAGTTCCTGGAAGAGACTTCATGGAAGAACTTCAAATGGCCATATCTCTGTAACGATGCAAGATATACACATGGTCACAATGGACCACCCATGGGAAATGGCTCACCGTGAGTTGAATGAATGTGTGCGAGGAGTGCATTAGATCGGTCACAATCTAAAATATTTCTCATTATTACTGAACCATCTTCACTCATACACTGTGTCTCAAAAAAACATCCCCAACATTATTGATTGTAACTTGAAGAAAGATTAGCAGATTTTAATAATTTTTGGCAGAAATATTTCTAACACAACTGGCTATTAAATAAATGTTTTAGTTTCCACCTCACTCATCGTCTGCTTTTGCATCACCTGGGGAAAGCAGACCAAGCATAATACGTGTTGAAATGAATGAAAAAACGTCAATAAATTCCATCTATCCTGATCTTTGGGCCCTAACAGCCGGTCTATTACAAGGTTTGACTGTCATGCAGCAGTGTGTCTACCAGATGAAGTTCAGGAATGTTTGTGAAGTCAAGAAGTGACTGGTACAGCCTGGATTGGTCTGGAGCAGAACATTATTGATACTGCTGTCAATGAATGGAGAAAGCGTCTCCATGCCTGTGTTCGCATAATGGGCCAACACTTCAAACAATTTTACTGCAGGCAGTTGAAAAATAACCAATTGAATGAAATGTTAGCCAAAGTGTCAAAAATGTGAACAAAATGTGTTTAACGTGTTATTTTAATTAAGCAATGATATCGCATTGCATAAAAAAGTGATATTTCGCTGGTTGTGTTTTCCCCAGGTAGTGCAGAAACATAACGTTGTGTGAGTTGGGAAACTGAATAGTCATTTGATGGCAAGTTGTGTCAGGAATATTCGTACCGCAAATTATCAAAATCTGATAACTGATTTTCAAGTTACAGTCGAAAATGTTGGGGATGTTTTATTTGAGACACAGTGTATTGCATTCTGTCTATTGCAAATTTCTGCAACAAATTACCATTCCACGTCATTGTAGCACACAGAGAACTCGCTATTATGTACACATACACACTATTATGTATTGCAGCACTCTGCATACACATCCTTAATAAACTGCAACCATTAAAGTGGCAAAGATTGTATATCATGTATATGCAAAAAAGGTCATGGCTGGCAACAACAATATTGTAATATCATAAAACAAACGATAACATAACTGCAAAACAAAATGAAAACAACATAACGATTTGCTTATACTTAACAATGGCCAGCAGGATAAGATAACGGTATCACAGAAATAGTATACAAATAACACCAATTCTACAAGATTGTATCAGAAATAAAACAGGTTTGACCATGTATATGTACATACTATTACAACATTTGATATGCTTAACTGGCCAGTATGTCATGCTAAGTGCCCAACAAAACCTATAGGAACTGTTGGAGTTGACGCTACAAGCTACATGCCATTTCTGTCATCCATCCAACGACATTGATGACTACAGAACTTTACATTAACACACAAAACATCCACATGTAAAAACTCAAGTTCAAAGCACACCTGACATAACATCTGATAACAACTACAAGCTCAATCTCGGAACAATATTTACTTATTTATGATGTAGGTAACATGTTTCTTAAACAATTGTAGCTTCAGTATCCCATGAAGTGCCAGACGTAAAGCAAAGCCCACATAAAGGCACTTTTGATCACAGAACAACTCTGATTAATCTCAACGCTTAGCTGAGAAATGATAAAGGGACTGTAACCGTGCTGCTTGTTGACTGTGCGAACGCTGATATATGTGCATAGCTTTCAGTATCGATGGTGTAGTCATCAAAGGTTTCACAACTACCACAGGTTCTGCATTCTCACTAGCTGGCCACCAAACCAGCACCTGAGAGCTGTTGGCATTTGGAGGGCTCAATGCATTTTCCGCTAACTTTGGTGCATCGGCGACATCAATAATCTCTGGATCACGCTGCCGAGCTGGGCTGATGAATGTCACTCGTTCACCGATGGGTTGGGTCGGATCAACGTTGATTGTTACTTCGAATGACCATGAAATTGCTTTGAGAACATGCAAATGACAACCCTCCTCCGATAGTACTGGTAATGAATCAGGTGGCTCGCTGGCAGAATGCACGACCAGATATGTTACAAATCGCTGGTTGCGTGTTACCTTCGTTAAGCAAGGATGACGTGATCGCAAGCCACTGTCGTCAACAACCGGTATATACCATGTTACCTGTGAACAGATTTCAACACAAATAGCATCTCAAGGTCACTCAGGATCATATATTTTAGTCAGTGGAATGCCACAACATGTAGTTACTCGGTATGTTGATAATGCAGCTGCATCAGACACGACCTAGGGCATAAGATCCACTGGAAAGCATGAAACACAAAATAAGTACTGGCCTTAGCACTACATGCAATGGTAATGAAACCACAACAGTGTATGCATACAGCAGCCGGGACTAGGGGTGGCCCATGCTGGCTAGCTTGGTACAAGACTTAATGGCCACTTGGAACTCTACTACATTTTGCAAAATGAAACATGGATAAACTTTTGTAACGCAGATCTCTTCAAGAGGGCAGGAAAACACCATTTTTTCGGGTTTTTATCATAATTGTTATTCAATGTAATCAGCAGATGATGAAAATGACATATGCAAGAAAAATGCCAAAAACAGTACTTCAGTTTAAAATATAACACACAATGTAGCTAAATGTAATGGACAGTACTGTATGTCAATATGTACATACAAGTAATTTGAGCAAAGCTCACATGATGCGCGATAGCAGCAGTCCTGCCACATTGGCAATCAGTGTACAGCAATAAAACAATAATGCGTCTTGGAAGAGTACTCAAATTTGAGGCCTCCATATGGAAGACTATTGAATTAAAAAAGTCGAAACTTTTTATTGTTAAAAATGTACCTTCTATGCTAAAAATTTTATATGCAGGTTGTCCAGGTCTATCTCCAGCCGTTTTGCCACAATTCACTCTTAAAATCTGTGTCAGCCCGAAATTGAGAAAAATTCAGTAAAAACCCCTATTTTGAGGGTTCAAGGTCATTCAAGGTTATCAGCGTTGACACCCCTAAGAAGCTCGTCACTAGTGCTTGTTTTGACAAACGGCATGTCTGTGCCTATCTGCAACTGTTTTCATGCTAGACAAGCCAGTATCAGTAAAATAACCACTTTTTAGAGGGTACCCCTCTTTGATGCTCACGTGAGCTGGCCTCATTAAACCTAGGGGGTCGGCACATGGACTGATAAAATCTGCGTTTAATGCTGAAAATTTCATATGCAGGTTGTCTTGGTCTATCTTCAGGCATTTTGTCGCAATTCACTCTTGAAATGTGCGCTGCAGCCAAAACAAGAAATCTAAGCTAATGTTCATGAGACGCGCGAGAGCTCATGGCAGTTCCTGTTCGCAGCTAATATTGGTTTATCTCCATCCATTTCATCGCACTTCACTCTTCTGCAGCCAAAAATCGCACAAAATCACTAAAATCCTCTATTTTCTAGGTTCAAGGTCATGCAAGGTCATCGATGTTGATACCATTAACAAGCACATCACCATCACCATTGCTTGTTATGATAATATAGCAAAATTTCGCCCAAAAACCACATCATTCAACGCCATCTTACCTTAGATTACTGCTAAGACAAGGTACTCGCAACTTAAAACCTTCTTATAAAATCTAAGTTCATTTTATAAATTCTAACACTTATTCCTAAAAATACCCAGTCTTTTCCTCTTTCAGTAGCTGTCAACATCATAGTAATTGGTGTGGTAGTTATTAAGATATAACCAACAAGAAATCTGAGCTAATGCTCACGAGACGCTTGAAAGCCTATAGCAGTTCCGGTTAAGTAGTTTAGAAAAAAATTGGGGTGTTCACGCTAAGTTAATATACAAATACCAAATTCTCTATCTGGATCGCATAACGACAAAAGGTAAAGGTGTCAATTTGCATAGCGCATCTCGCGTACAATGCCTCTAATGCGCTTTTCGTCACCAACCCGAGCCGTCAGCCGCCCGGCCACCACGTGCAACCTGCAGACACAGGCAAACACAGTGGCCAGCTAGGCAGCCCCAGTCAGCTGTACTAAGGACACCGCCTTCTGTAACCCATATAAATGATTTACTGCTCATTTTACCGTCCCACAGAGGGTAGAGGGCTGAGTAGACCTAGCTGGCAGGCTTCACACCGAGATGGTTTACCTGCCCGCAGGCAGTCACCCATCGCAGTACTAAATGGGCCCGGCGTATAGTAACTTCGTTTCAGCCGAAACGCGTTACCAACTACGCCTTAGCCACCAATGCCAGAAACATGGTGCCACCTGGTGAATGAGCCTTGTGTCGCAGCCCAAAATCGTCAAAAATCCATAAAACCCCCTATTTTGGCGTTCAAGGTCATTCAAGGTCATTGAATTCGGCGCCAATCGAAAGCTAGTATACGATTTCCTATTAGAGATTAATAGTAACCTAGGTCTTATCTCACACCGTTACTGAGATACAGCAAGTTATTGGCCAAAAATCGCAAATTTTGACCACCCCCTCTCATTTAGGGCCCTCGTTCAGGGTGACCCCTTCGAATTTATCGAAAAGCTTTATGGTTCCTGAAACTAGAGTCTTCCGGGCAGCTGATAGTGAAAATTTGTCAATTCTAGCTTGCACCGTTTTTTACTGATCCACCCATGTGACGGACGGACGAACAGACAGAATTGCGATGGCTAAGATGCGCTGAAAGCAGTAGCTGCTTTCGCACGTAAAAAGGAACCCTAACCATTTCTTATTCCCTTTTCTATGAGTCCCCCAATTACGCAAAAGTGCCCCGTAATCGATCGCCGATGATCGATGTCATATTTTTTCATAAAGCTTCCATAAAAACTATATATCACCAAAATCCCTATATATCGCTCTAATAAATGCAATATTTAGTATTTCTCCCAGTTTTTTTTCTAATTCGCGTACTTTGACTAAATATATGATAATTTTCCAAAAGGTGACACACCCCTTTTCGACCTACTTAGTCAAAATTCACATTTTCCACTAAGTCTGTATGTGTGAATCCGGTACCGATGGAAAGCTTGTTGGATAAGGATTCCAGCGGTCCAAACCGTTTCCAAATCGTTTCAGTAGTTTGGCTAAAAATTGGGGTGTTCATGCTAAGTTAATATACAAATACCGATCTCCTATCTCCATCGCATAATGAGTTAGTTGCGTGGCGTCCTCTTGCGAACACTGTAGACTTACGCTTAGCCAGGTGTACTAGTCAGGCTTGCACATGCCTCTCTTTCTTCCCCTCGTTCGGGGGCCCCCTTCACCCAACGGCATGAAATTTTGTCACAAAATACTAGAGACTCTGGGCTATCATGTGGTGTAAACATGAAGTCTCTATCTCATCTGGTCTTGAAACGGTACCTGGTCGTGACACCAAAACAGACAGACAGATGGACGGACTGATAGACAGACGTACAGACAGAATTACCATAGCTAATACATGCTATAGCTATGCTAGCTCTTGCACGTAAAAATGAGAAAAATTCACTAAAAACCCCTCTTTTGGGGGTTAAAGGTCGTTCAAGGTCATCGATGTTGATAAATCCAAAAAGCCTGTCACCAGTGCTTGTTATGGTAAGCAGCATGTCTGTACCTATCAGCAAAAGTTTTCACACTAAGACGCGATGAAAGCAGTAGCTGCTTTCGCGTGTAAAAATATAACAACTCAATCAATCAGCGTTAGTTAGTGCTGGGCGTTGTAAACCGATTCCCGACGTGGCAGCACCATCGAACAAAATGTCACAAATTACGCTGTTAAGATATATATGCAAACCATTTCACCAAATACTGTGCAGCAAAAAAGTACTAAATAATAAATTATTGTGCTCACAATACAACCAAATCGTACAACGAAAATCTGTCGCTGTTTGAGTTATATCTGCGGGAATTTGGGATAAAATACAACACCTTTATTACAGTCATGCTGAAGTGCACATAATGATAGTACTGTGGCGCCTCCTTTTGAATGATACAGACTTGTGTCGCAGCCCCAAATCACCAAAAAATCCATAAAACTCCCTATTTTGGCGTTGCAGGTCATTCAAGATCATTGAATTCGATGCCAATCGAAAGCCAGTATACGACTTCCTGTTAGTGATTAATAGTAACCTAGGCCTTATCTTGCACCATTACTGAGATACAGCGAGTTATTGACTAAAAATCGCAAATTTTGACCCACTCTGTCCCATTTAGGGCCCTCGTTTGGGGTGACCCCCTTCGAATTTATGGAAAAGCTTTACGGTTCCTGAAACTAGAGTCTTCCAGGCAGCCAATGGTGAAAATGTGGTGATTGTATCTTGCACCGTTTTTGACTGATCCACCCGTGTGACAGACAGATGGACAGACGGATGGATAGAATTGAGATGGCCAAGACGCGCTATAGCAGCACCTGCTTTCGCGTGTAAAAATTAAACAGATAACTGTATTTATAACACAAAAGACATACTTAGTACTGTTAAGATACAGAGATCACCATTATTTACTTACCTTATTATTTATCAGTAGTTCAACACCGACATTTGCAGTTACATTGTAAGACACAGATTAAAGTAGACATAAATAAAACAATAAAGCAAAAGGCTCCAAAACAGTAGAATATATTAAAAATTGGACGGTCCAATTAGTCACAAAGTAAAGCAGCTTTGAGCTTGGCCAGTGGTCAAAGATAAAAAATAAACAAATCATCATGCTCAGGAGTACTCATAAGGATGTTGTAGCGGTAGCTTAGTCAAACCTGAGGATGACAGGTGTCATGCATGGACACTGTGACAGGAGTGGACTGTTGGGTCGGTCCATGTAACTGCAACACCTCATTCTTTGCACCGTACCATGGATACTGCTTGCCATCAGCATCACTTACCATCTTGCACGTCCGGGATACTAACTCCGGTAATTCCCAACTAGAGCTGGCCATTAACAGACAGACACAACTGATTAGATGTACACAGTTAGTTACATCAAACAAACTACCATGCTCTAACCAGAATAAATTAATTGTTGTAAATGGCCATGCTGCGACCTCTGCATTTTACGAAGTAGTGTAGCAACAGTATATAAGTGAGGCAAACAAAACTAGTCATTCACGTCAAATTTCTTTGTAATGTTGCATGCCATAAATTATTAAAATCAGCCAATGTTTCACGGAGTTATTCAAAAAATAATGTTAGCACTATTTTTCTGCAACATGATGTATTCTGAAAACTTTCTTAGATTGATGCACAAAAAATACTTATACAAGGAATTGCATAGGACTACTAACAATGATCGAAACAGAAAAACTCAAATAAGAAAAACTGCATATACCACAAACAGCATAGACATACATAAAGAATATGAATGATAAAGTGCAATAACAAGCATTATGAAACGTGTAAAAATAAAGAAAGATATACTCACAACCCCAAGGAGCCATATTCATTGACAAAGAGTAGGCTTGAACAAGTCTGAATCCAGCCAACTTTCACTATGTCACCAGCCAGCAATGAAGGGATTTCTACTGTAGCAACTGCTCTACAATCATATAAACATACAGGATTAACAATTAACATACTACTTCTACTACTGCAAGCTTATGCAGAACTGGTGAGCAAAATTTTTGGCAAAGTTACTCCAGGTTAGACCAGGTACCTTGAAGGGAGAGCCTGCAAGAATGAAGCAAGTGATATTTACATCTTCCTGATGCCCTTTAACAACACTAAAACAGAAAACAGATGTGTATATGGGCCAGACAGAAATCAACCGTCAAGTTTAAGACAGAAAAATCAATGGATGAGCTAGGCAAGCCTAGCTGATTTGATCCAAGAAATGGAAGAATACATTCAGAGATGAGAGCTTGCAAATACTCAAGGTTGGCCAGCAAGCATATCTGACTGTTTTTGTATACATGAAATATTAGTTTAGTACTAAGGCTAATTGCCAGATCTAGATCCCGTGACTTATCAAACAAGAAAGCCTAGCTAACATAAAAGGAACGCGCGACAGCAGTGCATGTATGAAGGCCCACTGCACACTGGGGTGTTCACGCCAAGTTAAAATACAAACATCAAAATCTCCATCTGCACTGCATAACAAGTTAGTTGCGTGGCGACACCTTGCGAACGCTATAGAGTTGTGTCACAGCCCGAAATCGCCAAAGAATCCATAAAAAGCCTATTTTGGCATTCAAGGTCATTGCTCTGGGTGGCAATCGAAAGCCCGTGTATGACTTTCTATTAGTGATTAATAGTAACCTAGGCCCTATCTCGCACCGTTTCTGAGATACAGCGACTTATTGGCTCAAAATCGTAAAATTTTGACACCCCCTCTTATTTTGCACCCTTGTTTGGGGTGGCCCCTTCAAATTTATGGAAAAGCTTTACTGATCCTGAAACTAGTCTTCAGGGCAGCCGATGGTGAAAATTTGGAAATCGTAGCTTGCACCATTTTTGACTGATCCACACGTGTGACAGACGGACAGACAGACAGAATTACGATGGCTAAGACATGCTATGTACAGCAGTACCTGCTGTCACGCATAAAATGGCAATGGAAAACCAGTTTGTGTAAAACCAGTAAAAAAGGCTGGTCTGGACAAGAAAAATGAACAGACATGGCAAAGTTGGGCTCAAAATAACACTGTTTGAACATGTTAAGGCCAGAACTAATAAGAAAGTGAATGGACCAAGTCAAACAAAGCAATACGTCTGCAAGAAGTCACATCACAAAATTAATATTTAATGATCAGATGACTGTAAAAAATTGCAGTCTCAAAAATACAAATGTGATATAAAAACCACACACACACGCAAATGCCGACATTTTGCAGTGGTAAATTTTAACAATTATCCACGGCTAATAATTTTAATACATGACAAAATCAAAATTCATTCTTTACGATATTTTACCGAAACTTTGGCGTTTTGTACTTCAAAACCGATGGTGAGCTTTCATCAGTCAGTACAGCGTGACTGTCAAATCCCGCAGATATGTGAGTTATTCTCAATCCATCCATTATCGTCCTGTTAGACACATCATCACATATCCAAACTGCATTCATAAATAATGGCCAAAGCCAACACTGCAATAAGATATTACTGAAACCCGTAACTGGATGTCCACCACATGCAATGTGCAGGCTGGGGTGTCACCTCACCGACCCTCTTCAATTTCTACCTGCCAAAGCTTCTGATACCACCCCTACCTCCTACCTGTGAAGCTCGTGCAATATAGAACTATCATTATGTGCACTTCGGCATGACTGTAATAAAGGTGTTGTATTTTATCCCAAATTCCCGCAAACCTAACTCAAACAGTGACAGAAATTTTCATTGTACGATTTCGTTGTGTTATGAGTACAATAATTAGGTAGTTCCCGGAAGGCCTTACGTTTTACTGCAGTTCTTTTTTTTCAACGCGTAATCTCCGAGGTCCCTTGGCCGATCGCCGCGAAATTTTGCGTCATGCTTGGAAGCATGTTCTATTTTATAACGCCAGTCCAAAAATTTGGGGGCCTGCCCCCCCAAAAATTTTATGGGGTGAAAAACACGCTAATTTTGGTCCGATTTTGGACCCACTTTGAGTGTGAATATCTCTGGAACGGATAGAGATATCCAAAATCAGAAAACTATATGAACGACAGCATTTCTTCCCGTGTTGGGCGAAAAAGTTCGGTGAACTTTGGTCCACTAAATACGGAGATTTAGAGGTGCAATTATACCCCGAAAAATCGAATTTTTCAGAATACCATATTTGGGCCTCGAGGGGGTGCTGCGCCCTGAAATTTTTGCATATGCTATAGAATGTCCAAGTCAGGGATGGGGCTCCCCAACAATTTTTTTCAAACGGGGGTCAAAAATTGGCTTATAATTCAGCGTATTAGTGCCTATAACTTAGGGGTTAAAGGGAGTAACCCCATGAAACTTTGCCACATGACAGGCTATAAGGGGAACATTATCACTTATATACAACATTTGGGGGCACCGCCCCTTAAAATTTGGGAAGGCAAAAAACGTCTAAAATTTGGTGCGATCTAGGACAACTTTCGACTTTGACAGAAAATATCTCAAGAATCGGTCATGACATTGACAAAGAGACACAAACTTCATCGAGAGCAATCCCTGCGGCGTTGGAGAAAAAATTTGGTGAACTTCTGTTTATTACACAAAAAAGTTATAAATGCAGATGTTGACCTACCCAAAATTGACTGTGCACGCAATTTTGAAAACTTCAGTGTTCGGTCGCACATATCTCTGGAACAGATCAGGACATCAACAATTGGTAACAAACTTGATCGACTGCCATCTCTTTCCTGTTGGAGAAAAAAAATATGAATTTCGGTTTACTAACAAAAAAGTTAGAGACACAGATGTTGACCTACCCAAATTCAAAATTCGGCGCGACTGCGGGCAACTTCAAAATTTGACTGGGAATATACCTAGAGCGGATCGACATACCGAAAATCAATAACAAACTTGATCGACTGCCATCCCTCCCGCATTGAACCAAAAAATTTGGTAAACTTTGATCCACTAACAAACAAGTTGCAGACACGGATGTTGACACACCCTAAGTTGACAATGCGCGTTCTGTGTATGCTACTGCATTTGACTTCGGGCCAAATGACTTTGCTACCAGGTAAATTTCTCCTTCCCCCTGAATTGACCCCCCATCGGACTCAAGATGCCAGGCGGTCTCACATTGGGCTCTGCCCCATATTTCTAGTTTATTATTTAGTACACTTCTGATGCACAGTAGGCCTATTTGGTGAAACGGCTTGCATATCTTACAGCGTTATTTGTGATATTTTGTTCGATGGTGCTGCCACCTCGGGAATCGGTTTACAATGCCCAGCACTAACTTATGCTGATTGATTGCATTGATTGACTTGTTATATTTTTACGCACGAAAGCAGCTACTGCTTTCATCACGTCTTAGCCATCGCAATTCTGTCCGTCCGTCTGTCTGTCCGTCTATCCGTCCATCCGTCACACGGATGGATCAGTCAAAAGCGGTGCAAGCTAGGATTACCAAATTTTCACCGTCGGCTGCATGGAACTATCGTTATGCGATCCAGATAGAGAATTTGGTCTTTCACTTAGCGTGAACACCCCAATTTTTAACTAATATACTGAACCGGAACTACTATAGGCTTTTGCGCAACTCGTGAGCATTAGCTCAAATTTCTTGTAGTACTGACTCCATGGTTATTCGGACCTGCTCACGGTTTTTATGTTTACTCTTTTCAGTTTTTTTTCTGAGTTTTAGTTTTCATTATTATTCTTCATTTCTTACCTTTTCGGTTTTTTTCTTATTTTAGTTG
>Ga0209367_1010069_pt1 | contig 12722 bp, 14 predicted proteins | sample WorMetLIZISLAND2_FD_187412 | JGI IMG/M metagenome (GOLD analysis project Ga0209367, IMG submission 187412) | Marine gutless worms symbiont microbial communities from Max Planck institute for Marine Microbiology, Germany - Olavius geniculatus... ... | reverse complement strand
ATTGAATTCGGTGCCAATCGAGAGCCAGTGTACGACTTTCTATTAGTGATTAATAGTAACCTAAGCCCTATCTCGCACCGTTACTGAGATACAGCGACTTATTGGCCAAAAATCGCAAACTTCAACTACCCCCTCTCATTTAGCGCCGTCGTTCAGGGTGACCCCCTTCAAATTTATGGAAAAGCTTTACGGTTCCTGAAACTAAAGTCTTCCAGGCAGCCGAAGGTGAAGATTTGGTGATTCTAGCTAGCACCGCTTTTGACTGATCCACCCGTGTGACATTTAGATAGACAGCCGGACAGACGGACAGACAGAATTGCGATGGCTAACACGCGCTGAAAGCAGTAGCTGCTTTCGCGTATAAAAAGTAATAGCTAGACAGAAGAAAATACAAACAAATAAACAACAACAATAGTCCAAGTAGTCTATGTGAAGTGGAATGATATAAGCTATTTGGTAGTCGTGGAAATTATCCCTATTAAAAAACTAAACGATGGCTGTACAGTAATTCTTTCAGACAGCAAACAGCCAGTAACTGTTAATATAAATTATTCGTCTTTCATCTGTCAATAACATAAAAGATTTGATAGTTAAAACCTCAACAGCCAATCCATTAGCAGCATTAAGCCGGACTTTGGCACTGTCCCATCAGAAATCCCAAATTCCATTTCCTTATATACTTTAAATAATTACAAAAACCTAGAATATATATATTATTAACCACAACAAACATGCCGAAAAAAGCGTAATGAGATGTCAAAAATAGCACATAGATTCTTTATTTATTAAAGCAATGCACACGGAAACGGCTATTATTTAGCCAGCAGTGACAAAGTTTAGCTCTGCAATATGATCAAGTGACAAAAAAACACCAGTCTCAGACAAAAAAATGCTGAAGTAGATGAGCAGCTCAGCAGTTTTGACTCTAAAAAGATTTAATTTCTTTTCGGACTGGCTAAAATGCTAGACAGCAATAGTAGTAGCTAACAGATAAGAATGCAGTATGGTGGTAGTTATGGGATGATGATAAAAGTCATGCAGTCAAGATTACCTGAATGTCACAAAGTCGTTCTTTAACGCCATCAAAAAGTGCCGACATTCTATTGTCGAAATTGCTGGAGACGTTGACTGCCGGAGACCGGAGAATGGTGACAATGGCAACAATGGCATCACGCCGTACGTGAGCGTTAGTGTCATGACATCGACCCAGCAAACACGCTCCATGCACACAAGGAATACCGCAAAATGTCATTCAACATGCCCGTTACTATAATACGTGCTTACAAAAAACATGCGATACAGAGAAACTGTATACATTAGTAAACAATGCACTGATTGTTAATTATATTATACACTATTTTCAAACTACTATCTATTTTTTCCCTAATTAATGCTATTATAAAAAATGACATTAAAGCATCAATGGATAAAACTGATCACAATCAAAAAATAACAGGACTACGACTTTTTACACATTATCAGTCATAATACAAGAAACTATTTAAACCTTTACTTAAAATATTCAGCTGCACAGATTATGCCAACATTCTAATCTTGTAAATCACCATGTATACATCAATAATTAATCTCGAATATAAGCTTATCTAAATTGTCCAAAAAATGCAGCAGAAAGCTAGTTAAACACTGACATGTGACACTTATGGTTCATTTACATTAATTACTTTACACAATTACAGCAACAATTTAGTAGCAAATTCGAGCTGAAAATGCAAAGAACATACCAAGAAAGGATGAGTTGTCGACGACTAACTCCAGGCAGTTGGATGTTACACTGCAGAATGTTTCAGCACACAGACGACGTATTTGCAACTCGGAGTCTTCAGCACTGAAATTATCAGCCCACCAAGGATCATCATTCACTGAACTTTAATTACCAATCAGCAATACAACACTGCATGCTTCAGCACAAACTATAGCCATCCAATTAACGTGCTAACTAGCACTGCAATGAATTAATCACGACTATAAAAAATAAAGCTGTCAAAAAATTTTACGTACTGACAAAACATTTACTTTGCAGCAACTTCGTTGAAAGGACCAATACCAATAAGCCGATTTTCAATACGATACCATCAGTGTGAAAGCACTGGCCAGCAGTACTTTAATACCAGTAAATTTCACAGTGTACAAAAGTCTTTCTGCAGAGCAAACCGTGCATCCATACCGACTGACAAAGCTGAGCCAAAGTGCTTCATGTGAGCTGATGAGCGTCCAAGCAGCCTTGCTGCTGCTTAGTATGTTGGCAACTGTCTGCATCAGTCTCAGTCGGTTGACCACATTTTCTGTCTGCATCATTAACAATGTTCACACCAATATTACATCAGCAGATAGATCTTAATACAAACTAATAACAACTAGTGAATACCTGACAAACAGATAGAACTGCGAGAGCTATCGACACATGCGTCAAAAATTACACTACCAGTCTACCACATTATAACAAAACAGTGGACAAGGCAGGCTACTTCTCAGAACAATTTGTACATACTACAGTGTACATGCACATAAGTCTTCAACAATCATTTTCTAGGTGACACTGCTAGACATGTATTTTTTTATTTTTGACATATTTTGCAGACTGAATGCTGCTAAATGACGCCCAATCAACAGTGCAATAAACGTCTAGCTCACTGTCAATTTCACTGTCTCAAATTTTTATTGGTAGATTGTTTTAACAAGCAAAATAAAATGCTTAGTTTCGCACTGACTTTCACTTTCATGCAAAGTTGAACCAAAAAATAAGCAGTAAACAAGTAAGCCTATAACCTCTTTGAGTGGACAAAGTTGGCTAACCATCAGCTTTAAGAGCATGGTGTCATAGACAATATGCAGTCTTACCAAATCACAATGAAATCCAGACACCGATGCTGATACGTCGTCTGTGTGTTGCAAATAGGATTTCACTCAAAATTATCCTGATTTCTGTAAAAAAAATTATTCAAGAACTTTAAATGTACATAAAATTAGCAAAAAAAACACTACTTACCACAAGACCGAGCTTGATGGTGCTAAAATGCTCTGCAGTGACAAACGTCGGCGAGAGACTGTAGAGAACGGGAATGAGTTCACAGGCATGCTCAGGAATACTGTGATTAGCAGACGGCACACGAACGGGCTTCAGAACTGATGACACCCACTGAAAGCACACACTTAAATTACTGCTGCGCTGTACAAACACAGGACTCAAACCCACGAGCACTTGACTAAAAGTCCGATGACCTACCTCCATGCCACTAAGCCACTCGGTGCTATACACACTACAAAGTAAACTTTAGCTGATGCCTACTAACTGGACAGGTACACCAAAACCTTCAGCCTCAGCAGTCACATCAGCAGAAGGAAATGTAAACTGGCTCTACGATGCTCAATTTCTGTTGATAAAGACCGAATTTGCCAAGTGTGCCTAGCATACTGCTGCACATCTGAAACTCACTCAGTGCCCAGTACAATTATCCTAGAAATCATGTGCTTACCCTATATCTTTAAATCTTGGAGCTAAGATATATTTCTCTGTTGTTGGGCTCTCAACAGCATATGATGTACTGCTAGCACATTTACAGTCATGATAGTATTGATCTATGAAAATATGATAATTACGTAAGATGACGATTGATGAAATAAACAAGACAATGTTCATACAAACACAGAGTCTGTCCAATGCATTTCGATAGTTTACAGTATATGTCCATATAAATATAATCAGTGAGCCGTTTAGACCTGTAGAAAAAATCAAACAGTTTAATTTCAAATTGTACAGCAGCAATGATCCTTTCATCCTTCTGTATTATTTTAACTAAACAACAGACATTGTCAAGCACGAGATCATTCGATTCGTCACCAGCACTTTACTATAAAAAGTCCATCGTTGCCATGCATCTATCTTGTACCGTTACAAAAAAATGGCGCCTCATTGCATTGGACAGACAATGATGACAGATGGTACATAACAACAACGACTGATACAGAACAATGACGACTGATATAAGATAAAAACCATCATTGGTATACTGTATATAAGATGATGATGACAATGATTATTATCGTTATAATTATGTCTCACCAAATTGATGTGACTTTCAAATGCAATCGATGCTCCCAACAGCAGATCTTTCACAAATGCAGCCTTTCGTGATACGGCACCCTGATGTAAAACACAACAAAGAACCATATAATAGACCTCTATATATTTTGAATTACTTACCAGTAATTAAGCTCAAATTCCCAGCCATAATCACATGACAACAAACAGATACATTCTAAAAATATATCAAACACATACCTTTGTTGTTTCAAGTGAGGTCATGAAAAGGGATCTGAGAAACTCAGTTGGTAGTGGTTGCTTCAAGTTTGTCAACAGCGACGGCATTACTGACACTGCGAAAGCAGTGATTTCATGAGTACAGCTTTCATTACATCTAACCAAACAGAGATAACTGTCAAATCACGAAAAAAGCACCACTCCTCCATCACACATTGGCACATTAGTCAAAAATAAAGTGTTTTTTCAGATGCAAAACAATGCATTAGATACAGCTGTTTAGCTGTATCTTATGCATTGTTCTGCATTTGAAAAACACTTCATTTTTCATTGTAAGCACTAAGCAATCAAACTCACAGTCACTTGTCAAGTTACCAAAAAAATGACAGAAATTAATAACTGCTGTGTACATTCAAGCAATCTTAGTTTCAATGAAATCAGATATATCTGTATTTTATTACCCCTTGGTACGAACAAAGTTAAACAATACCACAAAATACACTACAAATTGATGATTAATGCAGTGCAAACCATATTATTATTTCTGATCACCAACAAACAACTTGTCTTGGCTTACATGACAACGTTGAAAAAAAGCTGAAATAAGCGCTGTATTAGTGCAGAGCAGTGAGGCAGCGAATCACAATACTGGAATGGATTGACCAGAGTCATACTCTGCACGACAGTCATAAGAAACACAGCATTTACTGGATACTGGATTACTGGTCATTAAATGATCCATATTTTATGCTCAGCACTGTCGCTATGGCCAAGAGAAGGAGTGCCCCTTAAGGGCCCTAAATATTTGGCTGTGGTAAATAGTCCAAAAAATGTTGTTTGCAAGTTTTTGTCCAAAAAAACAAAACATGGCGCTGAACCATTTTGGAGACATATAGAGGCAAAATCAAAAAAAATTTGAGCACTCTGCCAGAAATATGCTGTTGTCTGTCAGAATTCTGTCGGAAATTTGCAATGTCTGTCAGAAAATTGTAAGTTCCTGTCTCATTTTTACCCACGATGGCGATAGCCGCTGATGTTCCACGTGGTGATCCCAGCTTGTCTACAGCTAAATATTTAAACATACTCACTGTTCACACTGATAGCTCTTGGAAGAGACTTCACACAGTAAGTCAATATGTACTTAAGTACTGCTCAGGCACCGCAGAGTTCCAATACCTCCATCACAATTACCATCAGCATAAAAGCTAGTGTGACCATGTGATGACAACGAATGTTGTTTGACCATAATGCCAAAACGGCTGCCTGAAGTTTGTGGTAATGTCAGACCTTGAAAAACTACTCTGATTTGCAGTAAGATACAGACTCCTTCTGAGAAGTATATCCGTGGTTTGAGTGGCCCACAGTTAAAAACCTTCAGAAAAAACAGGTAAAAAAACAAAACCTTTCCTGAGTGGAGTTAAATAGATGATCAGTCTGATTACTATCTAGCAATTATCTGTATCAATCACAGTCAATTATTTACAGCATACTAAATAGTAGAACATTTTAAATACAATGGAATTATACTGGCTGTCCGAGTTACAAAGTGTCAACCATTTATGACATATTTACTACAAACTGACTAACCTCAAGCAACTGTAATGCTCGTCTGTAGAGCGCACAAGTTTTTGTCTCCAGAACGTTCAACTGCTTCACAATGAATACAAATATCATCTGCACAGTGCACACACAGACTACAACCAATTCAAGTTGATGAAACCTGAAAGTAGCATTTGGGTCTGTTTTTATCACTTCAACATGTTTTATTTTCAACTGTTTGATAACTATTGTTGCACTCTTTAACATTACTGGTGCTAACAAGTACTGTGCAGAACCAAGTATCTTACAAGTAACCTGAACTACTTGCTACATAAAATGAGAATTGACACCTCTACACATCTGATACTTATCACACATTACTTTAACTTTATTTTTAACACAAAAAAATTTATTCAAACTCCAAACGGATGGTAATATGGACTTGGCCCTGTAACTTGGTAATCTGACAGTTGCACCGCACCTGCCAGTAAATGAGCTTTTTTTAATTTTATTCAATATATCATAAAATACTGCACTGACCTTTCATCAAATTTGATTTTTGTCTGGATCTGTGTTCTGGACTCTACTGCAGGAGCTTACAAACCAGACCCTATAGTTAGCTGGGGAATAGGCCTACCCTCTCCCCAGTCCACACCCCATTTTTCTCACTTCTCCCAAGCCCGTGCCACTTGGGGGATTATCTCCATTCTACGAGGGATGGAAGGCCTTGTGAAACTTACAATCATCGGCCTTCATCCTGCTACAGCGACCCTGGGCAGAGGCCGTTTTTTTTGCAACGCTCTAGTCGGCATCTGCACACCGCACAGCTTTAATACAGCCCTCTGGCTTCTGCTGCTGCTGCATGTTAATGTGAATTAACAAGACATACTAGTGAACAATATAGCAAAACTTAAATTCCATTCTACAAATTGCTCTTATAACCTACAAAAATCAATATAAAACATTAAATTAACAAGTAACTGGTTGCTGACAGTGCGACAATTCAAACTAACCTCCATATGCTGTCCATCATCGAACAGTGCTTTAATATCATCCTTCCAGGTGTCATCATTTAATTCCTCCTCCTCAAAATCAAATGATGCAACGGCTTTCTCTTGACAATGCAAACGAGCACAGAGTGGCAACAAGTGGACAATGACAGAAGCAACGAGCAGTCTGACATTCTGAGCCGGATGTCTAAGCATGACATTACGGCTGACAAACAGCAACAACTGAGCTGTTTTGCCCTCCATAGACTTTGTCGACACACGTCTTGTACGCAGACATTTTGAAATGAGCTACAATTTATCACAAAAATCTGCAATCAAATAGTGAAAATAACACATAACTAAAAAGCAATCATAGCTCGCAGATACCTCCGCCAAGCAATGCCATTCGCTAGGTGGCATCACCATCTTCGGTTTTGCAGCGGTTCCCATATGCCCCCTTTAACGCAATGGTAACGAAAATTTCAAAGTGATCCAGAATCCAGGATTCCTGCTGGATCACCCCAAAAATTTAATCACTTGTAGCTTATGCCATGCCCGATGTGCCCTCAAAATTTCAGAAAGATCTGTCCATAACTTTTTGAGTTATCTTTCTGACACACAGACAAACAGACAGACAGACAAACAAAAACTGGCAAAAACATAACCTCCTTGACGGAGGTAATTAAACCACAATTTATGAAATACCACTTCCAATATCAGACATTGTAATACAGTGTTCAAAAAAGTTTTTTTTTCCAATTCCAAAAAAAATGGCAGTTCCATCACTAGGTTGGTCAAATAAAACAGCCTTTCGCAATTAGCTTAACTCATAACAAAGTTAACAAATGCACAACTTTACAAATACAGAAATAAGAAAAAGAGGCTTTTAAAAACTCATTCAATAATGCAATATTACTATACTTGCAACATTACAGTACATTGTAAGAACCACATCAAAGTAGCAAACTATGATACACGAACATGCTTCCCCACCTTGAACAATAAAAACCAGTTATAATTACATCATTACTAAAAATCCATTAACAGAAACAAAAAAAACATAACAGAACACTTGCCTGAAGACTTTTAGCCATTTCATCATCTGTCATATTATCAACAAGCTTCTCACCAATAAATGGGCAGACAACTTGCTGCAACTTGCGTTTTGTTGCCATGCTAAACCAACACACACATATACAGGGTGTGTCAGAAAAAAATGACCCAACTTGTTTTTGTCAGAACTTCGTCAAATCTCCACCAAATTTTATGATTTTTGGCGTACAGATAGCCGAGACGATAGAAATATGTCAGGTACACTCACTGTCCACTTCACCTGGTTTAGACAATGCACTACCACAGTGGCGGATTCAAGGGGGAGGGACGGAAGGGGGCGGCCACCCCCTATTGACTGGATGCATCTCGAAAATGGTGAACATTTTACACAAAATGCATCATTTTTACTTAAAATTTCCAAAATTTTTCTCGGGAGGTGGCAAAGCCCCCTATTCCCAAGTTCTGGATCTGCCGCTGCACTACCATGTAAAACGTAGATGCTCAAATTGTTACATCATGCGGTGATTAACAGTATCAGATTGCTCACTCGTGCATTATCAATTCCACAAAGGACACCACGGGATTTAATAATGTTGTGGTATTAAACATTTTTACACTAAAAACAGCAAACAACAAAATAACTGACTGATGAGCTTAAAACACATTTTGACCATGAATGAGTGCTGTGCATTTTGATCAGTTGATCATTAATGCCGCTGTCAGCCATGGCATCACATCAGCAACGTCATTTCAGGGTCTTAGTGATCCTTGGAGGTTTAAGTCTGTGTAATGTATTGTTTTTCAGCAGTAACACTGTTTCAAAAGTACGATTTACAAAAAAACTAAAATCGTAAATCCTTGGGGTCCATCAACCCTTCCAGCCCTCCCCCGCCCTAAATGATGGTGGAGATTTGATGAAGTTATGCCAAAAACAAGTTGGGTCATTTTTTTGACACACCCTGTATAACGCTCCAATACACACTCACACAGAGAGAAAGAGACAGAGGGCTGTATTAAGGCTGTGCAGTGTGCAGATGCAGACTAAAGCATGGCAAAAAAACAGGGCCTCTGCCTCTAACCAGCGTCCCTGTAACAGGGCCAAGGCTGATGATTGTACAGTCAAACCCCTTTAATGTCACATCTGTGGGACTGCCAAAAGCTAGTGATATTGACAGGAGTTGACATTAACAGGGTTTGCCTTAGTTGTCCAACTGGAAATAAAGAAATATTGGATTTTCATGAATAGGCCTTCCACCAGAAAACGTTCTACATCTACATAATATCAAATTTAGATGTTTAGTGCCAGAGATCACTTTTTAAAAATTTCTATCTCTACAATTAAATGAAGATCTATGCATTTGCACTTTGCCACCACCTTGTGGACATAAAATGTGACTGAGTGAAGACAAGGCAGCATGGTACCCAGACAGACAGACGAGCTTGACTTGACACCGAGCACACAGTTCAGCAGGCTGTGCCACTCCAGTTGTAGCCAATGTACATACAGGTATATTTATCTGTCAGCAGTCCAGCCCAGACACAATGAGCTGCTCTGGCTGTGGTTGCAATAGCTGAGCATGACATGCCACCCTCTGGTGAGTCTTGATTAGGCCTAGGTGCAGTCAAGACTATTGACATGCATTTCCCTGCAGGACTGCCGCCTGCCTGGCCGACATTGTGATACTAAGCAGGGCAATTAAAACTAGGGTTCGTGGAATTATGTGCCAAAATTTTGCAAATTATGCGCAACAATTTTAAAGATTATGCGCGCACTTTTTTGCCAATTATGCGCACATTATGCGCACCTTTTCGGCTTTGTATTACACACAATTGGCAATCAACAATGAAAAAAACCTTCTGAATCAACTCCCATAACTGAAGGTGATTATTCTGCAAACATTAGACTTAGAGTCAACATTCATGTTCAAGAAAACAAATTATAGCAGTAAAATAGTTCTTACATTAGGGCCTGGGCCCTGAGCCTAGGACCCCTAGGTATTCAAATTCCAATACAAAAACTCCAACATGCGCAATGTTTCTGCAGCCAACCTGGTACGCTGTGGCGTCAGTAACTGATTGTACTTTGAAAACGAACGCCCCGCATCAGCACTAGTTGTAACTGAAAAAATGTACATTAGTGCCAGTCTTGACAATCCTGGCAGTCTGTTGCCAACAAGTAGTAAGTAAGAAAAATAAGTCAGCAACAGGGAATATTTGATGAATTTTGCGGGAAACAGTATTTGTTGTTAGAATATATAGCGTACATTCATTACTATAAGCAAAATTACCAATGTATAACAAAACGACATTCATAAATGAGACAGATTATGCGGAGCTAGTTGTATTATGCGGGATCTGCCCAATTATGCGGAAGGTCACCAATTATGCGCAAAATTATGCACGCACATAATCGCATAATTCCACGATCCCTAATTAAGGCCAATGACCGGGGTCAATGCCCTTTGATTACTACAGGCATTGGCTGGGGATAAAAATTTGTGACATAAGTGGATTGTGATATTAAGCGATGTGACATTAAGTGGGTTTGGCTGTACTTTCACAAGACCTTCATTCCCTCATAGAGTGGAGATAATCCCCCAAGTGGCAGGGTCTCAGGGAGAATTGAGAAAAAAAAGTTGTGGAATGGGGAGAGGGTATTACCCAGCTGACTAGGGTTTCGTTTGTAGACTCTAGCAGTAGAGTCCTGCAGAGCACGATAAAGACAAAATCAAATTTGCTGAAAAAATAATGCATTATTTTATAATGCATTAAATGCAATTAAAATTGATAACCATGCAAACTGCAACTGCAGGGGTTGGAATTAACACACGTATCAATATCTAGGATGCAGAACCATGTTCAGAACACTTGTCAAAAGGGAAAGCTGTACAGACCTTTTCCATAATACCAGTTTAGCATGGGTCCTCCATACATGAAGAATGAATGCCATAATAATTTATGGTGCAGTTTTGCACTATAGGCTACCAGCAACTCCCCCATATCTGTGCATTCGACCATCACCTGAGGTTTAGCAGGAGATTTATATACAATAATTCTAGCGGTAGATCGGCAATCTTGCTGTTAGCACTGGAAAACTGCTAGAGGTAGATCGGGTAGGCACATTATTAGGTAGGTCCTACATGGTAAAACTCATGTTCCTGGTAGTCATAGGACCATGCCACGACACTGTCACGTATTTAAATCAAGCTTATTCAGTATTATATCAGAGTCCTTCTCAAGCCATATGTTTCTTTGTAACACAGACTTAAAAATATATTGTTTTTGAATAAATTTGGCAATCGATAACAAAGTGACTGATATTTCAGTCCCAACCACAGTCCTGATAATGCAGTGAAGAAATATGGCTGCTTTCTTACATTAATAATGTGATAAATGTAATTAGATAAAGTGGCAATCTACCACTAGTAATTTTCTGCTCACTAATGTGAGATCGCCGATCTACCCCTAGCACTGACCTTTATATAAGTCATATTTATTGGGTAATCCTAATCCTCGGGGCGGGGCGGATTGTCGGGGCACCATCTGATTGGTTTAAACGATCACGTGACTGTGACGTAGGTGATCCGAGTTTTCGGACTGTGTTTCAAACGAGCCACGCCTGTTATCGTCACAGACAGTGAAGCCAGTGTCATAAAGGCCTTGAATAAGGTACTACCACATTGGAAGGTTGTGTCCTGCTGGAACCATATTCTTACCGATATTGAGGTCTGGCTGAAGCGGCGACATTCCAACGCTCAGGAAATTGGCATATATAAAAGCACTGTCAGAGAACTGCTGACATGTCAGTCTCATGATGAGTATGTAAGGAAGTACAAGGCAGTGAGTGGTGGTTGGGCCGAAGCATTCAAGGACTACTTCGACAGCCACCTGACAGACCGGGTCATGTCTGCCTATGCTGGATACCTCCATTCCGTTAACTACACGGGCAACTCTGTGACGAACAACATCTCGGAGTCGTTCAACAACATTCTTTTTATAAGTTTGCCCCGAGTTGAACCGAGGCCATGCGATCGCTTCGAGAATTCGTGAACCGTATGATCCGCCCCGAGGATTCAGACTGTATTTTGATCCGCCCCGCCCCGAGGATTCGGATCACCCAAATTTATTCCCTTATTTGCTAATGCAATTTTTATTGCATTGACTAGTCAAGTTCAAGTTCAAGTTAGCATGTGACTGTATAGCGCTTAAATCGCAAAATAAAACATTTATATGATGATTTCAAGTAGTAAAGCACTAATGTCACCTTGCTGTCTCCTTCGTTGACAGCCGAATGGCCCCTGAAATACATCAAGTGCTTACTGCGCCATATTGCAAAACGCCGATTTTGCAGTAAGGCAGTAGCAGTCCTGATTGTAGACTTTGTAGAGGTATGGTTAGTACGAAAGTATAGACAACCGCACTGATTTCATATTTGTGACTCTTTCATCAAAACGATCACCAATGTAAAGTTAGCAACACTTTTACACGCACTTTAAATCAACCCGCTAAAGCAGACGTAAACTTGCTGAAATCAAAATACTAAGTAAGTAAAGTGTACTCGCAACTATCAGATGGACCTGCTTGTTTACGGATTGACTCCGCTCGGTCCAGGGAATATAGAGCTCGGTCCTAGGCCGGATCAGGACTCTCCTGGTACGGCCGTACCAGGTAAATTACCAGGTAAATTACTACTGACACCGTGGGCGCGTTAAGTTACTCAGCGCTTTCGACAGCAAGAAATTTAACACTAGAACAGCCGAGCAATTGATATACCTGCAACAGCCACGTGCGTCAATTGACGCATCACTGCTGGACACGGCAAGTCTGCAACTTACAGACGCTGTAGGCCTGCAGCATACAGC
>Ga0209367_1010068_pt1 | contig 12722 bp, 10 predicted proteins | sample WorMetLIZISLAND2_FD_187412 | JGI IMG/M metagenome (GOLD analysis project Ga0209367, IMG submission 187412) | Marine gutless worms symbiont microbial communities from Max Planck institute for Marine Microbiology, Germany - Olavius geniculatus... ... | reverse complement strand
GAAGGGGTCTGGGGATGGGGCAGTGCCCCCTCCCCAGAAAATTTTTGATGTTTTAGAATCGAAATGGCGTATTTTCGTGGACTCATTGGTGCTAAATTTTGCTTTCCTGTATGACCAAAACAGTAAAAAAATACACCCGGAATGCACGGAGTGCTATGGAGATTGATTTGCATGCGATAAAAAGCGTTGTTTATTGTTTATTGTTACTTAATTTTACACATACAAGCGAGTCGAAGCGAGCGAAATTTAAAACGGCACATGCTTTTTACGCGCTACAGCATCTAATGCTTCGCGCGTCTTAGCTATCGTCGAGGCGTCTGTCTGTCTGCCTGTCCGTCTGTCAGTCACACTGTACGATTGCATCAAAACGCTGCAAGCTAAAATTACGAAATCTTCATCGTCGGCTGCCACAAATTAGCCTCTAGACCTAGGCCTACTTCCAGGATCCGTAAAGCTTTTCCAGAAATTCTACAGGGTCATCCCGATCGAATGCGTTAAATGAGTACTTGAGTATAGGGTGCGAAACATTGGCGATTTTAAGCCAAATATAAGTCGTTAAGGGTTAACCTCGCGCACATTGTTCCACGCAAAAATTTGGCGTGAAACACAGCGCCACGTGTTAACCCGAGTTAATTTCGTGGTCAACCGTAACCCGTGCATGAAACAGTCGATCCTTCGTGATTTTTTGCGTTTTTAAACATCTAGATAGGCTGCGGCGCACATATCGAAAGTAAATTGCGCCGAAGGCAACATGCGCAAGTTATGAAATTTTTGGCATTAAACAAAGATTTGGCAATTTAAGTATCGACCCCTAGGTTTAAGAAAACTTCCATCACTTTCACCTTGGGTATCATACATTCAGATGTGAAGTACGCCAATTATGGAATCGACTTCGTCGTGATTTAATGGAGATCACATCTCCTGCAAAAAAATATTAAATAAAAAACTACTTAATCTACGAGGTGAGACAAAATAGTAATATACTGTCGTATTTTGCAAAATTTTAAGCAAGCAACCACATAGGATTTTTCCGACGGAACTTAACAATTTCTCGCTTGTCTCGCTGAGCGAGAAAAGCGAGCGAGGTTTACCTACGAGCGAGCGAGAAAACAGTTGGTGAGTCGCTTATAGGTCTACGTCACACTATTTACGTTGGAAATGGAGTCCGACGATAATAATCTCAATGTTAATTTGTGGAATTAGTGGAAATAGGCTTATATCCGGTACTGTGAGTTTCAGCTTGAAAGTTGTACTGTTTTGAAGCTCTTGCGACCTGGTAATTTTTTATGCCAATCCAGCCACTGGCTGCCATACGCAATAAAACATACATTATTATGGCCGTTTATAGGCCCCAGAAATCAAGCTTATTTTTGATCGATATAATTTGCATAGCGGCGACGATCCGCAAACGGGTTGCTTGAACGATCGCTTGTTCGATTGCGGCGATCGTCGCCGCGACCGATCGCCGCGACGATCGCCTCGTGTAAACACGGCACAAATAATACATAGATTTTTTGCAATGGTGTAGCTAAGAAATTTTTCCCGGTTAGCAAATCCGGAGAATCTTCCCCCTTTTTTTCCCTTCCCTTTTCTTTTCTTTCATCATTGGTCGTCCTCCCCTCTCGTGTTTTTCTTTATTCCTCCTATCTCTTCCCCTTTCTTCGTCGTTTCCTTTTCCTTTTCCTTGCCCTCGAAATTCTAGCTACGGGGTCTGCGGGAGTATCGTAGCTCCTCAGTTGGGTCTACTGCAGAGCCCCAACCGAAATCAAATTAGGAGCATCATAGTCTTAAAATTAGAGCTGTCAAATTAGCGCATTAACTTAACGCGTTAAGGGGTTAACGAATTAACGCGCGTTAAAAAAAATAACGCACGTGCATAAATTCTCTTAATCAGTGCCGGCGCTAGAGAGTTGGAGGCCCACCAACTGCTACTGTGAGGCCTCTATAAACGGGGTGTGGGGGCGCAGCCCCAGCAAAGTCCAGGGGTAGAGCCCCCTGATCAGAAGGGTAGGGGCAAGGCCCCCTGAAGATAAAATACTTTTGACTTTTTGACGTTCAATGGAAGCCGCAAATTTGCCCACTTTTCAAAAAATTTAAAACGCAAAAAATTAAATACAATTCGTGTTGTCTTTGCAAAAAATAAAGTTTAATATGCCGCAGTACATCACAGATTACTGTACAATAATGAAAATTAATAGACTTGTTCATTTTGGTTAAACTCTCTACATGTTTTCTCATTTTACATTTTAAATATATTTTAAAAAACTAGAAATTTTTTCATACGTAGCATGAAGCCCCTGAGCATACGTGAAGCCCCCGACCGTAGGGTACGGATGGCCCTTCGGCCGGTTCTGCACTTAATTCTACGAAGCAGGAGCTCCAAAATTCCATTAAACTACCTTTATTTGACGATGAAAGAGAATTCAAGTAATTAAAAATTGTCCTGTTGCTGTTCTGACACTACCGTTTTTGACGTTTTATTACTACTGTCGCGGTTTTGCGACACAGACACAACTCACCCTTTTGATGTATTCCACTTACAATATCAGCAAAAAAAATTAAAATTAACACAATGCGTTAACTCGTTAACAAATTAACGCTTCGACAGCTCTACTTCAAATGTGAGCGGCAATTATAAACGTTTGGCAATGATGCTTTTCCCGATAATTAACTGACCAAGTTTAGTGCAACAATTACTGATATAATAAGAACAAAATCAGCGGCGTCACAAATTGAAACGTTGGGACAGAAATAATCTGCGAGCGAAGCGAGCAGAAAATTTTTTGTACCCCACATTTTGTCCAGTTGCTGCTGGAACCTTTTTTGGGGGGTCGTGGGGGTCAAAGCCGACCCCCAGACAAGTTCCAGTGAAAAGGTCGTCCTCATGTAGTGGGGGTTAAACCCCCTCAACCTCCCGGCAAATCGAACACTGTCCTCCCCCTTCATACGCCTTGACTTCAACTGCAACTGTCTTTGGAGTCGTAACAAAGGGGGGAGGGCGATGGGTCTGTGAGAGTCGCCTCCATAGCTCCAAAATACGAAATCCTGAGAGGTTATTTACGGCGGGTTTTGAAAAATTTGATGACCCTGACCAGTCGTTATTCCGTCGCGTTTTGAACGATGAATGATTGTCATGTTTTGTCAGTTCTAAACTGTTTACTGTCAAACGCAAGACGCAGCGTGTAACAATTAGGCCTACTTACAACGTGCGAGAGCGGAAACGAAGCCGCAACCGATACTCTGTATAAGCCTATCACCTCTCGGCTTATAGATTGCGACTTTTTAATTAGACCTACATGTAGATTACTCTTTAAGGTAAAGACCAGCGGCGTCCATCCCCCTTAGCACCACGAGCCAACCTTCCCCATAACTCGGATACTCTCTCCTTTCCCTCTTTTCCCTTCTTCTTCCTTTCCTTTTCTTCCGCGTCCTCTTCCATTTTCCCATTTTTTTCTTTTTTTTCTCTCCCTTTTTCCCTTTGCCTTTTTTCCCTTATCCCCTCTCCCTCCGTTTAAAAGTAAGACCTCTTGAATCCAGCTACAGGGTCTGGGGGAGCGTTGTAAGCTCCCTCAGTGGGGTCTGGGGCGGAGCCTTAGTCAAAATCGAATTTGGTGGATTTTAACCTTTAAAATGTGACATCTGGTGGCAACAAATTTAATTATTTTTCATATAATTAACTGATCAAATCATCAAATTTAGTGCAAATTAAACAATGTAGGCAAACAAGCGTAGGGTGGCACTACAACTGATGCTGAGTGGGTGCTGCATGGGGGTGCTAAGGGCTTCTTTTAGTACCGGTGCTGAAAAATCTGAATAGGGGTGCTGAGCACCCCCTAGACCCCGTCTGGCTACGGCCCTGCAAAGTATCCACTAAGTTCAAATTGCTGAGCACTGCAAAACGGAAACTAGCACATTCGCATGAATGCAAATACGCCACATATGTGTGCGTGTTCAACACACACACAAAAAACAACCGACTTCATCGTATATGGTAGGTTCTACTGTTATAACTTTGGCATTTTTTGTCACAAGATACATTAAGTTAGTTAAGCAACGGGCAACCAGGTAAACCGGTGCAGCTAAATGGTCACATGATTGTGAATAAAACAACACGAGATTAGCGACCAGTTAGTCAGTCGTCTCAACGATAAACTGTACTTGCGGTCACTAGAGTGAACGCATCATCACAAGAACTGCACTCTTCCAAGTGCTTGTTTGTCTGTCTGTCCGGTCATTATCAATTATTAACTAACGCGAATGGACGCTAATGTATCCGGCGGTTAGTCGGTGCACGCTCACAGCGCTGAAATGAATTCAGTCCGTCGATTAGTAGAAAGTATGTCTACGGTAAAAGCAGGGATCATACACCCACGTCACATAAGACTTGATGGGTCTAAGTAGCCTCGTTTCTGGTTTGCACCAATTTATTTTATACAGTATTATTATCATGTCTGTTTATAAATAGGCCTACACTGTGTCTCAAAAAACCGGATCCCTGATACATTTTCATTTTCGTTTTTGAAGCGCTGTGTATATGTTATTATCACTACAAACTTATAGGGACCTAAGCAAAGTAAAGGACCTACACAAAAAGTGAAAAAAACACTAAAAAGCCAAAAACCAAAACCAAAAACTGGTCTTAAGCCTATTACAAGTAGATTGTTAATAACTTTTTGCGCTAGCAGATATATTATTGTCTCAATCGCAGCGTCGAATGTTGCTGTAACGCCTATCGCAAAAAGCAGATTGACACACACGTTCTGGCAATGTATTTTACTCAGTCGAGAAGCGGTGTAATGAGGAAGCAAGCGACGACGACGTCGACGACAACGTATGCGAGTTGGTTGCCTGGAGGCAGGCAAAAGCTGAGCTGAGAGACTGGGAGAGTGGCATCGTCTAAAACTGAAAAGAGTGCCAGTCACTCAGAAAGTGGCGCCGTGGCGGAGTATAGGCCTAGGGAAACGTCGCATTCAACACGGTCACGAACGCACTGCACAGTCTCGCGCACTTACCGTCTGCAGACGACGCAAACACCCACCAACACTGACTGCAGCACTGACGAACGATACAGCTGCTCTATATTCACTACTGCCCGCGGAAGCACGGCAGTATTGTTTTCAGCATCGTCAAACAAGAAGCCCAGCTGTCGCTAGAATAGCCGATCGTACTGGTTGTCAAGGTCATCGAAGGTCGATGATTTTCATTTCATCTAAAACGGTGTATGTTATTTCCTATTAGTGAACAATAGTAACCTTAGCCATATCTATCACCGTTTTTGAGATACGGCCACTTATAGCTTGAAACTTCCCATTGAAAATTGCGACCAAACCGCTGCAGATAAAGACATGGTTACTATTGACAGCCTACAGGAAATCGCCAGCGATGGTACCATCGCCGACCCCCCTACGACTTACCGTTTAGCTACAGTATTGCACGATTAGCATACATAATACGTTATGATCCTTTAAGGTCATCGACTTTAATGTCATTTGAAAGCCAATATGCAATTTCCTGTTAATGATCAATAGCAACTTAGGCCCTACCTTGCACTGCTTAGCCACAATACATCTGTGACAAACGGACAGACGACAACCTTGCCATAAGCTCGACCGTTAATTCAGTACGGTCAGCTAAAAAACTGTTAACGGGATAACACATGAACCGCTGCACTTAACTTGATGAAATTTTGCACGAACATGTACCTTGAGTTGAACCTCGAGAACCCTATTGAATCTCAAGGTCATGTATCAAAGGTCAAGGTAACGTGTTTTTGTGTTTCTTGCTTGCATGATACTGCTTTAACCAATTGGCCTAAATTCGCGAAATGTATATTCGCTAGATGGCCTCACCTAATTACTGTCCGCAGAAGCGACTGTTGCTACACGAGGACAGTACTTAAAGATCTCGAGAAAGACTCGACAATCTTGTTTCTACGCCATTCCAGCATATGATCCAGGGAACGGAGTGCGGCCATAATCCCGTTAAACAAACAATAAAGCATTTTCTCTAATAAAATTTCGTTCTAGTAGGCTGACGCTCTTAGTAACTTCGCCGATCGAGACCAGCATGCTAGCCGCCAACAGAAGGTGCAATTAGCAGCATTGCTGTGATCCTGAATGTATCTCGGTGACGTACGACGTGATGCAATTACGAATGATATACTAACTAATATTTCACGCAGTCGCTTAATAATCTGCCAGATACACATGCGACTTCTCGTAATAACGACAACTGCAGCTGGCGTCTATGCAAAGTAAATGCGCTCGTACAAGTATCTTATTAATTATTAACGGGTTCGCGAGAAGAACCCAAATTCTTGTCGTGAAACGTACTGTACTACTGTGGAGTAATCATATACTTAGAAAGGTAAACAGCAATTGTTACGAAAATTTCGTCAACCGCCATTTACACGAATACAAGACACGAATATCTCACAACGTTAGAAAAAAAGTGCAAAGTGAGACAGTTACTGAAAGTAATTCGATGAAACAAGTTGACCGATTTAATAATTTGAGTTTTCAGTTTCGGTAGACGCAATAAACAAATATTCGTGCCACCGAGTACAGAGTTTGTTTGAAAAAAATGATGAACGAATTCTTGTAGTCAGCGAGCGCTAATATCTCGCAAACAGAGGCGCCACCACGGAGACTATCTAGACATCGCTCAGCTGAACTCTGACCTCTACTATACAGTGCACTCGCTGTCCAATCACAGTAGTTCAGCTGCCGGCACGCGACGCAGTAATAGAGCTATAAAAATTCACACGTCGACTTCCGTCCGCGAGTCGCCGACTGCAGCGTCAGGCAAGTCGGCGCAGAGGCGACAAAAATCGAACACGGCGCCTATATGATTACTCGAAACATCAGCACCACGCGCCACACGAACCAACGGAGAGATATTTCAGTTCTCAGACTAGACGGGCACTGCAGGGGACCGCGTAAACTTCCGCCAACGCTATGTCAACAATGACTTTTTTCGAATTCTCCAGGTAACAGCACCGATTTCCTCCAAAATCTGATCGACTGCAGACTGGGTCAAATCCAACTTTCACTGAAAATTTCGGCGAAACCCGCTTGCAACTTTTTTCGTAATTCTGCTGACTGAGTTTTCTGCCCTGGGCCCTATCCCACACTGGTAAAAAATCCGAAAATTCCTACATAGATCCGGATGCCCAAATTGATCACCACCAAAATCTTGCATTTTTAGTAAGGTGGGCCAAATGTAAACTTCGCTGAAAATTTACGCCAAATCTGTCGTTAATTTTTCTGTAGTTCTGCTGACAAAACAATCATAAAATCTCGCCTTTGGTCGATGTAATTTTAGTTTTTATGTAGTTTTAAAAAATATTCCTTATTTTTTATACAGTTTTAGTTCAATTCCAGTTCGGTAAAAATCTTCAAAGTGTCAAATTTGAGTTATTTGGCAGTTTAAAACGCCAGTTGGCAACCTGTTTTAACGTGTGAAATGGCCTCGCTAATATCCACTTGAGTCGCACTGATGTCTATGGCAAAATGGGTCTAATATAGCAACGTTTATACCAGAATTGCCGTTTTACAAAGTGTTCAGTTGACTTAACCATAAATCTCGTTTTCGTTCGTTTTGCCGTAAATAATTTTTGTTTCAGTTTTTCAGTTCGTTTTGCTTCGCGTAATTTTTTTTTACTTTATGATGAAGTTTATTCGCCATGACAGGCAGTAAAAACAATACAAAAAAGTCATGCAAGACTATAGAACAAAAAACAAATTGATGAGTCCAGATACACGACAGTAAAAAAACTAACTAGGTTTACTACTTAACAAACTAGTTACTTTTACTACACAACTAAAATGTTCAAATATTTTGTGACGAATGTCCTCTTCAGTACAAATGTCAATCATAACATCGAAATCATAACACATAGATACAAGTTCTACAGACTGACTGTACGAGACAAAACACTTTTTAAGATCTGCATTATCAAGTCTACGTAAAAGCCTATGTAAAAACAGATATTTCTTCAAAAAACATATATGCCTAGAATACAGTCTTTCACAGAAAAACTGTATTTCCTTCACAGAATCCAACACATGCATTCCGAAAACTTTTCTATAAGCATTGTTCCAACATACAATCAGCTGACCAACTTTTTTACTACCATAATAATACATTCACAACATAGCTAATTAACGGTAAACAAAACGTCTCCATTAAAAATAATTTCGACATTACGGAAGCATATTTACTACGGCTATATATTGTTTACTTTAACTCAATATTTCTGGTTTACGTTCGTATAAAACGAAGACCGATAATTTTCTTTTTCGTTTTAGTTACAAAAATACCTCTCATAGCTCGACTATATCACAGAATCATGTTGGCCAAGCTGGGTCGATTAAATCATCCCTGCGCCGTATCTAGCGGATCACCAATCTTCTCATCCGGTTCCGTTCCACCGCACAGAGACCACCGCTATACCATATCCTCACTGCTGAAGGTTCCCGAGCCCGAGACACTATCTTACAGCGGGCGCGGCACGCAATGTCGAAGTTGCTTCCACTTACGACCACTATCCGTCAATATCAGGCGACGACGACGCCATATATTAGGCCTATTACACAAACTACATGTATCTGCTTTCAAGATGACACGCATGTGGCAAGGTTTAATGTAGTCTTGAGTATTGCAGCCAGTGCTGGATGCCGCAACGCTTCTGGTTGTGAAAAAGCTGAATTTCAACCGCATCGCACCAACTTCTTGCGATGAACTATACATGTCTTCTCCTCTCGTCTAGAAATTTCTGCACAGCTCGCTCCATCCGGTGTCTCCTTTCACCCCGGGGTCTGCAATTCAAGTCGCTGACATCTACGATCCGCTTACCGCGGTGATTTGCTGACATAAAGGACGAGAACTGCAGGCTTTGGTCCTCGAAGCTCCTCGGCTGTTTGTCGATTAGCGCGGAACAACAGTTTGCTGTCGGAGCTGAGAACATGTCACTTATAGACCGTTTACACGATGAAGCAAACATGAAGCAAACTTGTAGCACACGTCGTACACGTGCATACTGAATACGTTTGCTTCATGTTGCTTCATCGTGTAAACGGGGTACTACACTTGGACAGTCCACTATAGCCAGCAGCTAAAGATGAAGATACGTGCATGCGGTTATTGTGCACAAGCGCAGCCGTCATAATAATTTTCCATGAGGCCTATTAGACTGTCATGCGTGCCATCATTATAAAAGCTGTTCCTGAATTTCACAACAAATGGCCCAATAATTACTGTTGCAGCATGCATACTGTAGCCTGATACATGTACATTTCTATCGATCCAGCCCTTGCGTATATAATTCGTAAATTACCTCTCCGTCATCACACAAATGGCTTCCAGTTAAGTATTAGTATGGTGCAGCAAAAGGCTTCCGCATTAGTACAAGGCCGTAAGGTAATATCAATTTGCAGATGCTGTACAATATGTACCGTGCAGCCGATTCTTCCATTCTCCCATCCTGTTCAGTAATCCCTGCCATATTATACGAGTACTCCTAAAGGCCTACTCCTCAGTAAACGGGCTTTATACTAGGCCCCTACATCGTCCTAATGGCCTTTCGAAGAACTGAACCACTGACGTTTTCTCCGGTTTACCTACGGTTTACTTCACTTCTGCTGTTAGCTCTCACTGGAATAAAGATTTCACATTCCGCGGGGCTATTGTAGCGGCATTCTGCAGCGACACGAGCGCTAGTGAGTTGTTACGGTGAACGGATGAACGTGTACCGCGATAGACCAGGCCGACGTTATAGCTACGTGAACTACACGTCGGGTGTTCCGGGCGCTCGCTGGGGAATCGGCGAAGAATGTGAACCGCTATTAGTCCTGACGTCATAACCGTCGTCCGTCAGTCCGGCTGTACTGCATGAATTGTCCGTCCGTCGGTCCACTGCCCGTGGCCGGTCCTTATTGGCGGCGTTCAGAAAGATTTATACGCTATACGATCGTCGTCGGACGACGTGTTAATCGCTCGTACTCGTGTGAATTATTATTCGTCCGTCGTCGACATCCTTGTTGTCGTTCAGTTCCCCCCCTGGCCGCCGGCATCTTGCGACTCACCGACTCAGCAGATGTACGTCACGTGACCGCGAACCAACGGATGGAGGACACTAATTTCCATTTCCAGCGTTAATAAGCAATCGGTCGGCGCCAGATGGCCGACCTGATTACATACATGCACACTTCACTGCTGCTGCATCAACGCTGTGTCTTTTGCCAGTGCATAGGACGGCACCTGTTTCAATCTACAGCCGCCCACGGCGTCTTAAAACGTCGCAAATGCTCAGCAGCAATTGAATTATATAGACCGCCGACGGACGTCATCATGGCGGCATTTGTTTTACCGGACAAATCGGATTGGAAATGGCAGAAATAATCCAACAAAATGAAAGTCAAATTGACTGACATTTCTGCTGACTGCTATGTTATACGCCGCAACGCTTTTTTGCTGATAAGAAATGTAGATATCATTGTAAATGATTGCACTGCATAGATTTCGCGAAATGAAGGCGGTGTTTGAAAAAGAGAAAAAAAACAATTAACGTATCTAAGCAACTCAGGCGGACTGAATGTAACAAGTGCAGCGCAAGCGACCTCATTCACACTGGCGTGAATGCACTTATTTTGGCCAGCCGTCGATTTCATTAATTATTTTAACTTTCAGCTTGTTCGCCGTCATTTGCACATCATGGTTCGCGGAATATTAATAAGCGGTGCGAGCCGGCTGGACGCTTATTAATATTTTCTGCAATGACTCCGGTGCGCATTTTCAAGTAGCAGGTGGGGGCGTAATAAGATCAGGACGAGATTAGAAACACGATAGCAACAGAGATCTACAAAGGACAGAACTCAGCCGGAAGGAAGCCGAGGTGGCAGCTCTTGACAGACGCGGATGGCGTCCACATAGATGCGGGATGAATCAAGGTCAAGGTCAAATAAGAGTATTCACTTCCTACTATCCCTCGCCACAGAGTTTGGAGTATTATTACCGCCAATAATTTTACTCCAGTCAAGCTTTGATTATAACACGCACGACCAGCAGCCCAGGAAAAACACGCCGTCAATCACAGTCATGAAATAACTTATACCCCGTTTACAGAATCAAGCAGACATCGAGCAGACATCAAGCAAACGTCGAGCAAACATCGATCAAATATGAAGCATGCATAAAGCATAGCCTACACAAGCAAACATCGAGCTGGCTCGTCCAGCTTACATACAGCCAGCTCGTCGAGCTAGCTTGATCGTGTAAACGGGGTATTAAGTATGTTTCAACACGGTCTAGAGTTTATTATCCCTCGCTGCACTCGCACAGTACACCCTAGACCGTGATGAAACGCAGAGATAATATTGGGTCGTATATACAGACAACTCTGTCTATTGCAGAAAAATCGAACAAAGAAGCTTACCTGTCTATGAGAAACCACACGGAACAGCTCTGTATTAGTTGATATTTTCTTACGTTAATTTTTTATAACAATCCTTTCAACCGGCCATCAAATGTGTCGTTAAATGTGCTCTTGGAGCCACGGCGAGCCAGATCTACAACAGAATCCCTCCCGTTTCATTAATGGCTAATGCAGCAGACAGATCGATCTAAAATACATAACTGGCGCCACTGCATTCATACCGCTAGACTTGTGGTTGCAGCGGAAGAAAAGACCACAATTTTCTGCTGCTGCCGTAATTATGAAAACCTCTCCCACGGTAGTTTCCGACTGCGAGACGGCGATGCTGTGAAATCTTAATCGTCGTCTGCCAGATTTACGAAGTCCGACCACCGTTGCGCTGCGTGGAAAGCTGCAGCGGCGGCGCATGCGCAGTGAAACGACGGGCACCTGCGCTGCAGCACGGTAGACCTACTATGATTTACCGATATCGGAGGCGCTGTATGCATCACGGTGACCTCACACACACGGTGTGGCGATGCATAATGAATGAACTGGCTGCCAGGAGGATGCCAGTAGGTTGGTTGGTCTCACGGACAGACACGTGTGCAGCTGCTGGCTTGTACGTAATGGCCGGATATCACCCACCAGCCACCTACGGTACCCATGCTCCTGTACATACACAACGCTCGCTCGCCCTGCCAGGGCCACTCTGATTATTACTAGGACCACCAGCAGTGGCACCAGCACCACCTTTATTGCGTCTGACAGACTCTCTGTCTACCTTGACGGTACATCGTCCATGATCGTCGTCACAAACAGGTAGTGGACTGAATGGCTGGTATATAATATTCATTAACGCGGTCGGCGACAACAGCAGCATGCAACCAACCAACGGACGGACCGACGGACGGACGACAGGTCGGCCAGCCGGTGTCCCATTATAGAATCGCCCCCAGAAAAGTCTATCCCGGCCGATAGTTTACCGGCAAAAATCCGCCCCGTCCGGCGGCCGCCCGGGCGGGACGGATTTTTGCCGGTAAATTGTCATCCGGTGGAGACTTTTCTGGGGGCGATCCTGTAATGAGGAGATTTTTTCATAGGGCCGGCAATATTTTAATAAGTGGGAGACATACCAAATCCGTGATTCTCTCCCCGGGCGGATTTTTCATGGGAAGACATTCTAATGTGACACCGGCACGCCAGCGAACCCGCCGACGCCGAGTAGTCACTATAATCCCCCGACCGACAACCGGGGCTACACCGCCGAGATGCTGCTGCCTGCAACCAGGGATTAACGGAACCAACC
>Ga0209367_1010067_pt1 | contig 12723 bp, 6 predicted proteins | sample WorMetLIZISLAND2_FD_187412 | JGI IMG/M metagenome (GOLD analysis project Ga0209367, IMG submission 187412) | Marine gutless worms symbiont microbial communities from Max Planck institute for Marine Microbiology, Germany - Olavius geniculatus... ... | reverse complement strand
CAAATAGCAACGCTGAGAACAGATAGTTAAAATGTTTTTAACATGTTCATCAAATTTTAAGTTGCTACAAAATGTGACACCAAGAAGCTTAGCAGACACCACACGTTCAATTCCTGTCAAACATGATGGTAAGAATGAGCGAGCGGATGGTCTACAAAAAACTATTTCTTTAGTCTTTAAGAGATTCATAATCATGTGGTTAACTTTAGCCCAAAAACGGAAGTGTTCAAACTCTACAGAAATGTCTATGTCCGTATTTTCTGGTACAAGGAATGTCGTGTCATCTGCAAACTTAAACAATATATTTATTACTGACAAAGGTTTTAAATCACTAGCCATAACAATGTACAAAGTGGGGCCCAGACCTGAACCTTGAACCCATGTTGATTGGTTTAAAAGAAGAAAAAGATGATGCATGTTTTACCTGCTGAGTCCTACCATTAAGAAAAGAAATAATCCACTGCAAAACAGAAGGATGTAGCTTAAGCTGGGCAAGTTTAGCACCCAACACATCATGACGAACAGATTGTGTCAGACTATGGCACAAACTCAACTTGCTTGGATTCGTTGTGGATCTGCTGCGCAACCTACAAGCTGGATACGGCAAATCCACATTAGGCAAAATCGAAAGCCAATAGGCCTCACAGCATATCCACAACAAGTTAATTGTATGGCACAAATCAATATAAGATCGCAGCGTTAAAACGTGTCAAGTTGTTGTACAAGTTGCTGTGTGACTTGTTGTCCAACCAAATACATAACAAATCCAATTAGTGGGATTTTGGGATTTTGCGCCTATCATTGTGTGCCGAGCTTAGTTACAAACTAGAAAAAATGTCGGTTTGGTGCTGACATAGGCTATTGTGCGGCCGGACGTTTACCTTTACCGTCGGAAACGTTTACACCAATTTTTGTTGTTCGGATCCTTTTTGCATTAAAGTTAGGAGCCGTACAGGACGCACGGCAAGACAGATAGACGGGCAAGACTTGTATTGCTGCTGTTAGGACGACTGCACAATAAGTTCATCTTTATTAAGGGCTGGATAATGCCGAGTACCAGATTCTGTCTGTTGTGTTCGCTGGAGACTGTTCTTCTCTCTCTCTCTCTCTCTCTCTCTCTCTCTCTCTCTCTCACTATCTCTGTAGGTTTATGTCCGTGTTGCTGTGTGCCTGGTTACTGTCTCTCTGTGTATTACGTTTGCAGCTATGAAGAAGCTCAAAAAATTAAATCTCAACAGTACGCGCCTATCGGCTTTGACCTTCGAAAGACTCAAGGTCAGAACTCATTATTATTTTATTTAATATTATTATCATTTTATCTCTGCTGCAGCGTAATAATTTTTTTTCATAAACCTCAGACAATGCTAACTGATCTAAACCGACGAAGCAGAGCAGATAATTAACCCATTAGTGCTTAAATTATTTTATCATTTACCGTTAAATTAGGTGCCCCATATATGGGATCGTAGGCACAAATGGGTTAAGCTTAATTAATAGTACGGTTTATTGTGTATGGCAGCCAGTGGCTGGATTGGCAAATCAATGAAACATTATTAGGCTATTTCGTAGCCTGACACCTGGCCGGTTGACCGGAGCCTCAGAGAAGGTGGCGGGCTTGGTCAGGCCCAAGCCGTTATGGTCTAAAGGTGCATACAGCACCAAAGCCCCGATGAAGCGCCGGTGTAGCGGAAAATTCGTCACACCGGAAAATAATTTCCACATGCAGCAGTACGGGTTAGGACAAGATTAGGGATAAGGTTAAGGTCAGAGAATTATCCAGACCCCCTTTGTGGAGGGGTGTACACCCCCATTAAAATCTTGACACCCCCAACAAAAAGATACCAGTTGTGTTGTGGTTGAACCCAAATGTATTTGGTGATACCTATGTTATATTGTTTTTATTACTTTTCATTAATTCACAGTAAACTGTAACAAACTGCGGAATATTGAACTTCTTTTTGGCAAAAACAACCGCAAAATCTGATTTTTTAAACTTCCAAATTTTAGATAACATATCAAATTTGCGTTATCCATTAAATGTCCAAAAACCACAAGATAAGGCCTAATGTTCATAGAAACACGGAGTCTGTCCAATGCATTTCGACAGTTAACAGTATATGTCCGTATAAATATAATCAGTGAGCTGTTTAAACCAGTAGAAAAATTAAACAGTTTAATTTCAAATTGTACAGCAGCAATGATCCTTTCATCCTTCTCTATTATTTTAACTATACAATAAACATTGCCAGTCACGAGACCATTCGATTCGTCACCAGCGCTTTACTGTAAAAGGTCCATCGTCACCATGCGTCAATCTTGCACTGTTATGGAGATATATCCCCTCAAAGATAATGGGGTCACGAGTTTGATCTTTTGGGGTCACGTTACGTCATCGGTCACGTGACCATTCGACTATCCGGGGGTCGACTTCCTATGGGTGGTCCATAGTGACGATGCGTATATCTGGCAACGTTACGGAGATATGGCGCCTCAAATATTGGACGCACAGACGTGAACACGGAAAGAAAGATGGAAAAAAGGAAAGAGAAAGAGTAAGGGAGGGAAAGGGAAGGAACGGGAAAAAGAAAGTGGAAGGGGAAGGAAGAAGAAAAAAGTATAGAGGAAGGAAAAGAGGAAGGGAAAAAGGAAGGGAAATGGGAAAAGGAAGAGGAAAGGGAAAAAGGCAAAGAGGAAAGGACAAGGGAAAGCGAAAGGAGAAGGAAAAAGGCATGGAGAAAGGAAAGGGGAAGGGGAAGGAAGATGGGGAAAAGAAAAAGGAAAGAAGGAGAAGGGAAAGAAAAAAGGGAAGGAAAAGGGAAGGTGGAAGAAAGATAGCTTAAGAAAAGTTGGACGCACGGACGCACGGACACTCAGGTGATTTTATACTCTGTTCAATGCTATGCATAGCATTGAACAGACAAAAAGTGTTTCAGCTTCAGGGGGGGGCTTCGCCCTCCTAACCCTCTGACCAGGTGCTGTACCCCTGGATTCCGTTAAAGCACAGCCCCAGACCCTCATCCCGTACCTCTAGAATTCACGCCCCCAGCTTTGATCTGAAGTCCCCAAATGAATAATTCTGCGTAACTCCTTGGTTAAGGTTAGGATTAGGGCCAGGGTATGGGTTAGGGTTAGGGTTAGTTACATTATGAGAATATGGAGGTGAGAAGAATTTTCCAGGTGCGACAAAATTTCCACGACATCGTCACTTCCTGCCGCCATCTTGGATTTTTATTCAATCTGCATACAGCTAGGAGAAATTAATGCGCAAGGAGTAGTCTACATTAGATTGCTACAAAACTACGACATTTCTTGTTCTTTGTGCATTTTGCAGTATTTTTGACTACGTTGATAATGTGTTCAACAGTACTACAGTTGCTATTTTGGTGAAACTTTGCCTTAAAATGTTCGTTGCAGGAGAAATTGCCAGCGTTACAGGAGTGTGACATTAAGTACACTGACGCCTGGTGAACAGTCGACCAAGCGTATAGCTTACCGTTGAATAAAGCGGGGTTTCCACCCAACGCAACGCACGCAACGTACGCAACGCGACGGAGGCAACAGACGCAGCTGACGCAACGAACTCTTCTGTTCTTGCGTTTTTGTCATTACGTCAGTTGTCTTCGTTACGTTTGTTGCGTACTTTATTTGCGTTCCCTGCGTACATTGCGTAAGTTGCGCTGCACGGAAACCAGGGTTTCGAACGCCACGCAGTCGGCAGTGCAGACTAGAGATGACCATGGGAATGGGATTCCCAATGGGAATGGGAATCCCATAGGAATCCCATCGGAATGGGAATTGATGACAAAATTGGGAATGGGAATGGGAAGGAATGGTAAATAACCTGCATGGGAATGACAATGGCCTTTATTCCTATGGGAATAAATTCTCATCAGCGACTGGTTTTCATGACAATCCTGATCTGCATAGAAAACAACAGTTACTAGTTTGTCAAAGTAGAGTACCATTGGGCATATTTTCTTTAGTTTGTGATGTTCAGTTATGCCGATAAGTAATGCAGTAAAGCGTGATACTGCCTAGCGTGATCGGTTTTAGACTCAACGACAAGCAGTGCACAGTCTGAGTCTTCGATAGGCCAAAACCAAAATTGTTTATGCCGCAACTACGATTGAATGGGAATGATTACGGAAATGGGAATGAGAAGGATTAAAAAAAGCCCAGTGGGAATCCCATGGGAATTGGAATAGATTACAAAATTGAGAATGGGAATGGGGAGGAATGGGAATTGACTGGATGGGAAAGGTAGGGAATGGGAATGCAAAAAGCCATTCCCAGTCATCTCTAGTGCAGACTACAGACCTACTGCTACTCTAGGCTACTCTAGCCCACTGCTGACGCCGGATATACTGCTGACGTCTACAATAACATTATCCCTGAAGAGCTGTCGAAGTGTTAATTTTTTAACGCCTGCGTTAACGCGTTAATAACGCATCGTTAATATTGCTGATATTGTGTGTGGACTACATCGAGAGGGTGACAGGAATGAATTGCCCTCGAAGTCGTGCCTCTGTCGCAGGACTGTGACAGTAGTGATGGAACGTCAACAAAACTATTTCTAATTAGGCCTACTTGAACATTATTCGAACGTCAAATAACCGCGTTTCAAAAGGGATATTGGAACTCCTGCTTCACAGAATTTAGTAAATTTACGTCGTACATGCGTTAATTTTTTTAACGCGCGTTATGTTTTTAACGCGATAAGTTAACGCGTTTATTTGACAGCTTTAATTATCATTTAGCATTATCACTTAACGTTAGTCACTTCGTTTACTTATCAACCTAACACACGGTTCAGGAGCAACTTGCATTCTCAAAGCTACAGTGAGTGGGGCTACTTCTTCTGCTTCTTTTTTCCGTTTTCTAGTTTGTAGTGACGTGGCAGGGAGAGCAGCAGGGTAATAGCCTGCTCTCCCACTTAATTTTTGAAATTTGGGGGGCAACGAAACTAAAACTTTGAGCACCCATATCTTTTCTGTCGGGAATTTGCAGCTGCTTGACGGAAAATTGCAACTTTCTGCCTTTTAACTTCTTAACGTTACTGACGACGGCGCTAACAACTTTCGTTTTCCCCGTTTTTTATTCTTTGTTTTCCTCGCCTCCTTTATGAGATCTGGGAAGCGCTGTAATCGTCTTCAGCGGAAATCGGCCGACAAACGCACTGTGACGCATTTGGTTACATTGATACTTGTGATTAATCGAAAAATAAATTTCACATCTTAACTGTGATTACCGCGACAGCGGTTTCCAGAAGTTCAGGAGGAATAGTTTTGTCCCGGAGTCCCATAATGTTAGAGGTGGCCACAGATCGTTTTGCAGGAAAGCGAAACAGCGAAGGCGGCATCGGGATAACCCATAATTCGATGAATGTCGTGTATAAAAATGCCGTGATATTTTGTAGGTCTGTCCTGTTTAAAAAGAACCAGTTTTTTTTATCTGTCCCATTGCTATAGCATAGCATGGGACAGATTATACAATCACTTCTGTCATTCTGTCAGTCTGTCTGTAAGCACTCCTATGGCCGCAATTTTGATTCGATTTTGATGAAATTTTGCACAGTAATTCGGGGCCCGAGAAGTAAGATCGAGTTTGTTTGGGATAAAATTTTGATAACTTTCCCCTATTTTACCCCAATTTTTACAAATTTGCATTGCAGTCTTGGGGACTTCAGAGCGGTATAACTCGGTCCCCGTAAAAGATAATTGCGCGCTGTGTTTACCTACCACCCTATTTTCGCGGTCGGGCAATTTAACGGTGTCGTTTAAATTTACCCCCTAACGACTCCTATTGCCATAGCAACCATTCAAAAGTTGCAAAATTTTGCATTACAGCCAATGGAGATTTCAAAACAGTATAACTCGGTCCCCGTAAAAGGTAATTGGCGCTGTTTGCACCTACCCCCTATTTTCGGGTCCGGGTTATCCGATGGTGTCGTTAAAATTTTTCCCCTGCCGACCCCTGTTGCCACGGCAACGAATTTTGGGACAAAACTGACTATAACTCGGCCCCCGTGAAAGATAATTGTATGGCTGTTTCCACCTACCCCTATTTTTCGGGCCCGCGCTATCCGATGGTGTCATTTGAATTTCTCCCATGACTACCCCTGTTGCCATGGCAACGAATTTTTGGACACAATTGACTATAACTCGGCCCCCGTGAAAGATAATTGTGCTCTGTTTGCAGCTCCCCCTTATACGCAGCTGCTAGGCTATATAAGTAAGTAAGTAAGTAAGTAGTCTGCATTTGTAACGCGCCATATGTCAAAACAGAAGTTCGAATCGTAGGCGCGGATGGTAACAGTTAGTCGATGGCGGTGTTGCCGAAGAAAAGATGAGTCTTGAGGTGTCGTCGAAAAGTGTTGGTAGTGGATGCTGTTCGAATGGTAATTGGCAAACTGTTCCAAATACGAGGTGCAGTTGAACTGAACGCACGGCCGGCGAACACTGTGTTGTCTGTTGGCTGGCAATGGGAGTGGGACAGATAATTTGTTCCTCAGAACGTATTTCTATAGTTTAGTTAGGCCTATTAAAATCATATGTGGCGATGGTTTACAGACGGTTTTTATTTTTCTAATGTGTCGGCTAGATTTGGAACTAGCCTAATTTGTCGTTGTTATTGTCGGGATGCATATTTTGTGCGACTGTTGAAATAAAATAGTAAATATTTGTCTGTTTTTCTGGAGTTACTTGTGTACTTCCGGTAGTGGCCATATTACTATTTCCGATTGTCGAGATTGTCTTCAAAACTACTGTATTTAGTCGACCGTAGCCTACGTAACGGTCGAGCTTATGGTACGAGTTGTCGTTTGTCTGTCTGTCTGTCCGTCGTCTGCCACGAATGTATTCAGAGAAGTCATCGAGGCCAAAGTGGTCTCGAGGCTAAAATTTTGGCCTCGGCCTTGGCCTCGGCCTTAAAGCTTTGGCCTCGGTTTTGGCCTATGATCTTCGGTGGCAACAATTTTAATCATTTTCGTGAAAATCAACTACGCAAATTTAGTGCAGTTTATAAACAGTGTAAACAAACTGTGACAAAAATGGGAGACATTCCTCGTCTGCATTTGATAATTGATTTTGCGCGGGTGACGAAGTTAAACTGCGGGTGACTTGGCATGCCTTCGTGATCACATCGATCTTCCATGATGCGAGCATAGATGTAGTCAGGAATTTGTCTTTGGGGGCTTTTTCCATTTCCTTTTTTCCTTTTCCTTTTCTAACGATTTTCTTTCCTTTCTTGTAATTTCCATCTTCTCCTCCCCAAATCCACATATAGGGCGCGGCAAATATGTTTTCTATTTTTTGTCATTTTCTTAGCAATTGCTGAAAATTCTGAAGCGAAATTTCACACGTTTATTATCTATTCATAGGCCTACTCACGCAAAACTGACGAAAAGCATTCAAATATCTTTAACTAAGTCGAAGTTATTGGATTTGTTTCTGCAACCACATTGTCATTTCTCACGTTCATGTGCAGCAGAATGTGTGCAGAATAAAAAGGGCACAACGTTTGCGCTGCAGAAAAACACATTGTCATTCGAACAACAGAATAAGCAACTTGGCAGTGACCGGAAGAACTCGAAGTGTCCACTGCCAGCTCTCACTGCATTTAATCTTTTACTAAGATTAACAGCTTTGCCAATAACAGGTTGCCCAGATCCCTCTAGTGCCTGTTTGAGTTTAAAAATGGCTTTCATTTTTGATGAGGAAAATGTCAATAAATACGACAGAAAATTTATAAAGAAAACTGCACACTTACAGAATGAACAGACAGATGACACCAAACAAAGATAATAGTGTGAAAGCCAGTAAGCTCCAATCCAAGACTTAATTGCCGTTACTTATAGGCCTAGAAACGTGGATCATCAGCTGGACATGTATCTCTAAAATACATTTAAGATTTTATTATAGGCTTAAACATATAATTAAACGCTAAGCTTTTTATTTACCACGTACTTGAAGTACTCGAATAAAACGTCAACGTTAACGTCACAGTGACGTCAGTGACGTCGTCTGTGAGCTAATTTTCAGCATTCGATCGTTATAAAGAAAGTCGTTACAATTTTTGTCGCCTGACGTCGTACTCGTGTATCTCGATTCGTAAAGCATATGACACTTTTCTGCACCAGCGATTGATCGAAAAGATTACGGGATTAGATCTGGGTACAGAAATAGTACGTTGGATTCAGGATTTTTTTTGCACGAGAGGAAAATGTGCACACAAATTAGAGAGGTAAATAAAGGTATATGTTCGTGGCAGCTGTTCAAACTGGACCGATGTAATCAGTGGCGTTCACAAATTAAGGCTCAGTGCTAGGACCTCTTCTGTTTTTACGCGCGAAAGCAATTCTGTCCGTCCGTCCGTCTGTCCGATATATTCTATCACACGGGCGGATCAGTCAAAAACGGTGCAAGATAGGATCACGAAATTAATTAATTGACTGCTACTCGGCAAAAGATTGTTAATGAAACTTCTGAAAGTGATTCCGATCAATTTGACCTTAATGATGAGCCAAATTTTTTAAAGAAATGAATTTTAAAATTAAGAACACAGGCCCACCATTAGCAGATTAGCAGTCCATACCCACTACCCATAGGACTATAAGAAAGAACATCAACCTGATAGGCCTAGTTTACTACGTAGGCCTAACCTTAATACCGTATAATGTGAGAAGAATGTGCACTAGAGTCTAGAAGCAAAGATTATAAAGCGAGCAATAATCTTTGCTAGAAGCACAACGTAAACACAAATTTACTTATTTTATGCACTGGTGACTACTGATAAAATATAAATATTCTATGGTAGTATGGTGTTTTTGTTTATGTGTGTCTTCTTATTAAATTATTTTCTCATTCAACTCTATATCTGATTCTCTTTCCATTGATGTATAATTTATGCTTTTCCTAATTTTTGCACGGTTCTGTATTTAGGTACCCGTCTACTAGTGGCTTTGGTCAGTTCGGTGAAAAAACAGTGCTAATAAGTCTGTCTAGCGAGTGGTGACTTTAAACGGTTTTACTGCCGGCCGACTAGTGTTGACACTGACAAGCAACGTCATCTGTTGTTTGCCATGATGCCATTTGGGACAGTTGGCCTCGTCTGATGTATAGCAAATGAACTCACATGGAGCTAAGCCTTTCTGCGGAAGATGACTGCGATGGGCGTGGCCCGTCTGCAAGTCTGGCGCCGTTTCTTGCTCGTCTGAGCCATGACGAACGCTTGGGTTGGACGGCCGTGTCTCGGTCGCGAGCAGACGACACTGAGAGCTTGAATGTAAACATCAGTGACTGTGGGTCATGTCATCTGAGCGAGGTCAGCAGCGTGTTGTCGTGGCTCAATGAAACTGCTGCTGTTGATGATGATTACTCCAGCTGTGCCATAGACGATGAAAGTAGCTCAGAGAAGGATGATGTTGATGAAGATGAAGATGACAGTGGCCCTGAGATTCGGCCGTTGTTTCTGCTGGAGCGTTGTCTGGAAGAGAAGTTGCTGGAACAGCAGCAGAAGACTGACATAGTCTACCCGGGTATTTCCGACTGTGCTGCTGTTTCAGCTAATTTCATTGATGAGAGTTCTGACTGGCCACATGAAGTTGAAACAAGCACCATGAAGCGTGCATCACGAAACCTGTTTTCTTTCAAGAGTTCAGACTCTGCAGTTGAGTGTGTGAATACCGAGGGTCAAACTTGTGTGTCGGACACAAATTGTGCTACTTCAATGCCTTTACACCGTGGTGGTAGCCGGTGCAACCCAGATTTTTTGTTGTGTACTGGTGCCATTTATGACTTTAACTCAAGCTCAGATAAAGCCGATCATCTGTCTGCTAACAGCGAAGTGTCTAGTGTTAATACTAATGATGCTGTGATGGATGTACAACATGGTCTACAAGCAAAGCCCCAGCAAACTATGCACAAGTTAGATTTCAGCTACCACAGTACGAGAATTTTGCCTTCGGAGACTGCTGTAAAGAATGAGTCACTGGTAAAAGATGTTGCTCAGACACTTTTGAGTTCAAACGCCCACCTTGCAGACAGATCTGCAGTAGATAGCAAACTGGCTGTTTGTGATTCAAAGCAGAACAAAGCTTCTGCTGATACACAACAAACCAACATTGCTAATAAACAAATTACTTACAGGCATTATTCATCTTGCAAGACAAGTGCTGCTGCCCATGACAATAAGAGTCTTGATGATACAAATGATTGTAGTTGGCAAAACAAATCATTAGCAGACTTTCAGTGCCGTCGTCTTTCATGTGAAAAGTCGAAGCAGCAACAAGAAGCACAGCAGGGTGTTGCATCAAAAGACAAGTTGATGTCGGCTGAAGATATGAAGACTAAGACAGATGGAGAGCTGAGTGCTGATGACACTGATGCAGCTAGTGTTGTATCGGATGAAGCGGAGAAGGCAGCTGAGAATGCCCACTCTTTAGCCATGCCAGCTGTTGAGGATGGTTTGTCAAATAGTGATATAAGTGATGTCGATGAGGCATTCTCAATGTTTGCTGGTTTAAAGCCTCCTGATCCAGTTCCTGTTGATACGTCATTTGGTTCCAGGAGTACAGTTGCTGGTGATGCTATGCTCAGCAAAATCAAGAAAGATCCTGACAGCAACGTTGCCATTGTTTCTGGCATCTTCAAGCTGTAAGTTTGGCTGCATTGATAAGTTGAGTGTTTTTCAAAAATTCCAAAGTGTATGCAACTTATTGCCTAAATAATGTTTGTCCTTTTGAGGCAAATGTTTTTTATTTCATGCATTGCATGCTGATGGTTTGTACATGCGGCAGCACAATGCATCGCGTGTCTTAGCTAGAGCCTAGGCCTAGGTGTTTGTCAGTTCGTCCATTCATCTGTCTGCCATAGTCTGGAGCTGTATCAAAACGGTACATGCTAGGATCACAAAATCTTCACTGTGGGCTGCTGCATATCTCTTTGGTGACAAAATTTTGTGCCTCTGGGTGAAAGGGTTTTTCTTGAACATGGGCTTTAAAGAGGGATATTCCCTAAAAGTCCTTTTTACTGCTATTGGCTCATCTAGCGCGAAACCAGTTGCAGATAGGTACAGACATGATGCTTATCATAACAAGCACTGGTGACAAAGTTTTTTGATGTATCATCATAGATGACTTTGAATAACCTTGAACTCGATTGGCGATTTCTGGCTGCAACGCACATGATAAGAGTGAATGGCACTGAAATGGCTGGAGATAGACCAAAACAAACTGCATATGAAATTTTCAGCATTAAATGTAGACTTTAGCAGTCTAAGTCCTGACGCCCTGGGTTCAAGGAGGACTGTGCATGTGGGCATCAGATAGGGGTACTCCCCCTTAAAAGTTTTTGTTTTACCACTATTGGTAAGGGTCTTGAAGGATCATAATGCAATGGAATGGAATGGAAAATAGTTGCAGACGTGCTGCTTACCATAACAAGCAATAGTGATGAGCTTTTTAGTGGTGTCAACATTGACGATGTTGAATGACCTTGAACCTTCAAAATATCGAGTTTAGTATGTTTTTTTTGCAATTTTTGGCTGCGGCACACATTTCGAGAGTGAATTGCGCAGAGATGGATCAGAACAACTTGCGTGTGACACTTTAAGCATAGAACCTACATTTTTAACCATCTTAGTTTCGACCTCTTAGGCTTCTAGGTTGAAGAAATTCTCCATATGGAAGGCTTTGGAGGCATCAAAATTTGGGTACCTTTTTAAAACACATTGTTATGTTATTGCATGCTGTACATTGATTACCCAGGTGGCAGGACTGATGCTATTGCATGTCACATGAGCTTTGCTCATATTACTTGCAACTTTTATAATAATGTAAAAATGTTAAGTCCTTTCCGAGCCTTAAGGCCCAAATGGCGGCGCTGATCTCCATTTCCTAAGGCCCTCAGCCAGATACCAGTTTTTACACTGCGAGACCACGGATACGGGACCAGTGTATCGCGCAGTGTGCCTGTTTACGTCCCAGCTTTCACTGATACTCATTGCGCCTACCCACGGATTGATGGCCAGGCTGAGTTGACCTGGGTGGATGGTTACATACTGGGATGGCGTTGATTGACTCCATTGATGCAATCAACGACCTACCAACTAAGCCAAACCATAATAATGTCTTAAAATACAGAGACCCTGCAGTTATAGACTAGCTAATTTAATAATAATAATAATGGTAATAACGACAATAATAGTACAAGAAATCTGAGCCAATGCTCATGAGACGCGTGAGAGCCTATGGCAGTTCCTGTTTGCAGCTAATCTTGGTTTATCTCCATCTATTTCATCTCAATTCACTTTTTTGCAGCCAAAAGTTGCCAAAAACCACTTAAAACCAGTATTTTTAGGGTTTAACGTCATTCAAGGTCATCGATGTTGACATTTGTAAGAAGTTCGTCGTCAGTGCTTGTAATGATAAGCAGCATGGCTGTGCCTATCTGCAACCATTTACATGCTAGACAAGCCAACGGATAAATAACCACTTTTTAGAGAGGTACCCCTCTTTGACATTCACGTGCGCAGGCCTCCTTGAATCTAGAGCAGTGCTGTCCAACCTTTTTGACACCGCGGGCCACTTAGTCAATTTTCCACCAGCTGGCGGGCCGCAATCAATTGGGCCATGGCGAGCGCGCGGAGCGCGAGCCTATAAGGGGTCTGGGGGCAGAGCCTCCAGCGGGGTCCAGGGGCAGAGCCCCTGGTCGGGGGGTCAGGGGG
>Ga0209367_1010066_pt1 | contig 12724 bp, 5 predicted proteins | sample WorMetLIZISLAND2_FD_187412 | JGI IMG/M metagenome (GOLD analysis project Ga0209367, IMG submission 187412) | Marine gutless worms symbiont microbial communities from Max Planck institute for Marine Microbiology, Germany - Olavius geniculatus... ... | reverse complement strand
CCCCCCCGCTTTTCCCAGCTACTATTTAACCCAGTAAAAATCTGCCTCCCTGGGCGAGCTTTGTACAAGGAGCAGGTCTCCCTGGCTATTTCTATGCCGCCGTGTGTCTCAATAGGTCCGCACTACGGATCTTGTCCGTCGGTCTGTTTTGTAGAGGTTTCTGACTTATATACAAAAAGGCTTACAAAAACCGAAAATTTGTGTGAACGTACCCCACGGCAGGAATAACTGGCGTACCAATGTTCAGTTTGAAAAGTCAACGCACAGGGTTACGATTAGGGTTAAGGGTTGTGCAGCTGATTGATTCATTTAGTAATGTTTGACAGCAGATGCTAGATTTATATGAACACTGAAACATAAAAAGTTTACGATAAAACACAATGCACAGTATTCAAATAGGACTAAAAGTCTCTAAAATCGTCACAACAATCGTCAGAAGTATCTATCAGAGACGTGCGCGGAGCACCTGGAAGAAAAGACATCTTAAATCGTTTAGTGCGTGCAAGAGGGATGCGTATTGCGACGGATTTTTGAGTTTTGCTTTATAAAAGGATAACATTACGCGGGTCGACACGTGACTTTTTAAAGTTCATTATTAATCCTCTTCTCTGTCACTACTCAATATTTCTGTCCTTCGTAACAACCTTGCCTCTTATGCATATTTATAGGGGAAAATGTTTTCTTTCTGATTCTCTGGGCAGTGAATGCTATTCCTAACAATACTGCTTAGTTCTGTTGCAGATGATGGCACTGGCCGATAGCGTAATAGTTGGAGTTAGCGAGGGAGTTGAGTTTTACGTCCGTTCGACATATTGCAGTTTATTATCTGTCCCATTGCTATAGCATAGCATGGCACAGATCATAAAATCACTTGCGTCTGTCTGTCAGTCTGTCTGTAAACACTGCTACGGCCGCAACTTTGATTCGATTCTGATGAAATTTTGCACAGTGATTCGGGGCCCGAAAAGTAAGATCGAGTTTGTTTGTGATAAAAGTCTGATAACTCCTTCTCCTATTTTACCCTAATTTTTTAAAAATTTGCATTACGGCCTATGGGCACTTCAGAGCGGTATAACGCGGTCCCAGCAAAAGATAATTGCGCACTGTGTTTACCTATCCCCCTATTTTCGGGGTCGGACAATCTAACGGTGTTATTTAAATTTACCCCCTATCGACCACTGTTGCCATAGCAACCATTCAAAATTGGCAAAATTTTGCATTACAGCCAATGGAGATTTCAAAGCGGTATAACTCGGTCACCGTAAAAGGTAATTGCGCGCTGTTTGCACCTACCTCCTATTTTCAGGTTTGGGCTATTCGATGGTGTCATTTAAATTTTCCCGCTGTCGACCCCTATTGTCATGGCAACGAATTTTGGGACAAAATTAACTATAACTCGGTCCCCGTGAAAGATAATTGCTAACTGTTTTACATACCCTCTATTTTCGGGCCCGTGCCGTTCGATGGCGTGATTTGCATTCTCCCCTGACGACTCCTGTTGCCATGGCAACGAATTTCGGGACAAAATTGACTATAATTCAGCTCAAGCAAAAGCTAATTGCACACTGTTTTCACTTACCTTTTATTTTCGGGCCCGCGGCCTATGCAGTGGTGTCATGTAAATTTCTCCCCTAAAGAGCTCTGTTGTCATGGCAACCAACCATTTTTATTCAAAGACAAGATTGGCTGCAGGCTCACAAGAGCGTCAAATGCTGAAACGCAGCTGCTAGGCTGTATAGCGTGACAGTGGGACAAATACCTCGTTCCACAGAACGTATTTCTAGTTTCGAAAATAAGATTAGGGGGCCTAGTCTTTTCGGGCAATCAAGTGCACTTGTACTTGAATACTGACGCCAAACACAGCAGAGTAATTAATTAAAGAAATTAACACAAAAACCGAAATAGCAGTATAGACTCGCGATAGCAAAAAAACACACACGCACATTACCTAATTATCAGTACAAAACTAAAACCTGGTATGGCGCTTGTTATGGTATTCAGTCAGAACAGAGATCGGGCCTATTTCACGGGTCCCGGGAGTGCGGTCCCAGACGAGGCATAGTCAGGCGAGATAGCGGCATCTGTGTGGGCGTATGTTAGCTAAATATCGGGCATGCACGCCAAACCCATCGTACTCACGGCAAGCTGTGGAGGATAATATGATTTCTACAGAGGATTGGGGTCTGGAGAACGAGTGGGGTGAGAAAGCACTGTGCCCTGGGTAGAATTTTGCAGATGCGGAAAAGTGGGACTTACAGGCTGTTTATACGATCGATCAAACATCGAGCAGCTAGCTCGACGTTTTATGGTAATTAGCATGCTAATTAGGAGGGCGGGTGGGTTGTAATTGGAAGGCCTATATAACACGTGATCAGCTGTGGGCTAAGAGCTTAAGCCTGGTTACATTCGAGCCAGGGGGCGGGGTTCCATTGCAGTAGGTCTGCTTGAGCCAGCTCGACGTTTGCTCGACGTTTACTCGATGTTTGCTCGATCGTGTAAACACCCTATTACACGTAAAATTCAGTCTGACGTCGGTAAAGCGGATTTCCAACGCGAAACCTGAGTCCGCTTAGTCGCGTTTGCTGCTAGGAGAGTAAGAAGTACTGAAGTGACTTTAATCGAAATTTTAACGGTTAAAAGTTTATCAGTTGTTAAAATCGTGTGAAAATTAATCTTTAATTGTCGCAAATGTGAGCTTTTTTTGCATGTGTGGTCTGCGTAGTCACAGCATGTGGTCGTCCATAGCGCCGACCTACGTGCTACTGCTGAGCTTCGTCCGATGTCAACTGACAGTCGGTGTCACGCTCTTTACCGTCGTCGCCACCAAGGTCCAACTAAACACTAGTCTCCACCCAACGCAACGCACGGAACGCAACGTAACGCAAAGCCCTTAAGGCACGTACAGAGGGACGTAACTGAACTGAACTGACATTATTTAATTTTTGACGAAATGACCAAAATTATGGGCAGCCATTGATGCCTTGCACTGCTTAACGCGTCGGTGACTACGTGAGTAACTACCTTTAAGGTCCTTTATACTACTTATGTGATTATAGTCACGTACGCGTCAGCTAATTACAACATGGCTTGCCTACTTGCTCATTGGTCAGTTCGTCAAAAACTGAACTGTGTCAGTTCAGTACAGTTACACGTGTCGCTCTGCCCGCCTTTACGTATTTATATGACCAGAGTCGGCGGAAGGGCCTCCCCCGTACCTCCCGACCGGAGGGGGTGTCAAGTATGCTCAGGGGCCTTATGCTAGGTGTAAAAATGTTTACATATAGTTTTGTAATATATTCAAAATATAAAATGAATAAACATGTGGAAAGTTAACCCAAAGTGGACAAGTCTATTACTTTTCGTTACCGTACACTAATCTGTGACGTATTGCGGCCTATAGAGGTTATTTTTTGAAACGACAACACAAATTGTATCAGATCTTTTGCGTGTCAAATTTTTTTAAAAGTGGGCAATTTTGCGACTTTCAGTGAACGTTTAAAAGCCAAAAGTGTTTCAGCTGTCTCCCTGACTAGGGGCTTTGCCCCTGGACCCCGCTGGGGGCTGCGCCTTTAGACCCCCTATTATAGGGGTCTCATATTTGTATTTTGGGGACCCCCAACTCTCTAACGCTGGCACTGTATATGACGCAGCTGATGCAAGCGACGCAACGGGCAACAGAAGTGGTGTCTGTTCTTCCGTTACGTCGCATTTGTTGCGTACGTTGCGTTGCGTGCGTTACATGTGTTGCGTTGCGTTGGATGATAAATAGGCTTAGCTCTGCTTACGACAGCGCCCTGCTGGTGCAGGAATACTGCGTGATGCGTTTGTGTTTACGACCGTGCGTGACGTCACATGTTACGTCAGTGATCAGCAACCGACTGTGCTGCGGGCCACTTGTTTTCCGCGCGAAATTCGGGGATGCCTCTTATATATAGGATATGCGGATAAGCAGTGGCATCATGGCTGGGGGAACAGAGAGGGCAATCCGCCAAATTATAGTCTGTCAAAAAATTGCAACTTTCATACCCGCTTACTTTTTTTAACCGACGACGTCGCTATGCATAAAGTTAGACTTTTTCGTACTTTGCCGATATTTAAGCTGCTCTTGTAGAACAACTGGCCCCTTGATTTGTACTCTACTGCAATCGCGGGTTATATAGTTTGTGTGGTTCAGTGGCACAATAGTTCGGGTGTTGGGCCCGCAATCAAAAGGTCGCTGGTTCGATTTTCGGCCAAGGTTATGTGTAACGAATCTTTGCAAGTTGTTCTCACACACACATTTCTGTTTTATCCATCACGCGCGCAGTAAGCTTAAAATTTGGTTGGGAAGCTAACCGCGGGCCTGGTGTGAAGTAACAGCAGCCTGCGTATAATATTTTGACCAGTTATACTTGCAGCGGGCTGCCTAGAGACCGGGATCAGCTCGGTCGTTGATATTTCTTTATCGAGCTTTCGTTCTGTTGGTGTAACGGACAGATCTGGTACGTGCGACGACCCCCGAGTGACAGAGGACGACGACGACGAACCTACTCGACGTCAGAGCCGTCGGTCGGTGACGCCGGTGAACCGGTGAAGCTGAGTGCCGACAGCGGCGTCGATGTGACCGAGATCAACCTGGTTGACATGAACCCCGACGACATCCGGGTCAGTTGTAGCCTAGCTCAGACGGACTAAGTGACCGACAGATTGACTACTCGGTTTCTCAGTTTATCTGACATGCAGATTTTTTCTTAAGTTCACAGATCTTAAACCTACACGAGGCCGAGTACTGTGTTTTTACGCGCGAAAGCAGCTACTGCTTTCAGCGCGTCTTAGCCATCGCAATTCTGTCTGTCTGTCTGTCTGTCACACGGGTGGATCACTCAAAAACGGTGCAAGCTAGGGTCACCAAATCTTCACCGTCGGCTGCCTGGAAGACTCTAGTTTCAGGAACCGTAAAGCTTTTCCATAAATTCGAAGGCGGTCACCCAGAACGAGGGCGCTAAATAAGAGGGGTGGGAAAATTTGCGATTTTTGGCCAATAAGTCGTTGTATCTCAATAAAGGTGCGAGATAGGGCCTAGGTTACTATTAATCACTAATAGGAAGTTGTACACTGGCTCTCGATTGGCGCCGAATTCAGTGACCTTGAATTACCTTGAACGCCAAAATAGGGGTTTTTATGGATTTTTTTGGTGATTTCGGGCTGCAACACAAGTCTATATCATTACAAGGTGGCGCCATGGAACTATCGTTATGCAATTCAGATAGAGAATTTGGTATTTGTATATTAACTTAGCATGAACACCCCAATTTTTAGCTAAACTACTGAACCAGAGCTGCTATAGGCTTTCGCGCGTGTCGTGAGCATTAGCTCAAATATCTTGTATTACTCTACGTTTGTAGGAATCACAGTTGTATACATTTTTATCTAAAAATTTGTTTTAAAAAGTCTGGCTTTGGATTTGGGATTTATGGACTCGGATCTTGAACCTGATGTCCGACATATGAGTGGTTGGTTTGTGGGTAAATTTAACCTTGAATAGACAAAGATATTTTTGAATAGACGTAAGCCAACTTAAGCCGTTTAGCTGGACGTTAAGCCTCTTAAGCTCTATAGCCAACTGTGACGTCAGACATCGGCTGTGATGGTCTAGTGTAAGCTTATATAGAAGCCGTTTCTGAGAAGTTAGTTTAACCGACGCTGAGCAGAAGAGTTTATTGTTTGTTTCATCATTTGTTCACTCCTCCACTAATTGATTCGTTTAGTTGGTCGATTGGTCGATTGATGTGACTCATTGATTTGTATTAATTTATTCATTAATTAATTCATTATTTATAATTATTGTTAATAATTATGCATATTATTATTTAAATGCTAATTATGTTGGTTATTATAATTTTTTTCACTTATATCAACTATACACTGTGGGCCATAAAAAACGTGCCACTTCACTTTTGTTCATATCTTTGCTAAGTATTACCCGATTTTCAAATTTTTTTTTCATTTATGCATTCTGCGGACAAGTAGCAATAAAGTGATTATTGAACATCCCACCGCACATTAACTGTGTCGCTACACTACCTTGTGAAATATAAATGCAAGAAAAACTAGCAGTAATAGACAGCAAGCGTGTTGGTAAGCAAGATACACTTTCATCCAAAAATGCAGTGAATAATATGTACGATACACTTTGTTAGATCCGTTTCTTTGGATATCTGGCATACTGAACGATATGTTTGTTTCTGGCCGTTATGGTTTAGCAAGCTTATTATTTCATCCACAGAGGTCACGTTCTCTTCAGCACGTGTATGCTTCAGTCTGCTAGTCTCATGCCTTTGGTCGGTGTTCCAAATCTCTGTCAATAGCATTCCCACTTTTCCCTGTTGTAGTTCATCTTTGAAAATTCTGTCAGTATTCTTTGAAAACTGTATTTTTTGAATGGGTACAAGTTCTTAATCAGAGCCTCGTCTCCATTAATGGCGCATTACATCACCGGAATATCGTCACTGCATGAAAAATTATTATCTACGATAATATCATCAGTTTTTGTTTACAAACATCAAAAATGTATGTAAAACTAAACATACGTTAAATTTTGTATAAAAATTAGTAAAAATTGTTGTAGAAGATAATTTTTTTGCATATGTGCTATAGTGATTTTAGCGATTTTTGAGAATGTATGTTTTACATGGTAGTGTAGCGACATAGTTAAAGTGCCTAGCACTTTAACTATGCCTAGCAGCTGCGTACTGTATAAGGGGGTAGGTGCAAACAGGGCGCAATTATCTTTCACGGGGGCCGAGTTATAGTTAATTTTGTCCCAAAATTTGTTGCCATGGCAACAGGGGTCGGCAGATGAGAAATATAAATGACACCATCGGATAGCCCAAACCTGAAAATAGGAGGTAGGTGCAAACAGCGCGCAATTACCTTTACGGTGACCGAGTTATACCGCTTTGAAATCTCCGTTGGCTGTAATGCAAAATTTTGCCAATTTTGAATGGTTGCTATGGCAACAGTGGTCGATAGGGGGTAAATTTAAATAACACCGTTAGATTATCTGACCCTGAAAATAGGGGGATAGGTAAACACAGTGCGCAATTATCTTTTGCTGGGACCGAGTTATACCGCTTTAAAGTCCCCATAGGCCGTAATGCATTTTTTGTAAATTGGGGTAAAATAGGGGAAGGAGTTATCAAATTTTTATCCCAAACAAACTCGATCTTACTTTTTGGGCCCCAAATCACTGCGCAAAATTTCATCAAAATCCAATCAAAATTGCGGCCGTAGGAGTGTTTAAAGACGGAATGACAGAATGATAGTGTGACAGAAGTGATTTTATAATCTCTCCCATGCTATGCTGTAGCAATGGGACAGATAATTATATTTATCAGTTTTAACTTGTATATGGGATGCAGGCGGAGTTGAAGCGTCTGTACACGCAGCTACAAGTCTACAAGTCGAAGACGATGCGACGTGACAATCCGCACATCTCCAAGCGACGCGGCGGCGCCCGCAAGTCCGGCGGACATCGGCGCTTCTCCCTGCAGGCGTTCCACCACAAGAACCGACTGCAGCAGTCCATCACCGCCGAACACTCCATCAGCGACGTGCACGAGCTCGAGCCCGTCTCACGCTCCCCGGAGGAGTCGACCAACAGTGCCGAGGTGACGGTGGCGCCGCCTGCGACTCTAGCGGAGGAACCGTCTTCCGCCGACACCGCCCGCTCCTCCAAACAATGACGACCCGACCTATTCGGTGACGTCACTTGACATAATTCAGCTCCGGTATGGTGCTGGACATCGTGATCTGAAGAAAATCAACGAGCGCGATATATTTCTCAAATCCGACGACACTTCTGTCCAAGCACGACATTACTCGCAAGAGGATATGTGCATTATTGGAAAAGAAGAAGAAGAAGCAAAAAGAATGTTAAAATTATACGAAAATTATACGGACCAACGCGCTGGAGCCGGTAGATGAGCGCGAAAGTTTAAGCTAAGCTTGAGCTGTTGTAAATAAGCAAGTAAGTAAGTAAGTAACGACGACGTAAAGCTGAGATCCAGGCTATTGTGTCTGCAGAAATTTGAACGTCCTTTAGAGCCTCTGAAGCTATACGAGGCGGTTGAGATCGGCGCTGTTGAGTTAAGAGGTTAAAAGAATTAAGAACTAGAAAGCAGTCAGAGCCTGCACACCTCCGCCAAGGCAATGTTGTTCGCTAGGTGGCAGCACCATCTTCGTTTGTGCGGCGGTTTCCCTTATGCCCCATTGAAAGCAATGGTAACGAAAATTTCAAAATGATCCAGAATCCAGGATTCCTTCCGGATCACCCCCAAAATTGAATCACTGGTAGTTTGTGCCATTCCCGACATACCCTTAAAATTTCAGAAAGATCGGTCCATAACTTTTTCAGTTATCTTGCTAACACACAGACAGACAGACAAACAAACAAAGTCTGGCAAAAACATTACCTCCTTGGCGGAGGTAACTAAGAACGAAAGACGGCAGCTGAGGATGGTGTCAGACAGGAGTGCATGGCTATAACCAGTACAACAACGAATGTCGTCGTTGTCGACAAGAAGTCAGCACGCCGCGCTCTAAGCATGATGCGCGATGTAGGTCGTCCAGAAAACAAATTACCGACATCATGCAAATAAAATATGCAGACATACTCTTTAGACGTTATGCGCCAGCTTTCTGAAGCTCAGTAAGTCGGGTTTCCATCAACACAACGCACGTAGCGCAAACCCCTTTTGCGGTATTTTTGACGCAAACGACGCAGCGCAGGTGACGCAAGAAAAGTACGCAAGCGCGTTATGCAACAAACACAGTGAACGCAAGAAAGTGCAAAACAAACGCAAGCAACGCAACAGCCATGAACTATAAGAACAGAGGCTCATTCTTGCGTTGCATGCGTTGCGTTTTAAGCATTTCTGCACAAACTGTGTAGTAACTACTGCGTAAGCTTATTCCAGTTTTGATTTATTTTCTTGACAGATTCGTTATTAGTCTGTTTATTCTCCGTTTGCGACAGACTTGTACAGCATTTGCATACATACATAATGGCGTCAACGACTGGTTGTCAGGCTTGCCGTGGATATGGATATCCATGGATATATCCATGGATATATCCATGAATATTATGCTGGCGCCTCTGCTAATTAAATTGACTACTTATATGCTTTGTCTTTCTATAAAATTTCTCTGTCTGTTGTTCTTACTCTTCATTTTCTCGTTCATTTATGCTACCCAGTCTAATGAATAATCAGTGAATCACTGACATCAGCAAGTCATTATTTAGTTAGCCGAAATTAATTTATTGCACCATAGCAGCAACGAATCTTAATTTTCAGTGCTTTAATACTGTTGGTTGGGCAACAAAAGGTCTATCCATTTGTGAGATTATTTGTATTTTTTTTAACCAAATTAATGGTAACAAAATTACAAACTTTTTTGCTTACCAACTTATTTAATGCTAACAGGAAGTGCAAACCAGTGTTCTTTAAAAGCATCCACTCCACCCTGCACTTGTAGGCGTACATAAATGCAATCTGCGTCTAAGAAAACAAGAATCCCAGCTGTTGCTGGGGTGTGGCAACCGTACCGCCCATAACCCAAGGCCACCGTCCAACTTCGGGTCGCGAAAAGAAAGCAATTTTTCAAAGTGGCTGCAGTCCCATACACGCTATAGTGACACTGCTATATCGAATTCTAGAATAAATACTAAGATACGATGCGGTAATTCGGCGCACGTGCGTGACGGCTGCAGGCCGAATTGCATTCAAAACTGCGGCCAAACCGCTGCAGATAAAGACACGGTTACTTTTGACAGTCTATAGGAATTTGCCATCGCTCTATCCAACTGCACCGTCGCCGACTTCCTACGACGTACCGTTTAACCACAACACATGCGTTACGGACAGATGGATGACAGACAAACGGCCAAAAACAGCTTCAATAAAACTACGTAGATATTCACAAAAGTTGGGACATACTTAACTAAGATCGTATTTTAATGCAAATGAGTGTTTATTTTACTTTTATTAATTTTTTCAACAATTTCGAGAGGAATATATCTGCGTCATGTTTTTTTGTGGGGGCAGAAAATAGACGTCTTTGCACTGTTTTATTTTGCCAAAAATAGGAGTTATATGTAGGTTTATGCGGGATAGGCGTCTGTGGATATGGATATATCCGTAGATATCCACGGAAAATCTGTGGACATGGATATGGATATAGATGAGGAATTTCATATCCACGGCAAGCCTGCTGGTTGTGCGTAGGCTGTGACAGTCGTCGTGATTTTTATATCAGAAGCTTCCGCTAGAGTTATGACTTTGCGTCCGTCTTTTGATTGATTGTTCTTCGAATTATCATAAACGCGTTGTTTTTATCTGTCTTCGATGTTCGGTTTTTACGTCGCAACAATGAACGCAGTATTGTTTTTCAGTCGTTTAATATATCGTATGCTTACCCTTTCGCTATTTGGTTGCTTTTGATTGATTCAATGACGCTGCTGATTGTGCGACAGCATAAGGGCGCTAGACCTGCAAGCTCAAAACCGATAAAAAAAATTAAGATAAACTTGGTGTAAACACAAACTGATCTTTTAGCGTCTGCATTTAATTTTTTACCAGCAGCCAAATAAACGTTTTTGTTAGGTGCCTAGTGCATAAAGCTTCAGTCAGAAACGTTTATCAATCAGTCAATTAATAATAATTGTTTATTTAAAAATTAGACCGTTCGAGTCCATCTACACTTCTAGAAAGTATATACATAGACAACACAGTACGAATATCTGTAAACGGTTCTCCAAGACAATTTTATTAGCTGTTTGTGCACTTTAAAAAGTTTTAAGTTTTTAAATTTTTGGTGGAATTTTAATAGTGCAGTGCCGTAGAGGCTCAAAAGTTGTAATAGTTTGTAGGGTAGATTAGGCTATCTTTGAAATGGGACCTAACAGTTAATCAATGTTCGGAGTACCAAAATACCTAAAAATTGGCCAAGTGTGTCGTAGAAGCAGAGCGCACTGTTTAAATGGATAGCAATGTTATGAATCAGCCCAGCTTCAAATTAGAGTTACGATCATAGGCATAGGCCACATACAGGGGCGTATTCAGGATTTTAAGTTAGGGGGTGTGAAGTGAGAGGGTGTGGGGGACGGAAGTCCCCCAGTAGGGTACCGGGGCAAAGCCCTGGTAAGGGGCCTGGGGGACGAATTAAGTCCTCCAGAAACTGAAGCTTTTTTGCTTATAAAAGTGTCATTTTTTGCGTATCAACGTAACTAAAAGTTTTTTTCTTCAGAGAGCAAATCCAGTGAGTTTTTTTCCCTTTCCTTTCCTTTGCCTTTTTTCTCTCTTACTTTCCCCTCTCTTTTCCGTTTCCCCTTTATTTTTGCACCCTCTTATTTTTTTTGCTCTCCCTTTGCGGCCCTTTTCCTGTCTTTCCCCACCTTTCGTTTTAAGTAAGACCCCATTTTTTAGTTTGGTGATATGGGGGAGCACTATGAGCTCACCTGTAGAGTTTTAGCTGAAATCAAATTTAGAGCATTATGGCCTTAAAATATAAGATCTGGTGGAAACAATTATAATTTTTACAAAATAAACCTATCAAGTTTAGTGCAGCTTAAACAGTGAAGGCCAACAAGGGCGGTACACGGCGCCACAAATTTAAAAGTTAAATGTTACAAGTAATCTGCGAGCGAAGCGAGCAGGAAAAAAATTTGAGTTATTGTACGCAGAATTGTCGCATTATTTGGGTATTCCTATTTTGTCTCGAAATTTCTCACCATGGCAACAAGGGTCGGTGGTGATAAAATTAGATTGGCCTTATTCGATAGCCCGATAACGACATTAAATGGAAGTAAAAATGTAAATAAAATTAAGTCATTTTGCTATTACGTTTTTTGGGACATCATTTGCAAGGTGTTTTGTACTGAGCTAAACATTTTGTGAAGTTTTAGGCTCATTCAAGTTAGTAACATTTATTATCTTTGTTATAGGCACATTAAGTTTGTTGCTAAGGGTTTTCGGTTGTCATAGCAACAAACGGCTAGTAGGCCTAAGCACCCTGTATCCGAAATTTTTTCCTGTTAACATAATTTTTTCTAAAGTTTAGCCCCTGGAGTACAATAAAATATGCATGGTGTTTAATCCCATTCTCAGGGGGTGCATGGTAACTCCTGTCAGCTCCCCGACTAGAACAACAATTATGGAAATTAGGCTTACGTCATTCACACTAGGCTGATTCACACGTAGTGCCTAAATTTCTGGTTTCTACGTCATGTAACAATTAAAACTGTGCGAAGCGTTCAAACTCGATAATCCGTTCATCCTAATTGATATTATACCGTTATTTTATATACGGTTACTAAAATAGGTTACAGATTGCCTTATTTGCCCGAACTCATCGATAGCCGCGTTTGAGACTTGTGGGTGCAAGACACTTGTCAAGTCGACGTCTCAAGTCGACTTGAAATGACTTCATCATCATCATCATTTTATTTCGTTCATAGACACATAGCATGACATTTTAAAGATCACAAGTAATAAACTGGAACGACAAGATTGAAACAACACTGACAGCCGCCCATAAGCCTAAATAATACAAAACACATGCAAAATAAACGAGCAGTTAAAACACTTCAAAAATACGGCAAAATTAACAGAGCCTATAGACTGTTTAAAGGTGTTGATACTTCTAAAATTAACACTACTTGGTAATGAATTCCAAACGTTTATAA
>Ga0209367_1010065_pt1 | contig 12724 bp, 2 predicted proteins | sample WorMetLIZISLAND2_FD_187412 | JGI IMG/M metagenome (GOLD analysis project Ga0209367, IMG submission 187412) | Marine gutless worms symbiont microbial communities from Max Planck institute for Marine Microbiology, Germany - Olavius geniculatus... ... | reverse complement strand
ATCCAATGTTTTTGCCCCCCCCCCCCCTTTTTTACCTCGCGACACCACTGGTTGTGTATTGTTAATAGCGCGATGCTAATTACCTGGAGTTTATAGCTTATGCCGTTAATAATCTTTGCACATTGCATTCATTAAGTTATTAATATATTGAACACGATGGTGATGATGATAGGCGCCTAAATAGAGAGGAGGGGGTAAATGACATAATTGTTTTGGAGAAATCGTCAGTCGTGGAAATCTCATTCGTAGACATCAAATCGCGTTAATAGTCTCCGAACGCAATACTTTGTAGTTGCGTCTTTCTCTAATTAATTTCTGCTCTTAACACCTGCGATTTACAGACACCTCGGCAGTACTGCGCGACCCAAGTCGAGCGTGCGCCACGTAGAGTGAGAGCGACGTTCGTTAATCATTGATTCATTCGCGAGGTGTCGCCACCAGCCGCAGGTGCCCGACCGTCATGACAAATTATTACCAGCCGTTTGGCGACGCCTCGAACTGAGTGGCGTGAGGCAACATCTTAAATTTTTTTTGCACGTTTTGCGTCTTTTACGCGCTACAGCCATATAGCCGGATAGCGTAATTCGGGTGTCTGTTGTAGGTCACGGATGTATTGTGGCCAAACGGTAGGCCAGGGGGCCTATGCCTTACCGGAAAACTTTTTACGCAAATAATTGTCATAAACCTAGGCAGGAAAATTACTTAGTGAGTGACATTAATACGTTAAGCCATTTAATGCTGCATGAAAGTCTTGCTCGGTTTTGGTCTTGGAAAAGTCTTGTTTGGGCTACATCACTGTAGACAGTGGTGAAAATGTCTTAGACAGTGCGGTGACGTCACCATGTCAGACTGCTGCTGCTGCTGATGCTGCAATTCACGTACTAAGTAGCAATACATCACACGAGCAAGACCGGTCTGCATTGCCAACCAGCATCAGTGCGTCGTGTAGGCTTAGTCCTGCAAAATGCAGTGCACGGGGGACGTCCCGTATTCAAAACATCTGGTTTGAATTTTCGCATATTTTGTGGTCTATTTTAAAACTGCAATATGTACACAGAATTGCAGATACAGGAACATTACTATTGTACATTAAAAACTATTGTAATTGTGTACTTTTTGCAGCTACAGAGACTAGAGTGGAGAGAGAAAAGTTCATTTGCCATAAAATAAAATTACAAACAGCTACATGTATAGAAAAAACGTGCAGAGAACGTATGTACCGGTGAACAAGTAGATGATTATTATGAGCAATCGTTTTACATGGATTTTGGTAAAATAGTGGGAAAAACGTTTTTCTCCTTAGAAAATAGTAAGCGTCATTGTTTTATCGCACTCCTAGAAACCAGTGCAGCAAATACACTGCACGGCGTCATACTGAGTGCAAGAAGGTCCCGGTCCATTCCGACCTGCTGAAATCGAGCGAGAAAAAAAGATTTGCATGTGTATGCACATATGTGCTTCCTGCTAGGTCTGCTATACCGGGAAATTAAATTAAGTCACGGATGGCTTCCGCGACATATCTTAAGGCGCGTACAGAGCGACGTAACTAAACGGAACTGAAGTGAACTGATCGATATTGTTCAGTGTTTTTACGATGAACAAACAGTAATGCATTACATTAGACATCGTTTAACGGCGTCGGTGGCTTATGTGACTCTACGCTCATGTTCACGTACGCGTTAACCAATGACCAATGGGCTCGCCATGCTTGCCCAATAGTCAATTCGCCACAAATTAAACCGTGTCAGTTCGCTTTAGTTTAGTTCAGTTCAGTTATACTTCGTTTTGTACGCGTCTTTAGGCAGCCGCGGCTATGTGCGATGAAAGTGAAACAACGTCTTAAGTTCTAGTTTTGTTGCATGCGATTTTGTTTCAGTTTTTAAAAAAATTTTTCACACGTGAAAACGACGCCTTAAGATTGGTTGATGAATGCATGACCATGTGTGAATTATTTCTCGCGGTCAAAACGTAGCGAAACCAGCTTATTAACTCTGGGCCGGTGTTATCGGTGCACTTGACATGATAATAAGTATAGTACAACGTGATAGCATGCTGACAGTGCGTGTGATCATTTGATGATGACACGGCATGACAGGACAGTGAGCTGTCTGTCATACACGTTGTCATTGATCTGTAACGTCTCGTCTCTAATCAGTCGCCGATTTCACAACGTCTGAATGTCAACTGTAGATTTGATAACACATCATCACACGACATCGCTGACCTACTCGGAGCACTTCTTCACTGATCATCTTTGTCTCTGAGCTGCTTATTAACGCGCGATGCACCGATATGTACATAGCTATAAATTTTAACATTTAGCCAGGTAGGCCTCTGTTTGGCTTGAAGTCTCTCGTACATGCACACTGTGTAAATTTGGTAAAAGAAATCTGGCATAATTTCAGAAATAGTAACTAGGCCCTATCTCTCACCGTTATTGAGATACAGCGACTTATTGGCTAAAAATCGCAAATTTCCACCTCCTCTCATTTAGCGCTTTTGTTCGGGGTGACTCCCTTCGAACTTGTATTAAAGCTTTATGGTTTCTGAAACTAGAGTCTTCCAGGCAGCGATGATGAAAATTTGGTGATCCTAGCTTTCACCGTTTTTGACTGATCCACCCGTGTGACAGACGGACGGAGAGACGGACAGACAGAATTGCGATGGCTAAGACGCGCTGAAAGCTGTCGCAGCTTTCGCGCGTAAAAATTGTAGCTATCTGAACAACATTGCTTATGATAAGTCTTATATACCATTAATGATTTCGCTGTAGCTGGAATCGTCGCATTTCATGATTGCCGCTTGCTCTGGAAATGCCTCCTTCTCAAAAATAGATCCGCCACTAGACTAGAAATCCTTAGCCCACCGAGCTATTCGGTTTATAGCGTGGCGCTGATCTCCGTTTCTTAGCCCTTAGCCAGACACCAACTTACACTGCGGAACCACAGAGACGGGTTAAATGCATCGCGCGGTGTGCCTGTTTACGCCCCAGCTTTCATTAATACTTACCGGATCCACCCACGAATGGATGGCCAGGCTGAGTTGACCTGGTTGACTGGTTACATAGGCCTACTGACGTGTACCAAATACCAACAGAAAAGTAACTTTCATTAACAAATGCGCCAAACTGTCATTAATTCTTAGACCCACTGGCGGTTGCTCTGAGTAAACAATTTTACTGACTGCGCTTCTGCGTTAGACAAAGTGCCAACTCTGCTATTCCGCTGATTATCGCCCACAGCATAGCATGTGACACGTCTCTGCAGTGTGGATAGAGTATAGACCGAAACACAGCGAGAGCGAAAGAGATAATTAATGACTGGTATGCATGCAAACTGCACCGTCATCAATTGATTTCTGGACGCCTCGTGTAGTGGCGGCATTGTCTCGTCTCCGCGCGCATGCATAAAAAAGCCAACGACGTCGAATTAGCGCTTGCTTCATGCATTATAGAACGACAAAATGTCAGCTCAGCCCCTGAACCATGGTCCATGGTGAGTAGACGCATAAACGAAAGACGTGACCTGAACCATCGCTGAGACGAGAAAGAGTTTAATATATTTCAGCGACCCCTCCCATTGCCAGCAATATTACACTTTGCTTGTCGCCTGGCAGCCTCTTAAAGAGTGTACAAAAGGACAGAATTGAATTGGGAGTTCACTCCATTTCAGCTCGTTCGCTGTAAAAAAACAATATACTGTTCAAACGAACACGGAGTCTGTTCAATGCATCTCGATAGCTTACGGTAAAGTCCGTATAAATTAAATGAGTGAGCCAGTGGTAAAAGTTTAATTGCCGCCTCAAAGATAGGCTAATGGCGCCTCAAAAGTTGGACGGACGCACGCACAGACGTACGCAGATGATTTTATACTCTGTCCAATGCTATGCATTGCATTGGACAGACAATTTTTAGTTTGTTTCGTAGCGCGCAATAATCATATTCTTTATACTTAGTGTATATAATGTACCACTACTTGTAACGTTATGCATTAAACTGAGCATTTTTTGTGAGTCGTGACACATGTTGATGCTTTAGGCCCTAATTCGTAACCGTATAAAGTGCGTAAGACACGAGGGTTTAATTGGGCATATAAAAGAGCCGAACTTGATCATGTTTTAATTACATTACTTTTACATCTCTTACTCACTTGTTGATTTACTTACCTATATGCTAAATGACACCATAAGCTTTGCAAAGAAAACGCAACAGAGAGATGTAACTTTGACAATGTTCGTAAACCGGCAGGATGCCAGTCTTCGTTTCTTCGTCAGAAATGGCAACCAAACATCAAAAGCTGGAGACATTGAAAAGAGGATCACGTGATCGGGAGAGCAGAACAGTGATGATGGTAATTGGTAATTGTCGTGAGTGCACATGTACAGCGATGACGTCACAGTGTAGTGACTGACGTTAGTTGATAACTGACTTCGATCTGCTGCTACTGCTGCTGCTTGCTCTGCCAGTGACGCGAAAAACAGTCAATTTACTAAACGTTTAGAAACAGTTTAGCCAACTCACTCGCTATTGTCATTTATCATCATGATTAGTCTATTGTTCAAATCATTAGTCAATGCTATCAGACATAATCACGAAAATTGTGCACCAAACATAAAACAAGAAATCTGAGATAATGCTCATGAGACGCGCGAGAGCCTATAGCAGTTCCTGTTCGCAGCGAATCTTGGTCTGTCTTTACCCATTTTGTCGCAATTCACTCTTCTGCAGCCAAAAATCGAAAAAAAAATCACCAAAACACCTATTTTTGGAGTTCAAAGTCATTCAAGGTCATCGATGTTGACATTCCTAAGAAGCTCGTCGCCATTGCTTGTTATGATAAGCAGCATGTCTGTGCCTATCTGGAACCATTTTTACGTTAGACAAGACAATAGCTGAAAATAACAACTTTTTAGAGGGCTACTTTTCTTTGACACCAGCGTGCGCAGGCCTACTTGAGCTTAGAAAGTCCGGACTTGGATTGCTAAAATCTACATTCAATGCTGAAAATTTCACATGCAGGTTGTCTAGGTCTATCTCCAGCCACTTCGACGCAATTCACTTTTGAAATGTGTGTCGCAGCCCGAAATCACAAAAAATTCAATGAAACCCCCTATTTTGGGGCTTCAGGGTCATTTAAGGTCATCGACGTTGACATTCCTAAGAAGCTCGTCGCAAGTGCTTTTATCATAAGCAACACGTATGTGCCTATTTGCAACTATTTCTACGCTAGACAAGCCAATAACGGTAAAATAGCGTCTTTTAAAGGGAGGTGTCCCTCTTTCACGCCCTTGTTCCAGGGGAATCCCCTTTACCCAGCGTTATGAAATTTTGTCACGAAATACTAGACTCTAAGCTATCATATAGTAAAAACCAGAAGTCTCTATCTCACAGAGGCTCGAAACGGTACCGGGTTGTAACGGACAGACGGACAGACAGACAGAATTACTATAGCTAATATGCGCGTAAAAACCACTTAGAACACAGGAAAAATACAACAGTTCATTATGCCGCATTGCACTCGCTTATTTCATGGCCTACTTCTGCCTTTTTATGCCCGACAGCATGTAATGCTTCGCGCGTCTTAGGAATCGTCGAGGCGTCCGTCCGTCCGTCACACCTTTGAGCCCTATCAAAGCAGTGCAAGCTAGAATCACGAGGTCTCCACTTTGGGCTGTCACAAAAACTCTAGTTTTCGTGACAAAATTTCGTGCCCCTGGGTGAGGGGTTTCCCTTTGAACAAGAGCGTGAAAAAGGAGTACCCCTTAAAAAGTGATTATTTTACCAATATTGGCTCTTATACAGCGTGAAAACGGTTGCAGATGGTTACAGACATGCTGCTTATCATAAAACGCACTGGTAACGGGCTTTTAAAATTTATTAACATTGATGACCTTGAACGATCTTGTACCCCCAAAATTAAAGTTTTAGTGAATTTTTCGCAATTTTTGGCTGCAGCGCAGATTTCAAAACTGAATTGCGACGAAATGGCTGGATATATATAAAAAAAACCTGCACATGAAATTTTTAGCATCAAACTTAGATTTTAGCAGTCCAAGTCCCTACTCCTTAGGCTTAAGGAGGCCTGCGCGCGCGAGCTTCAAACAGGGTAGCCCTCTAAAAAGTGGTTATTTTACCGATAATGGCTCGTTTAGTTTGAAAACAATTGCAAACAAGCACAGACATGCTGCTTATCATAACAAGCACTTTTTGAAGTGTCAACATTGATGACCTTGAATGACCTTAAACCCCCAAACTAAGACTTTTTGCGTTTTTTTGTGATGTTCGGCTGCCGTACACATTTCAAGAATGAATTGCGATGAAATGGATGGAGATAGGCTAAGATAACCTGCGAAAAGTATCTGCCTTAGCTGTCTCGCGTCTCACAAGCTTTGCTCAAATTACTTTATCTTTCAACATAGTGTTTGCAGCGTTATAATCGCCTATAATTTCAATCCAGTCAAACGTGACGGCTGAAACACGTCTATCGTCTGTTTATCGCATGCTCGTCTATGTAGAACAGACTGTAGATTATAGTCGTAAAATAAGCACGCTTCAGCACGGTCTAGCTCTATTAAGTATTAAGCTCTATTAAGTAGACCGTATTAAAACGTACTTATGACTGTGATTGACGGCGAATTCTGTCTGAAAACGGGTGCTGCACAAAAACCTGGGTCACGTTTTTGTCGACACGCTAGAGTGGAATGAGATTACACTACAGACCCTGCGGTGAGAGATAGGCGACAAAGGTAGGTCATGAAATAATAAGCTTCGTTGCACTCACTCGCATATATAATCTAGACCACGATGAATGTGTAAAAAGTCTCATCCTTAGCCGACGGTAACTAATGACGGCGGCGTTAGCGTGCTGGCGCGCCGTTTAAAGCTCTCGACGCTGCACTGCTGCCAGCCATTGCACAGCGTCAGTCTGTATGCGACTGCAGCAGCAGCAGCCGCCGCAGCATTGGTGTCCGCGCCCTTCTATTCACTACAGTACAGCATAAAATAGACCAGCTCAGTTCGGTTCAGTCGTGTCTCGTCACGTGATGAATACACTGACGGGCGTTCACAGTCGCCATCGCTAACTGCCGCATGCCGTAGCCTTCAGCCATGATAACCGGAAACAGTCAGCCGATGACGTCATCACTGCAACGTCGTGACGTCATCGTCTACGTCACAGACCGTGTTACTATTTATAGAGCTGCGGTCTACGCCGTCTTGCTCTTTCTCTGTACGCCAGCCACTGCTCCGAGTAAGTAATGCATGCGTGACTATCATAATTAATTCCGAGAAAAACATAACGGATAGCAGCAGAATATGACCGTTATGAAACAATTCAATTAAAAGGCTGCTCAGGAAGTAGACGATAATGCTCACTGACTGTGTAAACTATGTATATTCAATAATGTGAGCATAATACGGACGGGAAGAGTGTGATGGTGTTCCGTGCCTGTACATGCGCGATATTAATTACAGATGCTAATAATGGATGAGCTCTGCGGTAATGTGTGAGCTATGGGAGCCATTAGCTGTGAACGATGGGTAAGGCGGCGCCACGTGCGCGATATCAAACCTAAAACACAGCCAAAACGGAATCGCATGCAGTGGAAAAAAATCGCACGCTATTCGCAGATATTTTGTTTCACTTTTGTTTCAGTTAGGCGTATATCACAGATGTAAGCGTCGCCTAACGTCCTGCGGGAGCCCGTGGCTGCCAGTGCTGTCGTTTTTGACTTTTTAGCTGCGTTATTATTGTTTTTTTAATTATTTGCGCAAATTTCTGCCATCGTCGACGTCATCAATGAATGCCTTATCTGACACCGTTGTCATTCCGTACAGTTCAGCGATACATTTCTCACGGTGCGGCGATTTACACGTCACGCGCCTGTAACCGCGAGCATTCGGTCGGTCAGACGGAAAAGCGTTATTTGCGGAGCGGCGGGGAACGTGCAAGAGGCGTGAGAGTTGAGGGAAAAGGGTTAATTTCGTCACAATCAGTCCGTGTCGCTCGCTCACTCAATTGATCGTCGGCCGTGGTGGCGTGCTTGAAGCAGCAGAGAGCTGCACTCATTCGTCGTAGACATACACAAACGGACACCGGGACAGGCGGACAGACATACATCACACGTCGACGTGCATCTACAAACCATAGCTGTCATAAAGTTAACGTATATAAACTTTGTTAATTGGAAAACTACAAGCGATCAAAGATCTTATATCTTCACCTAGAATGGTGCAGCCGTTTGGCAAATACATAGAACCGAATGTAGCTGATATTTGCTATACAGGTGTAGAATCCCAAATACTGAGCCTGATTAATTCCACAAAAGAATCCAAATAAAAAATGCAATAATCTAAACACTTGCTCCTTGCACCATATTAATAGTTTAATACGTACTAGACCTGTAAGCGAGAGCGAGAGCGAGCGGCAGCGAGCGAGAAACTGGACGAGCGAGAGCGAGCGAGATTTTTCCCGTGAGCGAGCGACAATACATACGAGCGAGCCGAAGCGAGCGAAATTTAAAACGGCACATGATTTTTCACGCGCGACCGTATGTAACTCTTCACGCGTGTTAGCTGTCGTCGAGGCGTCTGTCTTACTGTGTGTGTTTGTCACTTTCCCTGTCTGTTCATCGCACTCTGCGACTCTATCAAAACGGTGCAAGCTAGAATCACCACATCTTCACTGTCAGCTGCACAAATTTGACTATAGTTTCAGGATCTCAAAAACGGTGCGAGATGGGCCAAGGTTACTATTGAATGATTATAGAAAGTCCCATAAGTCTTTTCGATCGACACCAAAATCAGCGACCTTGAACAACCTTGAAACTCAAAATAAGGGGTTTATTAGTGAGTTTTGGGTTTTAAGCTGCAGAGAACATTTAAGGAGTGAATTGCGCCGAAATGGCTGGAAATAGACAAAGACAACATGCATCTAAAATTGTCAGCATTAAACGTAAATTTCAGCAGTTGAAGTTTCGAACTCTCGATCGATGTTTAAGGAGACCTCGATCGTTTTTACCTTGGGTATCACACACTTCAATTTAAAGGAAGCCAAGTATGGAATCAACTTCCATGTGATTTTATAAAGATCATAATCATTTAGGAAATTATAAAAGGACTACTCAATATAGGCCTATACAGGGTGCGACAGAACTTTAAGCATCGACTTGAGCGAGCTGAGCGAGTAAAGAGAGCGAGATTTACCTACGAGCGAGCGAGAAAACGGCTGGTGAGTCGCCTACGGGTCTAATACGTACCATACACGCAAAGACCAGCAATAGTAAGACCGAGACCAACGCGGCATTGTAGGCGGCATTCCGGCTATTGCAACAACTGTTACCGTAGAGTGGTCTGTATGTAAATCTTATGTCTGTCAGTCACAGCAGTGCGCTGCGGCTTTGATATAGTCGTTGGTCAAAATGACTTCAGTCAGAATTGCGGCCAAACCGACATTCAGACCCTAGCAATGCTTCCTGGAGTACAGAAAGTTCTAACCTAACAACCACATCGCTGCACTTAAGCCCAAACTCCTCTACTTTGATGTGTTGTGGATTCGTTGGACAACAAGTCGTTGGCCTATGTACAACAAGTTGTACAGCATTTTGTGGATTTTTTGTAGGTCTTTGATTTGCATGATATCAACTGGTTGTACAACTTTTAGTAGATTTGTTGTACAACAGCTTGTACGACTTTTTGTGCAACAAATTTACAGCAACTCGAAGCAAGTGAAGTTTGGGCTTGAAGGCCAATCATGCGTGCGAACGTCTTTCATCAGTGCAATGAATTGAAACGGAGCTGCTAAAATGGTAATGGCTTGGCGGTTGCATAGACTGAGAAAACTGCTCCGCCGTCGTCGTCACTGCAGTCAATCTGCACTGCTTGATTCCATTGATCTTGTCGCCTTTCACCACCACAGGGGGTCCGCCGCCGGCCGCGCTTAACCTAATTCCCGGCTCGGACCAACAGCCGGACACCTAACTCAACTTGGCGCGATCGCGGCTTGTTAGCCCCGGGCCGGACCCATCATGACGTCATCGTGACGTCACGGTGACTGACGTGTGAATCAGCCAATCACAATCACAGCAGGCGGTTATAGCACCTGCTGGCTATGGCGCCCGTACGGTAATCGATAATCTTCCGGTCATCGATCTCCGATAAATTAGCACGTCGTGCCTGATTCCAGCAACCCTAGGGCAAGTCTTGGGCCATCTCGCTTGTCATGCAAATTTATACCGGCCTTGGGCGCCGGATATATGAACAGCAACGTCACGCACTGACACCCAACAAAGTGTGCGTAGGCCTACTAATGTGGCCTATTCGTGTAGTTGGCTGTACGATAATCTTTTATCATTGGCGAGGAGCTGGGTTTACACGAAGAGCATTTTGGTGACAAATTGTGTTGTTACTAGGTTATTATTAGCTGACAAACGACTCCAGCTAACGATGCTATGGTATGGCTGCAGTTCTAGACCGGGTTGCAGTGACTTCGAGCGTCCGTCGAGCCTCGAGGCGGTCATTTCACCAGAAATTTGGCAGTTATTTCATTTCGCATGCGTTCGCTGAAATACTATGGCCATAGCCAGCAGGTGCTGAAATACTGTCTTCTTTTTATACGGTACCACATATTTCATTTCAGCCGCAACTTATTGCACTGCCAAGGTATTAAAGTTCGCGTTGAAATTGTGCTAGCAGCTTAGGCTGTCAGTCAGTTTCTTTGCAGTCCACCAGTATGCATCGTCCGCTTCGAACATCACTCAGTGTGACTGTGTGACTGCGTGATGGATAAGCTTGCTGCGGCGACAGAATAACAAAAGAATTGGCGCCAATCTGCAGCACAATCTCCAATCCACGGCAGTTCGACGTCTTGAAAACTAGTTGCAGAACAGCTTGTATCGACGTCTCGACATGTCAAGATGTTGTTGACTCGCTGCGACTTGCTGTGACAAATCGAAAAAAGTTGAGATTGGGCTTCAAGTCAGATGCTATCTGATGTGCCTGTGAATAAGTGAGACTGACAAGCAAACAGCAAGTAACGACACCTGGTAAACAACCAAAAATGTAAATGCCTAGTGCCGACATGTATGCGGCCGTCCGTTTAGTTGCCGAGGGTCTTACGCAATAATTGGTCTTAGTTTGCAGTCGGCGCTGAAGCCGATTGACGCACATAAGCCCTGCGACTATTACATGATATGCGGTCCGCACAAATAACAATGTATACGTTCAACATGCGTCACTTTTCTAAGGTTTCTTTTAGCTTAATTTCTGAGTTGAGTACACATGCTACTCCTGCTTTAGAAAACGTTTACATTGGTTTTAGTTTTCATGCGTTTCAATTTTTATGGTTTTTTTCGTTTTCACTTTAGTTAGTAGGCTAGCCGCAAACGGACGTACAGGACTGGCAAGACGCGTCCTGCGGACTGTGTAGGATGGACGTCGTATAACAAACGAACAGTGAACGGATGGACTGCGCTGCACGGCATGGTAGGCCGAGCTCGCTGATGTGATGGAGCAGGATGCATTGCATGGTATAGGAGCCGAGAGTCCGCCAGGACGTCCGTCCGTCTGCAGTCTCGCTTCAGCGACGTTCTATAATACTTCCATCTATCATCAGTGAAACATGCCGCAGTCCCGTCCCAGGCCGTGCCGGACTGTATACGAGGAGACCGCTGGCCTGCAAGACTTGAGCTAATCAATCTCACAATACTCGGAAATGTTCCGCTGCTTCGATTTCAAATCCTCCTAACCTCTTAAGATATATTTTATGTTCCGCGGAGACAGGTTTTACTGTCGTTCACCTCCGTCTCTGCATTCGTTTATTCGTCCATCCGTGATGTCGGTTCTTCGGTATTTTTGACAGACTGTGATCGATGCTTACTCGAAACTCTTATCAGTGGTGCGTCTTGACACAACGTGGGAACCGTTTACGCTTTGAGGACAAGAGGTCTAAGGAATTACATGTAAGCACGCCATACTCGGCATGCTTATTCGACCGAACATTCGAGTAGCTAAACGTGAAATTGTTGCATCTCTACAAGTATCGAATTGCTGTCTGGTCTTTGGTGCGGTGATCGCAACAATTGATCACACAAGTCGACTTATCATGTCGTCGTCACAATCCCGCTGGACAGCATACAGATCTCCCACGTTGTTACTATGCAGCAGAACAAGTCTCAGTGTAACTATACATATTCTCGATATTTGGTTTGCATAGTTTGCAAAGACCATAAGATACACAAATAAAACACAGGTCATTTGCATATGTTTTTATTTTACATTTAGCCATGCTGAAACAGTTGCATTTTTGTCTGTCCAATGCTATGCATAGCATTGGACAGAGTATAAATTCACCTGAATGTCCGTCCGTGCGTGCGTCCAACTTTTCTTAAGCTATCTTCCTTCCGCTTTCTCTTTCCATTCCCCTTTCCCTTGCCTTTCTCCTTCCCCCTTTCCTTCCCCTTTCCCTTCCTTTCTTCTTCCCTTCCCTTTTCTTTTCCTTCCCCTTTCCCTCTTTCCTTTCCCATCTTTCTTCCCCTTTCCCTTCCCCTTCTCCATCCTTTTTTCCTTCCCTTTCCGCTTTCCTTTGCCCTTTCCTCTTCCCCTTTTCCTTTTCCATTTCCTTTCCCTTTTCTTTCCGCTTCCCCTTCCCTTTACCTTCCCATTCCCTTTACCTTTATCTTCCCTTCTATCTTCCCTTCTTTTTTCCCTTCCTTTTTCCTTTCCTCTTTT
>Ga0209367_1010064_pt1 | contig 12725 bp, 10 predicted proteins | sample WorMetLIZISLAND2_FD_187412 | JGI IMG/M metagenome (GOLD analysis project Ga0209367, IMG submission 187412) | Marine gutless worms symbiont microbial communities from Max Planck institute for Marine Microbiology, Germany - Olavius geniculatus... ... | reverse complement strand
GTTGGGTGAGGTAAAAACTAAAACACTTATTTCATAGCCAGTTGTGTCATAAATATTTCTGCCAATTATTATTAAAATCTGCTAATCTTTGTTCGAGGTACGATCGATAATGTTGGGGATGTTTTTTCAGGTTTTCTGTTTATTTTAATGCATATTTCGGTTGATCTGCTTTCCCTAGGTAGTGCAGAAGCATACATTGGGTGAGGTGGAAAACTAAACGGTCATTTGATGGCAAGTTGTGTCAGGAAAATTTGTGCCAAAAATTATTAAAATTTGATAATTGGTTTTCAAGACACAGTTGAAAATGTCGGGGATGTTTTTTTGGGACACAGTGTAGTAGGATTTTAACAATGACTTCATTCCACGTTTACAGCTAAGTGCAGTAGTAAAAAACAGTTTAAAAATCGGTCATCATTTGATCAAATACTGCGGCAAATAACTCGATGGTTTACTTTTTGGTTCACGCTGTACATCGATATCTTGGTGTCACAGTAATGAATGCAGATCCGTGACAAATACTTGCGCAGCAGAAGCAGCAAGAACGATTAAGATCAACCTCACCTTGAAGCTGAGCTTTGACCGATAATTCTTCCAAATAGCTTTCGGGTCAGTCTGCAACAAAACGAATACAACGATAAAATATGTGTAAGAAAAACGATTTGCAGGGAGCTGATACCTTATGACTCTATAGCGAGCATGCGTATGCGACTGTTATACCTCGTTTACACGATGAAACATACATGAAGCGAACGTATTCAAAATACACATGCTTCATCGTGTAAACGGGGTATTAGGCTCCCTAATCCAATTTTCAAAATAATCCAAAAAAACATTTTGGGCGAATTAACCGAATTAACCAAATAATCGCGAAAATTTACAGAGCTACCATTACAGCTACAGCAACACTTACTATTTAAACTAATATTCTTGAGTGAATAAAAACAGGCTATCCAGGCGTGAGTGTCGTATAGCCTGCCAGTACCTCGAGCATGCCGTTGTTGATAAATCGAAGGCGTCGTTTGATGAAGACGATGTCGAGTACGTAAATGAGATCACAGATGTAGTCGACAATCCACCAGTAGACGCGGTTCGCTGGCGTTTCATAACCAGGGAAGTACGCCACCACACCGTCCGATGTCACAACTGTACTGTTCTCATCGTCTAACAGATTAAACACGCCACGCCATGTGCTGACATGTATGCGGCCGTCCGTCTAGTGCCCTGTGCCCACTGCACACCCGTGCACCCTTCCACTGCACTGCGCTTAGTGTGCTGTGAGCCGGCGCTCGCCGCTGGCCGTGAGAAAACATTTACACGGCACATGACATGTGTCGTTTTTGGAGGTTTTAACGTAACATCAAGTTAAAATTTGCCTTTTGGGCTAAAAATCCAGTTCTTATGCCCTGGAAAACGTTCACATTAATTTTGTGTTTTGTATGCATTTTTATTTTTAAATTTAGTGTCAATACGTGACAGACGGACGGATGGACAAGCAATATCCGTAATGCGGTCTATTCGGACGACCGAATAATAATGACAATTATTACAGATTTAACAGCAACAAAATTATTATCACGATCATGTGCACGTCCCAACACCTCTAACAGAATCGCCGTATGCTGCCCTTTATTGTTGTCGACTTTATTCTCTTCTGGAAACAAAGCCGTTTTTTGTAGGCCTAAGCTCAAACTTATAAAATCTGTAGAACACAACAACCTATATGTATCCCACAGTGCATGCACGAAACATTTTTACTGGTTATCTGCAATCGTGTGATGCGCCTCAGTCCGCCCGTGACTTGCCAGCAAATTCGCTATGAGCCAGCAAGCAATTGGACGGATTGCAACCCCAGCACCAATTAATTGGCAACTATTAGCAGAAGTGCTATTGACTAGACCAGCGACAGTCTGCAATTAGCTTCCAAGTACCAGCAGCGTTGGCGACAGGGTAGAATTTGGAGAGGGATCTTGCACCTTCCCTAGCCGACTAGGGGATCCAGGGAGCGTCTTCTCCAGCGAAGTCTAAAAACGAAGCCGCAGTCGCAAACGACTTTTGTGCATTTGTTGTCTTAAAAAACTTTTCAGACGCTAAAACTGGATTAGCTGTGAGTTAATCGAAGTCACAGTTCCCCCACTTTAAAAAGGGAAAAAGTCATTGATGTCCTCCAACTAAAACTCTAAACGGAACAACCACATCACCCTCGTTTCCAATGGACTGATGCCCACGGCCAGTACCTGGCGTGTCAGTGACGTTGTACGTGACGTAGTAAGTGACGTCAGAGTCGTTGTTAATAATGTCACTAGTGGCCCCGTCCAGCGTGGTATGTGTAGTTGGGTAGACGCCGGTCACGTTGTAGATGGGAGTGCGAGAGAACGCCGTACGCAGCGGTCCTGCTGCCGCGTTGTACAGAAACGTCATCGTCACCAGCAGCAACCAGAACAGGTAGAAATTACCTGTACAACCATATCACATCACTCCATCACATCATGTTGTGGACTGCCGTCGGTTACTCGCAGATGCGACAATATCGAAACACTGCGGTAGCGCTGGTACAAGCAAAAACTACAATTAGGGCCTATCTAATACCGAAAACGTAGAAGCAATCTTCAAAATTAACGTTCGAAAGTTTATTTGCATACTCAGCTTGATCATAAACCCTACTAACATTACTAGAATGACGACAACGATGATGACGATAATAATAGACCTAATGATTGCCAAGAGTTGTTCTTTAATGTTTATTCAAGTATTTCTAAAGTCGATTTGTTTTTCTTTACATGTTTACCAACAAGCACCAGGTAAAATTTAGATCAAATTATTGATCATAGCTACGCTGTTAAAATCGTTTTTTGCCGTTTTTACCATAGTGCAAAAACGAGACAAGATTGTTCGAAAAGTTCCAAGAAACGAGCAAATCGTAAACGATAAAAAACAGAAAACTGCAGGCAGCTGACTGTTTGGGTCGATTGACTGTGAAGGCCGAAGTACGCGGAAGACACGAGGCATGGTGAGACGCCAACGACCGCAGCATAGCAAACCCTCTGATTCCACCGAAACCGACATGGCAGCGGTCGGCACGGGCATCAGTGAGTCGAGGTGATGATGACGCGCTGCTGGACTTCCAGCCTCCGAACCTCCTGTCGCATCGCATCACAAACACTTGTCCGTAGTGCCGTCACTCCTTGCTCAACGATACATTGCCCCCGGTCGGACTAATTTTCGTGCTGGCCGCGAAAGCGACATCCTGAGAAATGCGTTGAGTTTTCAAGTTTTCAACCTTTATGAAATTATTATTTGAAACACTAAAGCCCCTCGTTTGCATCTAACGAAACGCAGGCAAAGCGCGGCCGCTTGCATACATTTTTACGCAAGTGAAGCAGGCTTCGCAAAAGGTACGCAACAAATACGCGACGAAGGCAAGAAAGTAACGTACGCAACAAACGCGAGAAACGCAGGTAACGTAAGTGACGCAACAGCCAAAACGCAAGGTTACTAGTTAACACCCTGCAGACACTGCAAATAGGACATTACTAAAACACACGACAAGCAAATGTCTCGTAAAAAGTGAGTCTTCTTGAAGCAAACAACTGTCGTGATTGGTGTAAACCGGAACGTATGTACTTTTAAATAAAAGAAGCGCATGTGTGCATGCCAGATAGACCCTACACCTACACATTTTCAAAACTGTTTACGGCACAAGCCTTCAAGTTTGGGTGCATCTTTAGTTCCAACATTACTAGCGCTTATGGCCGGTTATGGTGCGTCCAAAAACTACAAATTTTGGACAACATTTTCCAATATTGCACACCCTTAAATGCGTCGCGGTGTGAGCGGACAAACCGGAAGTGTGTTCTCCAGTGGAAGGTGTCGGCGGTTGAATGGCGCGCTCCTTGAAGCGCTCCGTCCGATTGACGAAGCGCTTGATGATGTCGTGCATCTTTTCGCTGATATGTTCGCTGAGTCGCGGCGCCATGTTACACTGCCTGCATCCAGTTCACACGTGCGTATCACTTTACTTGCACCGATTTCGAGTCTAATAGCAAAAAGACTCAAAATTTAAAGTAAGTGCTAAATTAAGGTATAGTCTTATTTGACGTAGAAACAGAGGACGAAACGATAATCAATGACCAGTTATCAAACGAAGAAGAAAATGACGAAAAAAATATTCTAAAAAATATTTATTAAAAAATATTTATTCACTGCACAAAAATAGCATTAACATCCAATTATTGACAATAGTTTATTACAAAAACGTGCTACCAGAAAAGCAAACGCTCATCAGTGTCGGCCGTTAACGTTACGTAACTCAGGCATCACCAAAAAAACGGCAAAACAAACAAAAAGTGCAAGTGTGCATATAGGCGTTACTGTAGATCGTCGTCTGGGGTGAATTCGTTGATAGACAGCGAGCGTGAGCTGGGCACGCTGCTCATGAGCGAGTAGGGTGACGCGTGAATGCTGCTGCTGCAACCTGCTCTATCCTCATCCTCGGCGCCACTGACGTCACCGCTGGACGAGCTCTCACCCGCACGACGACGTTGCACTATACACAGATGCACAAATCAAATCAACGACTATAGATTATAATCAGCGCAAAAAACTTCAACAGTTTACAAAGCTATGTAAGGGCGAATGGTTGCTATGGCAACAGGGGTCGTTAGGGGATACATTTAAATGACACCTTTAGATTGCCCGACCCCGAAAATAGGGGGTAGGTGAAAACAGCGCGCAATAATCTTTCACGGTGATCGAGTTATACCGCTTTGAATTCCCCATAGGCCGTAATGCAAATTTTTTAAAAAATGGGGCATAAAAAAGGGTAAATTTTAAAAATTTTTATCGAAACCATATAAGGATCGTGTCCGGCCTCAGAACGCTTGGTTTGAGCCATTAGTGGTGTTTGTCGATCCAACGTGCGAACCTGTAGCCGTGCGCAAGGAAAAAAATTAACGCCTAACGGCGAATTTCGCGCACGCGCAGCCACGCCCCCTTTAAACCGATTGTAACCAAATTTTGCATGTGGGGTAGAGTGGTCGATGTGATCACTGACGCCAAGTTTTATGAAAATCGGTTAAGGGGTTTCGGAGTTATAGGACCCCCAAACGCCATTTCCTATACTTAACGTTCATCGCCCTACAACAGTGTCGGCACTACCGTGCTGCACTGTGATTAATAATAACCTAGGCTCTAACTCGCAACGTTACTGAGATACAGCGACTTATAGGCCAAAAATCGCAAATTTTGCCCACCCCCCCTTTCATTCAGCGCCGTCGTTCGGGGTGACCTCTTTCTAATTTATAGAAAAGCTTTACGGTTCCTAAAACTAGAGTCTTCTAGGCAGCCGATGGTGAAAATTTGGTGATTCTAGCTTGCACCGCTTTTGACTGATCCACCCGTGTGACAGACAGACAGACAGACGGACAGATGGACGGACAAAATTGCGATGGCTAAGACGCGCTGAAAGCATAGCTGCTTTCGCGCGTAAAAATGTTGCGAATTTGCAGTAGGCCTACAAAATGTTGTACGACAAGTGGCTCAGCAAGTTGACAACAAATCGAAGTATAGTGGAGTTTGGGTTTGAGTAGATCTAACCTCTAAGGCCGGTAAGAACATGCAGATGAGCGGCGGGTAGCGCGTTGTTGTCGTCCTCGGAGGAGACTTTGACGACATTAGCGCCGCCGTCCTCGACAGGCGGCCGGTCATCGTCTGAGATCTGGATGCGCGGTCCTTGGACTAACTCTGTCTGACGCTGATCGGCTGACGACGCTGGACCCTCGTTGGCCATTGCGTCAGTGACGTCAGCCCCGACTGTTCACCTGTTAACAATGACTGATAGACGCCTGCGATTGTGAATCAACTGTATGCCAGGTGAACCTCAAAATGTTGGCAGATTCTGGCACTGAAAACAACAGCGGCAGCTGACCACGGAATACGGAACACGCAGTCGTTCCAAGAGGCAAATGTTGTTCCGTGTCGTTTTACGTGCACGAGCTTAACACTACACGTATTCTTTCTGCAGCTCGTACACGCTTCTTAGTCAGATTTTTTGCTCCAGTTTATAGCTGCTATCGTGGAAAAGCGCGGAACGCAAATTCAGTGTGACGCCACAGTACCCTACTGGAGGACATGACACAGCTTAAGAATAATTTATTATTTTTTATCGTTGACGCTAAATGAGATAATGATGGTATAGTTGTTTCAGTCAAACCTAATCAAAAAACGATACAAACTCGAATACCATGATCTGAGTTGGCCGACTACGACCTGCTTATAGTGAATACCAACTTCTGTTGTCGCATTCTAGTCCGAAACTTCATAACCTACAACACTCTTCTCTCCGTATTCAGCGTCTAAGCATCTTACGTTTTACAAACGACTTTTTACCGTCAAAAGGCATTTACGCCTTTTTAAATTCCTCTATCGCGTAAACGACGTAAAATGTCAACATCCTGCTGCCGTAATGCAAAGCGCAAACGCGATCAATCGATGGACGATTCCGACGCGCACGCAGCGACACCGCAGCCTCTGACAGCGAGCTTAGCTAACATTACGGACAACAGATACATACAGGCGACGGATGCTGACACCGTGCGCATTCGTGCACACCTGAGCGCGTCCTTCAGTCGTCATGGAAACGAACATCGCAGGCGCTGCAGCCGTGCGACGCCCGTACTGCACAAGCACTGGGAGCACTGCCTGTGTCACATTAAAATGTCTCTCTCATGAAAAATCCGCCCGGGGAAAGATAATCACGGATTTGATATGTCTTTTCTTATTAAAATATCGCCAACCCCATAAAATGTCCCCATTATTAGAATAGCTTCTATTAAGTTTTCCCCGGCCGACAATTTACCGGTAAAAATCCGTCCCGCCCGGGCGGCTCCCGGGTGGGGCGGATTTTTGCTGGTAAATTGTCAACCGGGGAGACTTTTTTGAAGAGGGGGGTTATTATATAATGGGACACCGGCCGACATCATACGTTAGTCAGAACAGCAGTGACAGCACATCTGTTATATTTGCCCAGACGTGTCGCCATCGACAGCAACGTCGCAGATTCATCCAGAGATGACCAGATGTGACATGCTCAGAAATGTCCTTGCCAGCATCGCAAGCTCACGTCGCATCTGAAACGTGACGCTACACTAGCTTGAAAACCATAACTTGGATAACGATTTAAATCAACTGATTTACAGATCGCGATTTAAGTCACTTTCTGTGACTCTTCGTTTTGAGTTAAACAATTTTCTTGCTATGATTAGTGATATTGTTTAAGCCATTTTACACAGCGTTAGCGTAGCAAATGTCCTGTCTTGGCTATCGTAAAAACGTTTTTCTCGCTGTATGTCAGTTTGTTGGACCGGGTTCGTCTGTTAGAGTTGAGTGTGTCTCACAGAAGAATCGATCTCTCGACCACGTTACGGTAACATCTATCGCAATAGCCGGCATTGCTCATGATTTTGGTTGTCCCCTAAAATGATCAATAGTTTGATAAATTGACAACAACCTAACTGATTTATTTGTGACTGATAAATGTAGGCCTATATAAATAGCCACATCTGTGAAATTTTTTTCAAACATTTTACGAAACTCGGTGTGCTTGCAGAATGGACCATTAATGTGTCCGCTTTTTTTTGGCCGTGTTGGTTTATTTCTGTTTGCAGTGGGTCTACAGCACTTGTAGGTCCACAAGTCAGTAAACCGGATAGTAAATGCAATGCAAGCAACGTGTCGTGGTTGGGACAGCAATGTCTGCAGGCGTTGGCACTATACGCTTGTAAAGGCCTGTGTATAGAAAAGCATTGAGATCGCCTGTCTTATTGCGCAGTACGACCAGGCCTAGAGACCCGCAGGTACGTTGCGTTAAGCCTGAGCTACTCCCAATAAACGGTGTTACGTGTGCTGTAATCAATCATGGGTTTTGTAGCGAATAGCTACTAAGAAACGATAGCTACCTGAGTCACTTACCTATCACTTTTATAAAGGTAAGTTACGCCCAGATCACGCGTGCATCTTCGGCGTTTTTTGCGTAATCATTATATCGTATTAATGGTAAATAATGTCATATGACTTTAAAGTGTTTGTGTTTGAAAACAAAAACTCAGTGACTGATAAATCAGACATTTTGTAATTACTCAGGCCGGTTGTATTCAGTTGTAGATAGGCTAATAGGCCACTAGTTTTATACGAAGTATTATTGGCTCGTGAGATTTAAACAGTCGTAAGCAGCAAGCTATAAGCGATCCTTGTGGGGTGTTTACACAATCCAGCAAACGTCCAGCAAACTTCCAGCAAATTTATTTAAAATACACGTGCTGATGCTGGACGTTTGCTGGATCGTGTAAATACCCTATTAAATTTAGGGAGACAGACAGACAGACAGGCGGACGATTGGCGTAATTTTCGTTTGTTGTCAATTACCGTTGCTTTAATGCTTATCTCCATGACTGCCATGCACGGCGAGTCAGCTAAATGTTATTTGAAAAATCTTGTTTGTTCTTCACTAAAGTTTACTAAAGTTTACTAAAGCAGCGCATCGTAAATTGTTTTTGTGATACATACTGTATAAATATATTGATTGTTGTAGTTTCTGTATAGACGCTTTGATGATGATGATGTCGACTACTACTGAGCAGCAGCAGCAGCAGCAGTCTGCGACAGTTGCAGCCATCGGCGCAATGCCTGCAGCCCGTCCACCGTCAGTACTTACCGGGTACTGGCACCGACAGTCAATCGTGATTGGTATAGCGCTCCTCATCATCGGCGCGCTGAGTGTCGTACTCAACATTGTCGGTCTTGTAGTCACCGCTAACGTGTTCAATGAGACACAGTATCAAGGGCCGGGCTCTCTCGCTGTTGTCGGGCACGGCATCTGGGGAGGAGTTTTGGTGCGTAGCGGACAGTAGCCTAATACTTTTGCCTTTTTGCGGCCGTCTTATAATTACAAGCGGACAGGGAGCGTGCAGGTCGCTACACTCCTTGTCCGCTTGATCTTTGCCATAGTATCGGTCTGCGGCCTCTATTTTCGGCTCTTCGAGCCTCATCTCAGCCTGCGGCCTCGATACACTGATGATGTGTCACCATGGTGCCGACGTCTATGTGACGTCACAGCCAATCGCAGTTCAAACTGATACATCCTTATTTTGAAGATGCCGTATCACAGGTCTTGCGCGTTCATCTCTCTGTCCCGCATATACAGGCTTTTAACTCAAAAACAAAACGGCGTAGTAAAACGAAGCTGGTGCGAACGTTACTCAAGCCAAAAATACCAGTGTGCCAGTTTTCAATTCAAAATGTAATGCAGGTAATGAAAACTAGTCACTTTTACCCCCAACGATGACCGCCTCGATGTCGTATCACGACACGAGGAAGCTGGTTCTACGAACTGGCTCTAAGAGCGCACGACGTGCGCTTTTAGAGCGCTCTTGAAGCCACCTCTTAGAGCCAACTCGTATACAGCCAGCTTCTTCGCGTAAACGGCGTATAAGACTTATGTGCGTGTGTGTGCAATGTCGTTGCAGTGCGTCATCACTGGTTCATTGGCAATCGCTGCAGGTAGAACTAAAAGTAGATGTGTGGTGAGTTCTCAGTTTTGTGACCCTGTACTTTGCCTTATTGTGGTATAAAAGCGTCCGATTGGTTTAAGTAGTATAGCCACCTAATGCTTAGTTCACTCCTGGCGCCCAACACCGCGGTAACTAAACTAGCGGTGTAGAGTGCAAAGTGGTGAATTTCTAGTTTTGCATTTAATATTTTTTCGTAAGAGACAACTAGATAAGGCAGTGTGCTTTTCAGGCGGCCAAGAAAGTGCCGGTATGCCGGCCATACAGTCCCACCTCAAGCAATGTCTTTCACTTCCGCGTTTCCACCCAGACTGCGTTTTCGTCGTTTCGACCGTGCTGCTTTTTCTATCTCGAGTTTTCAGTTGCCGCTCGATTTTCTCGTTGCTGTGTTGTTGTTTTACGTCTCGCGTTTTTTGCATTGTCACCTGTGAATTGTTTTATTACAGAAACATTTGACTAGATTGATTTGTGCCGCAGTGTTAATCAGTTGTGCTGTTGTGACGGGTCGCACTGGCTGCAGATCATTGCATTCATGACAATGGCAATCATTACGTCAGTCGCATGTTTCGCGCAGCTAAATGTTGCTGGTAACGGAGCAGGTGTTGCTGCAGTCGAAAAACATGAATCGTGCAAGGAAAGCCATGGATACGGGTCGCGGCACTTCTGGCTTAAACCGGCAGAACACACCAAGATCTGTAACGCGGTGAGCAAAGTTTATCTTTCGGAAGATACCATCTCACAACAAGAAATATTATTACAAGATGCGGCAAAAAAGTACCCCCTAAAGTTTTTTGCTGTTTTCTCAGCAACTGTTAGGCATTTTAATTTAAAATTTTACCATTTTATTTACTAAACCTTTTACATCTAACTGCAAAGTAAAATTTGATTCTCTTGAAAAACAACGAGGTTATAGATTTTTAACATGACCGAATACCGATTTTTTTTAGTATTAAAACTGTTCAAGCTACTACACCGATGCAGTAACATCGTTGAAACAACACAGAACTAATGATCAGATGCCAGAATTATATTGTCAGTGTGAATTTTCGAAGTGCCCACCGCCAGCTCCAAGCTCCAACACAAGCCTTTAGTCGCTGACTTTTATAAGTCTTTCACAGCCTTGTAGATCGGTCCTTGTGGCAGGTTGCCCCAGATAACCTGAAGTGCTTCCTTGATGTCGGCAATTGTTTTCGGCTTTGTTGTAAGCTTGCGGTAAGCCTCCAACATTGCATCTCTCAGGGCCCACACACGATAGTCCATTGGGTTTATATTCAGCAAATTTGGAGGCCACTGGTCCTTTGTGATGAAATCTGGACAGTTAGCGCGCAGCCCGTTTCGTGCGCTGCGTGCTGCGTGTGCTGGTGTGCCGTCCTGCTGAAGGATGAACCCGGTGGGCAGCCGGCGATTGCTTTAAAAGAACGATAATTATATTATAATTTATAAACAAAATAAATTACTGATTATCAAAACGTCACTGTGACGTCATCGGCAGTAACGTGGTAACTGATTTTTGAAAATTATATAGCATTTTAGCTTAAACATTTTTAATGTTAAAAAATCGGTAGGCGGTCATGTTGAAACGTCTATAACTTTGTCGCTTTTCAGTAGAATCACATTTTACTCAGCAGTTAAATGAAAAATATTTTAATAAATAACACTGTAAAATTTCACATTAAAATACCAAACAGTTGCTGAGGAAATAGCAAAAAACTTTAGGGGGCTACTTTTTTGCCGCACCCTGTAGATTGTGACCAATCTAATGTAATCCTCGCACGCGTCATTTTCTTTTGTATTCTTCGAAGTGCTTTTTTCGTTCCTTTCGGCTTATATTAAAGACCCGGCGTCTATTTAAGACCCGTTTAATATGATACTAATAGTGACTGGCGTCGAGGTAGTTATTGAAAATTGTCTCCCCGAAGTTCGTAAAATATTGCCCGATTTTAGGAACTGGGGGAGGAAAATTTCCAATAGGCTAACGGTTGATGAAACTAGTTGCCATTTGTCTTGCTATACCTCAACGCATGCGTCTATCTGGCACAGTTATGGAGATATGGCGCCTGAAAGGTCACGAATTTGACCTTTTGGGGTCACGTGACGTCATAGGTCACGTGACCATTCGACTCCGGGCGGTCGACTTCCTATGGGTGGTCCATTGTGACCATGGGTTTATCTGGCACTGTTATATGGGCGTTTGAAGTTCTTCTATGAAGGCTCTTCCAGAAACAGAAGTCGGTCGTCGGTCGGTCCTCAATATTACACTGATCTCATATACTCTTCTTCGCTACGTTAGGAACGTAGCGCGCGAGGAGTAAAAATTGGTAACTTTGCAACAGCAAGAGAGTATGAAATCATGCCGCTTGGCCTGTGTATGCAGATATAAGCGGGTAATAAATGCGTAAAATTTTGCGTTATAATTACACGCGGTTGCTCGGAAAATGGCAGACAACTTTAAGCGTTACTTTTCTGCCGCGCCCCGTGGACGCGCCCGTTGTAATAGGCCGCATTATGGGTCTGTCCGTCCGTCTGTCCATCTGCAAGTAGGCTATGTCGACGCCCTGTTCGTTCCATACCAGCTCCAAACTGGAAAACGAAAACTCGTAAAGAAGCCAAAATTGATGTGAATATTCCTTGAAGCAGATGAAACTGGCACACGTGCCACATTACATCCTCTTTATTACAGCATGTGCTCAAAATGTTCTCCTCCAGCGCAAATGTAAGCGCCAAACGTTGACACCACTCGCATACAGCAGGCTCTACAACATGGATTTCACAAGGTAGTGTAGCGACAGTATTAAAGTGAGGTGGCCAAAACTACAGTCGTCTGTGTCTGTAGTTTCGTCCTGATGTTGCACACCAAAAATTATTGAAATCGGCAAATGCTGCACGGAGATATTCAAAGTACACTGTGTCCCAAAAAAAACATCCCCGACATTTTCGACTGTAACGTGAAGAAGGATTATCTGATTTTAATAATTTTTGGTACGAATATTCCTGAGACAACTTGTCGTTAAGTGACAATTTAATTTCCCATCTTGCTCAACATTTGTTTCTACACTACCTGGGGAAAATAGAACAAACAAAATATCACTTTTTTATTCAATGCGACATGATTGCTTAATTAACATAACGCGTAAAAACACATTTTGTTCACATTTCTGACACTGT
>Ga0209367_1010063_pt1 | contig 12725 bp, 10 predicted proteins | sample WorMetLIZISLAND2_FD_187412 | JGI IMG/M metagenome (GOLD analysis project Ga0209367, IMG submission 187412) | Marine gutless worms symbiont microbial communities from Max Planck institute for Marine Microbiology, Germany - Olavius geniculatus... ... | reverse complement strand
AATAAAACTGCAAATATTTATGTAAAAAACTGTTCAGTTTATATACAGTGTAAGGGTGACATCGTGGTTGTAGATATAAAGCCGTGTTCATAGCGACAAACTCAAATCAGCTCAACTCAACTCAACTGAACTGGCCAGTTCAGTTGGGTTGAGTTGAGTTGAGTTGAGTTGACAAAGTGTTCATAGCGAGTTTGTCGCTATGAACAGACAAAAAACTCAACTCAACTCAACCCAACTCAACCGAACTGAAAAAGCTCAGTTTTCGTCAGTTTTCGACATTCTGAGCAGTTCAGAATCAGTTGAGTTGAGTTGAGTTAAGTTTGTCGCTATGAACACGCGAAAAACTCAACTCAACTCAACTCAACTCAACTGCAGTGACTCACCTTTCAAGCAGTGGACCAATAGCAGAGCGCTGCACTCCCGCACGTGGAATTTTCCAAGCTAATACAAATATTATAGCGCCAATAATAATATGGCTGCATGCAGTGTAAGAAAGCGTAAAGCCGTTGCGTTAATTTCCTTATTTATTCTGTTCAAAGATATAGAAAAAAAGAGGGTACATGCCCAAGAAAGCCGCTTCTAGCGCGGTGCTATGAACAAAGCTTTGCGTAAGCAAAGGCCTTTATTGCCGGCATTGTAGTTTCACAGCACTGCATCGTTTACAGGCAAATATTTACTCGTTTATTCTTCGCACTAGTCTGAAAAACTAAGTGAGTTGAGTTGAGTTTTTTTTGCATGTTCATAGTGACAAACTCAACTCAACTCAACTCAACTGAGTTCAGTTGAGTTGAGTTGAGTTTGTCGCTATGAACATGCAGGACAACTCAACTCAACTGAACTGAACCAAGCTAAAATGTTCAGAACTGGCTGAAAACGGCCGTACCAGTTGAGCTGAGTTCAGTTGAGTTCAGTTGAGTTTTTCGCGTGTTCATAGCGACAAACACAACTCAACTCAACCAGTTGAGTTGAGTTGAGTTGAGTTTGTCGTTATGAACAAGGCTTAAAACAGCACAAATCACAATTTAAAAATTCATACATCAGCATTACACAATATCAGAAGAACTTTGCTGACTGTGTAATGGTAAAGTGTGAGTTTTTTGTAGTTGGCAGTTTGTAAGCCTTCATGATCAGACTACTAATACAACTACACATGTGTGCACTGTATCATTGTCATTTTTTTCACATCCTAGGTTAGTTTATGAAAAATGGCAACCACCAGCTTTCCTGGTCTTTCTGATTGACTACAATAACTGATAACTAGATGGTTGTTACGACTCCACCAATCATTATGCCTCCGCCAACATTTGACAACTAACACTCAAAATATTGTGCAAACAAGGCCAAAAAGTGCATTTTGGGGCATATTTAACCCCACCGTAATCTTGATCTTGATCCTTGACCTTTTGACCCTAAATTTGACGCGTTCATTTTTGCCACAAAGTCTCTTAGTGGTAAAAGTTTGGTCAAATTTTGTCAACAAATACCCAAGATGTCTTGCTAGCAATGTTTGTTTGAGACTCACATGGAGGCACACACGAACACTCTGGATGCATAATGCCTCCGGCCACTAAGCATAATAATAATAATAATAATAGCATAATAATTAATCAACCAATACTATCTCTAATTGTGTCAAAGTATTTCATAGCAAATGAGAAATATCAGCACCAGATGTAAAATATCATACGCCAGGTGACATAAACACAAACATACCGACATTGGACAGACGTTTACGTCATCAAGCTGACTTGTTAGTCTACAAAAATGTACATCACGGTGATCAATACTGCTTTCTAACTACTGAGGTCTATTTTCTAACCATTAGGCAAAATATGCACTAACTAGAAATCAATCATAGCTCGCAGGTACCTCCACCAAGGCAATGCTATTCGCTAGGTGGCGTCACAATCTTTGCTTTGCCAGCGGTTCCTGTCCCCCCTTTAATGCAACGGTAACAAAAATTTCAAATTGATCCAGAATCCAGGATTCCTGCCGGATTGCCCCCAAAATTGAATCAAAAAGTAGTTGATGCCATGCCCGACATACCCTCAAAATTTCAGAAAGATCTGTCCATAACTTTTTGAGTTATCTTGCTAACACACAGACAAACAAACAGACAAACAGACAGGCAAACAAAGTCTGGCAAAAACATTACCTCCTTGGCGGAGGTAACTACATGTAGAACGTCAAACTTAGCTCGCATATAAAATTTTGTGCAAGTATGTGCAATAGCAACTAAATTATGAGCGATAAACGTCAATACGGCATAGGAGCTTGAACACAATTAACTTAGTTCTGACACCTGTTATCATGCAGTCGTCCTAATGAGTCACATTACAGGTCTCTGTCCATGTCTCTATCACACGTGGGCTCTTTATTCAAAACAGTAAAGCCACACAAAAGGCAAAATCAGTGCAAACGTTCCCAGCACAGGAGTAATCAGTGTGACAGATCTGCCAACATTTGCAATGAAATCCATAGAAAAATAAAAAGAACTGGAAATTTGGGTCAGAGCCCAATGTGAGGCTGCCTGCTGCTGTAAACACACCTGGCATAAATGTGACCTCACCACAAAAGCTTTTACAAAAGATGAAAATAAGCAAGAGAATAGTTAGGCTGCATAATATCAGCATAGATTACGCACAGGTTCATAGTAACATTTCTCACAATTTAGCAGTGGTTCAGGTCTAACGCACAAGGCGATAGACAAAAAAAATCTTAACTTTGACATGCTCTTTACTGAAAAAATAAATTTAATGTACAATAATTATGGCAAAGCTAAGGTTAAGGCTATAATTAATCAGAAGCAAGTGTCCCATCTTTTTCCAAAGCTAGTATAATAGCGTTGAAGGACAAATATGCTGGGATATACACAAATTTATTTCCACCATTCATAGTCATAATCTGCACCTGATGTCATTAAACACTCGCCGGCAACAAACTGAGTCTAGCAGTTAACTCTTTAATAAACGAAACAAAGAAAATCTACAAACGTTTTACTGGGTCTTTGTAGTCTAACCAGTGGTGTTGTATTTAGTTTTGAATCAACAACAACGCTCATTGACAAATAACTGCAAATACAAAATACAAACCACACAAAGGTAAGACGAAAATACACGTGGCATCATGGCATTGGCAGGGACAATAACTGCCTACATTTTAGCCTGTTAGCAAATTTTCTTCTTGTCCATAATTATTTTGTCTCAAAATATAGTACCTGGGGCTAAAAATCCTTCATTTTAAAAAAGTCAGGGAATAAATACTTTTTTCAGCACCCACAGTTTTCTCTGTCCTAAATTTGCAACTGTCTTTTAGAAATTGGCTACTTCCTGCCCTTCTCCTATTCCTGTAACCCATGACACCACTGCAAAATACTAAAATTGTTCATGCAGCAGAGACAAAGACAAGACTGTTAAAAATGTTAGAGACTCATGAGAATCGAGACACAAGAAAAAGTTGCTATATCGAAAATTATATTTCTCCAAAATTTACAAATTCAAGCACTCTATGATGAGTCCCGGGAATTGGAATTCTTGTACCGAGAAATATAATCTCAAAAATTAACATCCCTAAAGTGTTTCATGATTACTAATATTTGAAAACAAGCACAGTACAAGAAAATAACAACGAAAAATATTCTCAATATAAAATTTTAAAAAATTCCTGTGCAGACTGGTGACAATTTTTTCATTTTCAACATCTGTAGTTAAATGACACTCCAGTGTGTGATTTCGAAGATGAAATCTTATGAATCTGTGAAAACATTTTTTGTGTGAATGCAATTTATACAGTCAGCATGAAGACAGTCAGTATGAAGACATTAATGAGGTGTTACAGTTGCGCGAAGAATCATCAGGTGTTAAAATATCATTTGGTCTACTTCTGGCTCAAAACTGGGATAACTGCATCACAAAATCTCAGGACAAAATGACAAAAATGTCAGAGTTCACATTTATTGCTGCTACGAAGAGAAAGCTATGATCTGTCAAAAAGTCAGCTCCTCTGAATATTTGTCAAAACTGAGTAAGTAAGTAAATGATTTATAAAGCGCCAAAGTGTCAGAAAGAATCAGGGCGCATAGGATGATGGACACTAGGTGGCAGAAAAGGCTGACTGAAAGTAGTGGGTCTTTAAGTAAGTAAGTAAGTAAGTAAATGATTTATAAAGCGCCAAAGTCTCAGAAAGAATCAGAGCGCATAGGATGATGGACGCTAGGTGGCAGAAAAGGCTGACTGAAAGGAGTGGGTCTCTAAGTGACATCTGAATGTAGCCAAGGTTTGACATTGACAAATTTGAGGAGTTAAGGAGTTCCAAATTCTCGGAGCAGAGACACGAAAGGAACGAGAACCAAAGGATAAGTTATGCCGTGGAATTGCAAGTAACTGACTGGTAGAAGAGCGCGTGGACACTGAGGATTTATGATATTGCAGAAGATCAGTAAGGTAAGGTGGATGGCCAGTGTGCAGTGCCTTATAAGTTGAGGTGGCGAGTTTAAATCTTATTCGCCATTCAATGGGTAGCCAGTGGAGTTGTTTGAGAAGTTCAGTCGATGAAGAAGAACGATAAGCCTGCTGCATTACGACTCTGGCGAGTGCGTGCTAATATGAGGCATATTCTTGCAGTTGGGTCCTGGCTGCAATCTGCAGACTAAAGCGACGTGGTTGTACTGTGCCCATGTACCATTCGGTTCAGTCAGCGTAGCTTCTGCTCATCAGCACCAACCATGTGGAACAATCTTCCTTTAGAACGATGTATACACAGAGCTTGAGCTTGGCCAAGGAACAGTGACATCAGTAGACAATGCTTCAAGCTTTAAGACATGGCTTTTTAATTATGCTTACTTGTGTAGGTGCCTCTGAGAGCTCTGTTTAAGGGGTGCTTTGCAGATTTACATATTAATTGATTGATTCGTCCTTGTTTTGTCCGTCGTTGACACTTGATGTTTCGCCGTGTTATGATGTCTTGCTCTGTGCTGACACGTGCTGGCCGGCATGTTGGACGTGCGCGTCTCTAGGCCAGGCTGCCGTGGCCGTGCGTACGTGTGTCTGCGATTGTACGGATTCAACCATGACAGCATGCCTTGCTGACCAGCGTGCACAAGACTTCTGTGTAATGATGGATCGTGGAAGTCAACCGACAATGTCATCAGCGAACGTCAGCTTCAACAGTCAACGGATTTACCATCTGATGTTTGAACAGTTTGCACAAGCACTGACATCACCGGACCTGTCGCAGTTTCGTTTTTAGCGGACACTATGAACTTGCAGTATTCATACTCGACCGCCAAGCACACTAGAGATTTCTTTGAAATGATAGTGCGCTATATAAATGTTCACTTATTATTATTATTATTATTATTATTATTGTTATTGATTAAATGATTGACTGACCTGAGTGTTTGTCTGTGTGTGCGTGTCTCATTGTCAGGGAGTCGGAGGACACGGTGCTGATGATACTGAAGCAGATCTACTCGGCGATGGGTATAACTCCAGTCAAGTCCGGTAGCACTGAACCTGCGACCGCTCTCCCGTCAGTCCAGCAGAGCATGAACCAGCCTCAGTGTCCACCACCAGTCCAGCGGGGATTCCCCATTTCCGGCTCACAGTTCACCAGTACATCGGGGAATGTGCCAATGATGTTCACTCCACCGTCGCAAATTTCCAGTGGCAGTGGCATCGGTGGTCCGCCGCTGCCTGCCGCACCCATCAACACCACCTACCTTGATCCTTCCCCACTTTGTGCTGGCGGCCAACCGCATGCTGCTGTTGGTCCACCTCCAAGGAGCGGATTTGTTCGGAAATAGTGTTCCTTGCGTTGTAGAGTGAACACCTGTCTGGAAAATAGAAATGTCAGGCTATTTCATAGCTCTCAGCAAAAAGTTAAGGAATTAATTAGAAGTCCTCGAAATGTCAGGGAGAAATTTTTTTCATGTCACAGCGGATTATTTATTGTTAATGTCACATTCGGGTCACAGTTTTTCTGTAGCATCGTATTTTAGATAGTGCATTTTGGCGTATTGCTGTGCTAGTATGCATGACTTGCTTACCATGAGGTGGTCAGTTTGTCGGGCAAATGCTGGGGTAAAGTTGTTCCAAAGAGTTCTGAACAGTGGTCACTTTGAGTATCATTCGGATTCTGTGTATTTTTTGCCAAAACATATTGCACTTGCATTGCTTGATAAGTATGCCGTTCATTTTGTGAAGCCGTACTGGATTATTTTAGTCATGGTCAGTTCAGTGTTTTGTGCAGTATTCTGATTCATTTTGTTCCCGAGCAGAGCTGAGGGTTTGTGTATGTGCGATGGTGAACTTAATCTGGTTCGCTGATGAAGAATGTTCATCGTGTCAGCACTAAGGAACATGGGGGCATGAAATCAGGCATTTCGCGATCCAAAAACTCAACTATTTTGCAAGCTCGGTGTGCTAGTGCACTGTCTTGCTCGAACATGTGAAAGTCCAACTATCCCCACAGACACGTAAATGCGATCGCTTTGCACGTTTTTGTGGCTGCAACTGTAAAACTTCAAGAATTACTCATCAGCGAACCAATTTTTCACCATTAGTACAGGGTAGCAACTGACAGCACCAGTTGAGACCAGCAAGCTTGTACCCGTGACACATCATAATGTCAGCATTACGTCACGACTAGCAAAGAATATTTAATCAACTGCCATATTTTGTTGAAATATTTTGAATTAGTATTTTTTCGGCTACAGCTGGTAAAAATTTTGTGTAAATTGATCATCATTTCAGTGAATTATGAAAGAAAGAAAAAGGGCTCTTTTTTGAAACACCGTGTATACACGGTCCAGAGTGTATTACAAAATGTGTTTATTTCATGACTGTGATCTACGGTGTGTTACGCATGGGACAAAACAAACAGATGCAAGACATGTTTCAACTTCTTCTCACACATGACTGGACTGAGGTTATGGGCAGCTATAGCACTGCAGACATTATGGCAAGAGATAGGAGGATGAAGTATATCATGAAATAGGTAAACACGAAACAACTGTGCCTTCAGTGTGGGCTTCGTAATGCCAATCGCACATATAGTTTTGGCTTATGCAGGTGTTTTCTTGGAGCATAATCTAATTTCCTTGAGCAACCAAAGCTCTTCTTGGAGACGTAGGAACTATGCTTGTAATCTGCAACTGTTTGAAAATTCTGCATGTACACTGGTGGTTTTTTCCACCAGTATTACATATTATAATGCTTACTTTATCTATAGCAGTTTGTTATATAATCAGAAATGTTGAACCCATTTCATGCGGGTTATTGAGTGCCATTGTGTTTTAACATGTCATATGGTATAGGCGGTGGAGCTTCTGTCATGGTTTTTGTAATAAGGATTAATTGTACATAAGTGAATGTGTAATGTGGTGTATAATGCCAGTATGCTATTCAGAAACGTCTAAGTCATGTTTGTGTATTAAGTACTCTAGGATTACTAGGGACTGCAGTTTTTTGCAGGCCGTGGAATTTTGAGCTGAACCACACAATTTTTCCAGTTTGGTGGAATTTCTGGTTTTCTGCAGAATTCTGTGGAATTCCGTATTTGGTGCTGATTACTTTTATTTTGAAATTAAATCCAAGTTTGTGAAACTTTCTGACAAAACTGTCAATTTTTCCAGAATCAACTGACTACTTCAGCAGTCAGCAAAACTCCATTGCAGCACATAAAATGTTGCCACCACTGCTGATCAATGATTATTGAACGTTTGGTGCACAATAATCGGAAAAGTCAACAATTTATGTTTCTTTAGTACTCAGTAAATGAATAGGATACCGCGAAATTAGAAAAATTTGCGAAAATTTGCCATCGTGAACTGTGAAATTTTGCAAACTGGCCCGCTGAATTTGTAAAAGTTTGCCGCTGTGGATAACTGCAGTCCCTAATGATTACCAGCGAATGTATTTTAATAGGCAGGCGGTTAACTGAGCTTGAGATAAGACTTACACAGTTAATAATTATATTGGTTTTGCTGTCGTTATCGTTGTTTGCGTGCTTCTTGTCAGTAGGCACCTTGGCCTTTACGTGTGATCAAGATTTTGAAACATAGCGGTGGTGTTGTTGCACTTGGTGCACAAGTTAGGTACACTGTACCAGTAATGTAAAAATTAAACCAGTTAAGCAACAATTATGTCAATTATGCAAGTCTAGAAGTTCAAGGTCATAAAATTCCGTCTCCTTTGCATACAAGCAAAACCCACAGTCACATGAACTTATTTTCCTTGCAGAAAAATTTTCCGACGATCGACGGCGATGCCACTGTGACATACTAGTTTGCCAGAACATGCGGTATTGTTGGCTGTCTGGCTTATGATTCGATCGTTCAGCACTGTATCGTCCAGCTGCTTTCTGAACTGAACTGAGTTTATTAAACACATTTGCAGCTCGAAAGCTGAATAGTGAGTGAGTGAGTAGTTTCTTAACGGCACATCAGCACAAAAATAGGCTATTCAGTGCCATAAATGGTTAAAAGCAGTTAAAAGCGGTTAATATATTTATTAAAAGCAAGTTTGAAACACTTGCTAAGATCAAGTCTATTAAGCTAGTGTAAAAACAACATTATATACGATTGTACAAGTTAATGTCTTTAACAAAAGCGATGATGTTGCAAAGTGCAACATTGTCAAAAACGTCTTTGAGTGTATCCACTCCAAGATATCTCTGAAAGCTGAATAGCTGAATATATACAGTGACACATAAGTAGCGAAATAAGGACAAGGACACGTAACAGTAAGCCTAAACAGTGAAGTCACGTAATAGTAGTCAGTGCAATGAGACGTTCTTAGTTGACTGATAGTTATTGAGGGCATAGTTAATAAAAGAACAATCGCGATTTGTACGAGTATAAACTTTAGGAAATTTCGCAAAAGTACGAAGACGTGAGGTTACTGACTGTTCTCTTGGAGCTGGAAGGAGACTATGGAGGCAAGAGGAAGGCCGTGCCGTGCAATATCCATAAAGAACCCCAGAGAAAGATCATCTCTACGACTGGCAAGAGTTTCTATGTTAGCAGAATACAACATGCCACGGGTAAAGTTAAATATGATGTGAATGGCACTTATGTCAGTGCAAACCAACTCCCTCCAGTCTTCTCTGTTTTCGGCAATGTCACAGTGTCGTCGTTTGTATTCAAGATGTTTTCCCGAACTTGGTTACACGGTTACACTAGCTCCCGTAAGGTCTTCAAAACAGTTCATTCATCTCTGCGATGGCTTTCTTCGTTTTCGCCTTCCTCGTCTTCTTGATTTTTTTGGCACTTCGCTGCCAGTAATAAACTTCTGGTTCATTTCATGTCCAGAATACTTTAATCGTAGGCTTTTTTCTCGTTTATACTCGGTTGCTCAGAAGCGTTTGTTGCGTCTTGTCTGGTCTCACTGTTTGTGATTTTCTCTCTGTCTAGCTGATTTGTAAAAAAATTTTCATCCATCGGTTTCCGCGGGCATCTAGTTTTTTCTTGATTTGATTGAGATGGGTCTCAATACGGTGTGTCAATGAGAATTTCTTGGGGATGGGCTTGATCTACACTGTGTCCAAAAAAGCATCCCCGACATTTTCGACTGTAACTTGAAAACCAATTACCAAATTTTGATAATTTTTGGTACGAATATTCCTGACACAGCTTAAACACAGCTTGCCATCAAATTTCCGTTTAGTTTTCCACCTCACCCACTGTATGCTTCTGCACTACCTAAGGAAAGCAGATCAAGCGAAATGTGTTGAAATGAACAGAAAACCTGAAAAACAATCCCGACATTATCGATTGTAACTTGAATAAAAATTAGCAAATTTTTATAATTTTTGCTGAAATATTTCTGACACAACTGGCTATCAAGTAAGTGTTTTAGTTTCCACCCCACGCAACGTCTGCTTTTGCTCTACCTTCGGAAAGCAGACCAAGCATAATACGTGTTAAAATGAATTTTAAAACATCAATAAATTACATTTAGCCTAATCCGTGGGCCCCAACAGATTAGTCAATTACAAGGTTTGACTGTCATGCAGCAGTATGTCTACCAGATGAAGTTTAGGATTGTTTGTGAAGTCAAGAAGCGACTGGTAACAGCCTGGATTGATCTGGAGCAGAACATTATTGATATGCTGTCAATGAATGCAGAAAGCGTCTCCTTGCCTGTGTTCGCATAGTGGGCCAACAATTCAAGCAATTTTTGCTGCAGACAGTTGAAAAATGTACAACTGGATGAAATGTCAGCCAACGTGTCAGAAATGTAAACAAAATGTGTTTTTACGCGTTATGTTAATTAAGCAATCATATCGCATTGGATAAAAAGTGATATTTCGTTGGTTGTGTTTTCTCCAGGTAGTGCAGAAACAAACGTTGGGTGAGGTGGAAAACTTGAATGGTCGTTTGATGGCAAGTTTTGTCAAAAATATTCTTACCAAAAATTATTAAAATCTGTTCATTTGTTTTCAAGTTAGAGTCGAAAATGTCTGGGGTGTTTTTTTGAGACACAGTGTAGAGGTGGCGGGCTGCTAACCAGTGGGATCCCGGCCATTTTAGGGGCAATGCTCAAAAACTTCAGAGTATTAGTCATCATGTAGTCTGTCGTCCAGTTGATTTCCCACTGCAATTAGTGCAACACTACTTTTTCAAAAAAAACATTAGGCCCTATGAATTCGAGTCAACGATATTAAGCAGCGAAGCATTGAGCGTGGCCATGAAACTGGAAGAAAGGGAGGCCTACATCAAAAACTATGAGAGGTGTGAGCGGTTTCAGCCTAGAACCGCCACTGGTCATCAGTCAGTCAGTCAGTGTGCATCGACAGACGACGTGTTTTGGCACCGGTTCTGACAGTCCACCCAGGTACTGCACCGCACTACGCTGATGCTATAGTGATGGGCAATTTTTAATTCGAATTCGACTCGACAAAATAATCGGTCTACACAATAAACATAGTGGCCTGGATAAAATTACCAAAAGCAAGAAGCACTTGAAATGTTCATAGCATTCAACGACAGTCGCCGAATGTTGCAATGATATGATATGTTGCAATGCACTTATCCATTTTGCTTCCTTTCTTCTCTATTTTTCCCTGTCATTTTCCTCAACTTTTCCCCCATTTTTTCTGTTTTTTCTGTTTTTGTTTGTGTCAAGTAGGCCAAGCCTTCTCACTTAGAACCATTTAAAATCACAAACGACACGTAAAACACACACGCAACACGCATATAAATAAGTAAGTAAATAAATAACAGAACGGTTTATCAAGGACGTGCCACACGCGCCTACATGCAATACGAGTTTATAAAAACACATTATAAAAATATTTAAAAAAAATACAAAAAGAAACAATTTTTGGCCCACCGTACTTATACGGTCGCTTCTATAATACAACATTTTGTCTGTCGTCTGTCTGTCTGTCTGTAATACACGTAGGCCTATTGTGGCTAAGCGGTACGTCATTAGAGGCTCAACGATAGTGCCGTTGGATAGGGCGATGACGAGTTCCTATAGACTGTCATTAGTAACCATGTCGCTATCTCCAACGGTTTGGCCACAATAATTTCAACGCAAAGCTTTCGCCTGCATCCATTATTTACTTGCGCCGTATTATATCGCATCCTAGCGTTGATTGCAGCGTTTGATAGCAGCGTTAACATAGTCACTTCTGGGCAATCGTTTTCTCTCCGCGACCGGAGGTCGGACGCTGGCCTTCGGACATAGGCGGACCACCTTGGTGGCAGCTGAGTTTTTGGTTTTATATATACATCTTTATTCACTATCAAAGGTAGCAAACAAATACAAAACAAAAGAAAAAAAACTTTTAAAAACTTTAAAAACTTATTCCCAGTACAGGAAAGCAGCGACATAATATGTAACATTATCTAAACATAGTTACGCAAGAGTGACCGATAGTTCTAAAATTGGCCAGTTCGCGCATCACTACAGTGGAAGGTAATAGGTATGATCAATTGATCATGATGATGACGATGACGTCAGAAGTTGGCAGGTACTTGTTATTGTATTAGTACTAGACATTATCAATGATCAAATGTGCGAACAAACTAATATAGCGTATGAAATGTTGTTTAGTTTGTCAAAGAAAATAAAAATGTTCATGACGGTGATAAAGTTCGTTCGACAGACTATTTCCGGCGGTAGGCCTAACGGTGTTTAGTCGGCCATGACAGCTCGACCCAGGCCGCCGCTGCCATTATTCTTCACGGAACACATCATTATCGGACGTATTATGACGATAAAAGTCATCTTCAGCGTGATGCTTCTGTGGCCGCTATGTCTGCACTACTGCACCGCACAGACTTCAACGCGTGAGTCTGCAGGCCTACAGTTATTTAGCCTATGAATTAATTATTAACCTGTCTACAGCTGAATTTCGTGTTTATTTCAGGGCCGTAGAAAACAAGAAATCCGAGCAGCTAATACTCATGAGACGCGCGACAGCATTAGTTTAAATTTCATAATTATGCAAGTTGTCTCGATCCCGGCTTGGACGAAAATCACTGTTCAAATACAGGGTGTTCCAAAAAAACGGATATTCAGTTTTATTTTTGGGATAACTTTGGTAATTCAGCACCGATTTTAACCATTCTTTCACTGTTACAAGCAGAAATTTATGGCACGTAAACGTGAAGTTCTTCCACCCACCGCACTTTTATTGTGTGATCACATTACCTAGCAAAACAGTTCTCAGTTCGTAAGCCCATGATCAAACAGCGATCATCCTTTGTTATTCTG
>Ga0209367_1010060_pt1 | contig 12727 bp, 10 predicted proteins | sample WorMetLIZISLAND2_FD_187412 | JGI IMG/M metagenome (GOLD analysis project Ga0209367, IMG submission 187412) | Marine gutless worms symbiont microbial communities from Max Planck institute for Marine Microbiology, Germany - Olavius geniculatus... ... | reverse complement strand
CAAAAGAGCGGATAATCACTCTGAATTTGGCTTCCGAAAGGTGTGAACGCCTGAAATACCTGTTTTTCCCTTGCATAACATAACCTTAGCATGCTCTCGCAGTGGCTAAAGTTATCTAGACCCAAGGAAAATTATACCCATCGTCTATGGGTTTTGCGGAAACGGTCGATATGCGCTTGCCCCGGATACCAACCGGGCCATCGAAAAATACATACTGCTGAAACAAGATCTCAGCATGGGAGCGAGGCAGGTAAGTTGGGCACAGCCGTAGGGACGACCGGTACCCCGAGTTGACAGTTATCAGGGGGCAGAAGGCTGATACCTGACAACTGATCGTTGGGCACGTCCACCGTCCCTGCCCCGCACCTATCGCCGGCGGGATCTAGGCATACCCTGGTACCACAAGACCTTCTGACGATAGGTGCGGGGCAGGGCGGGCTTTGCCCAACCTTGTATGACCTGCTTCCAAGGGAGGACTAAGGATCAGGAATAAAGGGACATGATGGCGAGAACCTGAGGAAGCCGTGCCACCCTGAGGCCGTGAGCCTGAACGGACAGATTAGCTCCCCGCCCGCTTTGCCCCTGCCGAAGAGAATCCGAGGCCGCAAGCGATGCTCATGAGCCTGCAGACACGAAGTCGGTAGGCGCGGGTCCAGGGTCGGGGGGCCAAGTAAGCAACATACGAGTTTTTACGGATGGGAGAGCCGAACATGCCGGTGCCTGATCGTTCCAATTTATGGAGCGGGGGCATCTTTCCGGGGATTGGGAGGTAGTTTGGTCTTGCTTCGGATCAGTGTATCTACGGGCTGTTGACATTCAACCCGTAGGATGGGCAAAGCAAAGCCTGTCTATCCGGATGGCCTCGAACCTTGGTTACCGCGTGACGCTTTCCGAACCGCAGTCGCTTGTCGGGAGACAACTCAGGCGCCGCGTGCCCATCAGTTGGCGATGGGCACGCGGCGCACTGTGCACCTTCCCGGACCGTCGCGGTTCAGGAATCCACATGGAATGATCGCAGCCTTGAGCCCGCTTGCCGGGCGCTTGCTTTGCCCATCCTACTCAATGTCAACACCACCTAACACCCGCGGCGGCCACTCCGGGCACAAGCTCATCCGACCTTTCTTTTTTCCGCAATTGAACGCGAATCGACGCAAATTAATTCACTGCCTCCTCAGGGTGAGTGCAAATTTGAACACTCATCCAACCAGGCACCGCCAATAGGTCGGGCGCCAGTAATAGAGGACGGTGGTATCCGGCCAGGGATAGGAGTCTCCATAGCGGTTACCGCGGCCGGGTCGTTCCGGGTTGTCCCGATCCGGGTCCAGGGGCCGCCAGCCCGGCTCGACCGCCTCGCCTTCCACGGGGTCACGGGTCCGGCCCAGCTTGCGCCGTTCCGACGCGCCGTAGCTCCAGAAGTTTTGTTGGGCCTCGAACAGGCTCACCACATTGGCACTGCCGGACATGAGCGGAAAGCGCAGCTGCGCAAGGTCGTCCTCCCAGCCGCAGATGGGACACACCTGGTGAAATCCGGGCTCCCGGTCGAAAACCGGATAGCCACAGCAGGGACAGGGAAACCTGGTCTGGTCGTACATCATTCACTCGGAAGCTGACACCCAACCTCCTGACTTGTCCCCTAATAGTACAGGATTCACAAGATTTACAGGATTAACAGTTCGCGTTCATTTGCGGAAAAAAAGGGGCGCTCAGCGCCCCTTTCCGATACCGCGGAAACGACCGCACTCGCGATCAGTTGACCTTCGGATCCAGCTCGCCCTTCTTGTAACGGTCGGTCATGGTCTCCAGGGAGAGGGCGGTGATCTTCGAGGCGTTGCCGGCGGTGCCGAAGGCTTCGTAGCGCGCCTTGCAGATCCCGGACATGCCCTTGGTCGCGGCGGCGAGATACTTGCGCGGGTCGAACTCGGCCGGCTTGTCGTGCATGAACTTGCGGATAGCGCCGGTGGAGGCCATGCGCAGATCGGTGTCGATATTGACCTTGCGCACCCCGTGCTTGATACCCTCGACGATCTCCTCCACGGGCACGCCGTAGGTCTCGCCCATGGCCCCGCCGTGGTCGTTGATGATCTTCAGCCAGTCCTGGGGCACCGAGGACGAGCCGTGCATCACCAGATGGGTATTAGGGATACGCTTGTTGATCTCCTTAATACGCTCGATGGCCAGGATGTCGCCGGTGGGCGGACGGGTAAATTTGTAGGCGCCGTGGGAGGTGCCGATGGCGATGGCGAGGGCGTCGACACCGGTCTTCTTGACGAAATCCGCGGCCTCTTCCGGATCGGTCAGGAGCTGGTCGTGAGACAGGGTGCCCTCGGCGCCGATGCCGTCCTCTTCACCCGCCTGCCCCGTCTCCAGAGAGCCCAGGCAGCCCAGCTCGCCTTCCACCGAGACGCCGCAGGAGTGGGCCATATCGACCACCTTCTTGGTAACGTCCACGTTGTAGTCATAGCTGGCGGGCGTCTTGCCGTCTTCCTTGAGAGAGCCGTCCATCATGACGGAAGAGAAGCCGAGCTGGATGGAACGCTGGCATACCCCCGGGGAGGTGCCGTGGTCCTGGTGCATGCACACCGGGATGTGCGGCCATTCTTCGATAGCGGCCAGGATCAGATGGCGCAGAAAGGGGGCACCGGCATACTTACGGGCACCGGCGGAGGCCTGGACGATGACGGGGGAGTCGGTTTCGTCGGCCGCCTCCATGATGGCGCGCATCTGCTCCAGGTTGTTGACATTGTAGGCGGGCACGCCGTAACCCTTCTCGGCGGCGTGGTCCAACAATTGACGCATGGAAATCAGCATGATGGTTCTCCTCTCGTTGGTTGGTGTATAAACTCGTTGGTCGGTGTATAAAGCGGTCGAACAGTATAACTATCGTAGGTTCATTCATGACTATCTTGGTTCACTGAACCGGAGCTCACTGCTATCTCCGCTACCTTAGTTCTTAACTTGACACGGCGAGATCCCGGACATCCACCGATAAACAACCCTCAACGACTTCATATAGATTACTCAATAATTCATCGAATGAATCCCCTTGAGTGGCACACCCTGGAATGGAAGGTACTTCAGCCCAATAGCCCCCCTCCTCCGCTTCGTATACCACCACCTTCAATTTCATGCATCCGACCCTCCAGGATTCTATCAGCAGGGCGTGTTGACATTCAGCCCGTAGGTGGGCAAAGGACTGTAGGATATGGTGAGCCTGCGTAGGATGCGGTGAGCGTGGTAGGTCTTGCAGGATAGCATCATGAGGAGGCGCGAACCGCATCAATGGATGCCCGGCCAGCGGCGAACCACATCATATGGATAGCCCGTGCCCGGCACCAATGCCGGGCGCGCCCGTCGTCCAAAGATGCTACAGGCTATGTTGAAGCCGCCAATGGTATAGGATTGACAGAATTGTTTCTTAATGGAAACAACATCTTGAAAAAATCCTGTTAATCCTGCTCATCCTGTTAATCCTGTCCTATTAGCGGTTGTCACCTAGCCCCGCAGGTCCACCGCATTCCACGGGTTAGCCCTTCGCCCGCTGCTCCAGCATAGCCACGGCCGGCAGGGTCTTGCCTTCGAGGTATTCGAGGAAGGCGCCGCCGGCGGTAGAGATGTAGGACACCTTGTCATAGATGTCGTACTTCTGGATGGCCGCGATGGTATCGCCGCCGCCGGCCAGGCTGAAGCCGGACGTCTCGGCGATGGCCATGGAGACCTTTTTGGTGCCTTCGCCGAACTGATCGAACTCGAACACCCCCACCGGGCCGTTCCAGACGATGGTGCCCGCCTTGGCGATGATGTCGGCCAGCTCCTGGGCGGACTTAGGACCGATGTCGAAGATCATGTCATCGTCCTCCACCTTGCCGGCATCCTTGAGGACCGCGGGCTCCTTCTCGTCGAACTTTTTGCCGCAGACCACATCCACGGCGATGGGGATGCTGGCGCCCCGTTTGGCCATCTTGTCGAGCAGGGCCTTGGCGGTGTCCACCAGATCGTCCTCGCACAGGGATTTTCCGACCTTCTTCCCCGTCGCCTTGAGGAAAGTGTTGGCGATGCCGCCGCCGACCACCAGCTGATCGACCTTCTCCGACAGGGCCTCGAGCACGGTCAGCTTGGTGGATACCTTAGAGCCGCCGACGATGGCGACCATGGGCCGGGCCGGCTTGGCCAGCGCCTTGGCCAGGGCATCCAGCTCCTCGGAAAGCAACAGGCCGGCGCAGGCCTTCGGAGCCAGCTTGCCGACCCCGTGGGTGGAGGCCTGGGCGCGGTGAGCGGTACCGAAAGCATCCATGACGAAGACATCGCACAGAGCGGCATATTTTTTAGCCAGCTCCTCGTTGTCCTTCTTCTCACCCTTATTGAAGCGCACGTTTTCGAGCAGGACGACCTCGCCCGCGGCAACATCCGGCGCCTTGTCCAGATAATCCTTGACCAGGGGCACCTTTTTGCCGAGCTTGGCGGACATGTCGTCGGCGATGGGCTGCATGGAGTTTTCCTGATCCACCACGCCTTCTTCCGGGCGACCCCGGTGGGAGAACACCATGACCTTGGCACCGGCCTTCATACAGTGCTCGATGGTAGGCATGGAGGCAGTGATGCGGGCATCGGATGTCACCTTGCCGTCCTTGACGGGGACATTGAGGTCGGCGCGGATCAGCACCCGCTTGCCGGCGAGATCGAGATCGGTCAGCTTGATGAATGACATGGAGCTCTCCGTAGTGTTACGTTTTGGTGACCTGTATACATAGTTTCAGCCTGATCCTGCATTTTTCTAAGGATCGGTTAATATGATGGAACCTATGAATGCCTGCCGGGATTGTACCGGAAAACAGGCTGAAACTATGTACTAGCAAGGCTTCGCCTCAGATCGACGAGATATGAGTTTTTTATCAAACTTGAATGGTGCAGAGGTCCTATCTGATTTGTTGCTTAACGACGCAAATCAGCCGATACGTAGGGAACGGTAGCGACCGAAGCGGTCGGCTGGATTTGCCCTGTTATATTCTTTTTATCCAGTAGCTAGGTTTTTTGCTATTGTGCATGACAGCTACAACATACATAGTTCCTTCTTCAAACCGATAAATCACTGAAAATGGAAATTTACTGAGCAAGAAACGCCGGAAATCTTTATGAAACTTTGGCCAAGTTGAGGGAAGCTCAATGATTGTCTGATATGCTGCCTCAAGTTCGTTTAGAAAATCATCACCTAAACCAAATGATTGATTCTCATACCATTCATATGATGCTTTAACTTCATACTCTACATCAGGATGGAATACTATTTTATGCATCGTGCTGCTTTATTCTTTTCTTTATTTCATTCCAAGAAATACCTTCTACTTTACCTGATTTAAGTTCAGTGAATCTCTCCTGAGCTAACTCAGCCCATGCTTGATCTACATTGTCATCATGTTGAACCTCAAGTGATGAGATAAGGCAATGAGCTATCAGAGATTTTTCATCCGAAGAAAGATTGCCGATATTTTCAACGATTTGCTTAAATGCTGCTGACATTTATTAACTCCAACGAAGAAATTAATGAGCTTCATGTTTCGAGTTTTCTCGTTCCCATGCGCTACGTGGGAACGAGCGCAATTACGCTACCTTGCCAAAGGGTTCGGATAGGTTTCTTTTGCTCACCGAAAGAACCTCTATGCCTACAAGGTGCCCATCGGAATCATAGTCAGCGTTGATGCTGGGTTCTATTTCCTCAGTTCCTTTCACCGGTGCAGAAGAAATCTCGAAATAGACGGCATCCGCCGTTGGATCGAATTCCAGCTTCACGACATTTTAGTCTTTTTCTCGTTCCCACCCGCCCCTCACCTAGATCCCCGGTGTTTTGGCCGGGGCGGTACGCCGGCGCGGATCTAGGTGAGGGGCAAGCGGCGTGGGAACGAGCCAAATGTTGGGGCTCCTTCGTTACCCCAACCTACGAACTAACCCGTAGGATGCGGTGAGGAACGAACCGCAGCATCATTTCCTTCATACTTGTCGATGAGGTTCATTTTGCTCACCGCATCGATTACATGGACTCATTTTCTTCTATGAGATAACGAATGCGTATCCGTGCGTCCTCAATCACCCAAATAGTATGCGGGTGGATTTCGGTATTTCGCCGAAACAGGCCCTCACAGGCCCGGATTACATTGATGGATTTCAGATTCTTTAATCGCAAGTATAAAATCCCATAACATGGTTTTCCTTGATTGATTGCCAGTGTTCCGAAGTCTGAATCATGCGTAAGGATAAATCTATGCTCCCGATATGCTCTGGTTATCAGTTCTTCATCGTCGGCTCCATGCCACAGTTGCTCTTTTGTATCCAACACATCAAATCCCATATTTCGGAGACATACAACCACCTTTGGCGAGATATTCTCATCTGTCAGAAGTGTTACTCGGTTGAGCTTCATGCCGAAACAAGCTCAAGCTCCACATAGACCTCGTTCTTGCAGGAACGTGCGGCATATCTCAGACAGGCATGGATATCTTCTCTCGTGAGATGCGGATAATCTTCGAGAATATCCTCTTCAGGAACATCAGAAGCTAACAATTCCAAGATAAACTCCACAGACAGCCGCGTCCCTTGTACAATCGGTTTCCCACCGAGAATTTTTGGATTGGCGGTAATACGATCAACCATATTGTACTTCCTCTTTTATTCTCTCTGCGGAGAATTTGGCACATGATTAAATCATTTAATTGAATGCTACTATCGGGATTTACTACAATTTGATTGAATTAACACTTGTGCCTCTATTGCTTGTGGTATTTTTTCTTTGTGCATTCTTAGTTGCTTCTGGAAATCATTGATATTTTTTTGGTATACAAGCCTGTGTTGAATATTGATGCGACGAGAATAAGCACCAGCAAGATCACCAACAAGCTTTTCATATGGTGGTGGATTTTGATATGGATTTATTCTTAGAATATCAAGTAACTGTTTTGCTTTATTCTTTAGTCCTGCCGCTGCTATTTTTCTTGCATCCTTTTGAGCTTGTTTTGTATAGACAATGTTCCAACTTACCAATCCAGTTCCTCTGAACACTCGGATAGTGACTCATTCATTCCAGTTTGAATGGATTCACGCATTCCTGGAACAGACAACAAACGAAGTGTTTCTGATACTGAATTCCAGTCTTCTTCAGACACTAACAATAGCATTACCTCTTTTTCCTGTAATTACAATAGGTTGGTGTGTTTGCGCTGCTTCATCAATCAAGCTGTGCAGCTTGGATCTTGCTTCAGCTGCATTGAGAATAATCATGATTAATACCTCTTATGCATTAGCGCACGATAGTGCATGCGTTTATGCAAGGTAGATCTTGAAACATAACAGATGAAATGGACTGACATCTATTCTTCTGATGATGAATAAGCTGCCTCCTTCCGGGACTGACCCGACACGATCCACTCCCTGCCGCCAGGAAAGACGAATTCTTTTACCGCCTCTGAAGCCTGGGAACAAGCGCAAAAAAGATCTCCCCCTTCGATCCGGGATGACAATTTCGCGCGGATTCGCGTGATTCGTAGTTTTTCCTCTTTTTACCGACCGGTAATGCTTAACTTAATGGTATCGACACCAGGACCCAAGGAAAAACGCCGCGGCATTTTCCCCTGGGTCCCGTATCCTATTCTTTAGGCCCTCACTTGGCCACGTGCTTCACGAACCGCAGCATGTTGCAGGTGTAGCCGTACTCGTTGTCGTACCAAGCGATGACCTTGATGAAGGTGGGATCCAGCGCGATGCCGGCCTCGGCGTCGAAGATGGAAGGCGTGCTCTTACCCCGGAAGTCGGTGGCGACGACCTTTTCGTCCGTGAAAGCCAGCACGCCGGCCAGATCACCCTTCTCGGAGGCACCCTTCATGGCGGCACAGACGTCGCCGTAATCCGCGTCATTGGTCAGCTCGGCGGTGAGGTCGACCACGGAGACGTCGGAGGTGGGTACCCGGAAGGCCATGCCGGTGAGCTTGCCGTTGAGCTCGGGCAGCACCTTGCCGACCGCCTTGGCAGCGCCGGTGGAGGACGGGATGATGTTTTCGAGGATGCCGCGACCGCCGCGCCAATCCTTCATGGAGGGACCGTCGACGGTCTTCTGGGTGGCGGTGGCGGCGTGGACGGTGGTCATCAGGCCCCGCTTGATGCCCCAGTTGTCGTGCAGCACCTTGGCTACGGGGGCCAGGCAGTTGGTGGTGCAGGAGGCGGCGGAGACGATGGCCTCACCCTTGTAGGTCTTGTGGTTGACGCCGTAGACGAACATAGGGGTGTCGTCCTTGGAGGGCGCGGACTGCACGACCTTCTTGGCGCCGGCATCGATGTGCTTCTGACAAGTATCCTTGGTCAGGAAGAAGCCGGTGCTCTCGATGACGATGTCGGCCCCGACGTCGCCCCACTTCAGGTTGGCGGGGTCCCTCTCCGCGGTCAGGCGGATGGACTTGCCCTTGACGATCATCTTATCGCCTTTGGTCTCGATATCGCCTTGAAAATTGCCGTGGACCGAGTCGTACTTGAGCATGTAGGCCAAGTAGTCGGGGTCGAGCAGGTCATTGATGCCGACGACCTCGATCTCCGGAAAGTCCTTGGCGATGGCGCGAAAAGCCATCCGACCGATGCGTCCGAACCCATTGATGCCAACTTTGATTGTCATGGAATAAACCTCCAGGTTTTTTCAGGTTTGTAGATGTTTCAGGAAATCGGGATCACTCGTCAGAGCTGTGCTTCCACCGCCGCGATCACCTTCTCCTTGGTGATACCGAATGCCTTGTAGACGTCTCCCGCGGGGGCGGATTCGCCGAAGGTATCGAGTCCGATGACCTTGCCGTGCATACCGACGTATTTGGGCCAGAGATGGGTGACGCCGGCCTCGACCGCGACCCGGGCCTTGACCGCCTCCGGCAGTACGGATTCCTTGTAGGCGGCGTCCTGAGCCTCGAAGGCATCCATCGAGGGCATGGAAACGACGCGTACTTTGCGTCCCTTGGCGGTCAGGTCTTCGTAGGCGGCGATCGCCAGGTCGACCTCCGAGCCGGTCCCGATGATAATGGCCTCGGGCTTGCCGTCACAGTCCCGCAACACATAGGCGCCTTTGGCAATGGCGCGCAGCAGCTCTTCCGTGCGTTTCAGGTGCGGCAGGCCCTGGCGGGAGAAGACAAGGCTGGTGGGTCCATCCTTACGCTCGATGGCCAGCTTCCAGGCCACGGCGCTCTCCACCGCGTCCGCCGGCCGCCAAGTGGACATCCGCGGGGTCAACCGCAGGATGGCGATCTGCTCCACCGGTTGATGGGTCGGGCCGTCCTCGCCGAGGCCGATGGAGTCGTGGGTGTAGACGAAAATGGGGTTGATCTTCATAAGCGCGGCCAGACGCACGGCGTTCTTGGCATACTCCATGAAGATCAGGAAGGTGGCGCCGTAGGGCTTGAAGCCGCCGTGTAGGGCGATCCCGTTCATGATGGCCGACATGCCGAACTCGCGCACCCCATAGTAGAGATAGTTGCCGGAGGCGTCGTCCTTGGAGATGCCCTTGCTGCCGGACCAGAGGGTCAGGTTCGAGCCGGCCAGATCCGCGGAGCCGCCGATAAGCTCGGGAAGCAGCGGGCCGTAGCTGTTCAGGGCGTTCTGAGACGCCTTGCGGGAGGCGATTTTCTCCGCCTTGGCGTCCACGGATTTGATGAACTCCCAGGCCTTCTCTTCCCAATCGGCCGGCAGCTCGTCGGCCATGCGCCGCTTGAACTCCGCCGCCAGCTTGGGATGCGCGGTCTCATAGGCGGCGAAGCGCCGGCTCCAGTCGGCCTCGGCGGTAGTCCCCCGTTGCTTGGCGTCCCACCCTTGGTAGATCGCCTCGGGAATCTCGAAGGGACCGTGGCTCCAGGCGATGGCCTTGCGGGTCAGCGCGACCTCTTCCTCACCCAGGGCCGCGCCGTGGCACTCTTCCTTACCCTGTTTGTTGGGGGAGCCCCAGCCGATGATGGTCTGGCAGCAGATGAGCGTGGGCTTGTCGGTCACCGCACGGGCGGCTTCGATCGCGGCCTTGATGGCCGCAGGATCATGGCCGTCCACTTTGGGGATCACGTGCCACCCGTAGGCCTCGAAACGCTTGGGCGTATCGTCGAGGAACCAGGCGGGGGTGTCGCCGTGTCCGCGGACCTCGCCATCGATGGAGATGTTATTGTCGTCGTAAAAGGCGATGAGCTTGCCCAGGCCCAGGACACCGGCCAAGGAGCAGGCCTCGTGGGAGATACCTTCCATCATGCAGCCGTCGCCGAGGAAGGTATAGGTATAGTGGTCGACGATCTCATGGCCGGGCTGGTTGAACTGGCTCGCCAGGACCTTCTCGGCCAGAGCCATGCCCACGGCGTTGGTAAGGCCCTGACCGAGGGGACCGGTGGTGGTCTCGACCCCTGGGGTGTAGCCGTACTCGGGATGGCCGGGGGTCTTGGAGTGCAGTTGGCGGAACTGCTTCAGGTCCTCGATGCTCAGCGCATAGCCGGTCAGGTGCAACACCGAGAAAAGAAGCGTGGAGCCGTGACCGTTGGACAGCACGAAGCGGTCGCGATCCACCCACTTCGGGTTGGTCGGATTGTGCTTCAGAAAATCGTTCCACAGCACCTCGGCAATATCGGCCATCCCCATGGGGGCGCCGGGATGACCGGAGTTTGCTTTCTGGGTCGCATCCATGCTCAGGGCACGGATGGCATTGGCGAGTTCTCTACGTGAGGACATCTCGTCTCTACCTCTTCACTATTTGAAACCAAGGCTTCCGCCAGCCGCGCCTGTATGCCGTAGCATCCGGCAACAACCCGCGACTCGGGCGATCCGGAGTCGAAACCGTATCCGCTTGCTTGCCTTTTTGCCCTGTCTTCCGCGTTGCGCCGGCGGTCGGATCGCGCTGCCATGCGCCCTTGGATACGACGAACCCCCTTAAAATTCGGTTACGCCCTATCGTTACTATCGCCTGGGGGTATCACGGTAGATCCGGGAAACGGGTGGCTCGCGCTCAGTGCAACCGGCACCTGATCGTCGCCCCGGCATTTTTCCCTTGAGCTGAGCCGAAAACCAGATGATTCAGAAGGTTGGTTATTCTGGCGCAAACAGGCAGGACGGAACAAAGAAGCACATCTTATGTAGGTATAAAAATTTATAATTTACTTATATTGCGATTTTGCGCAGCTCTTCAGCGAGTGCACGCAGGCCGATGGCTTCGATGCCGTTTCCTTTCGGATACCGATCCGTGCCGGAATAGACCAGGAAGGCCTGGTCCGGTCGAACGTCATCGAGTGCGATGTGGAAGCCTTTTTCGGCCTTCGGGGCGAGTCCGCGTTTGATCTCGACGGCCCAGGTGCCGTGTCGAGCGCCGAGCTCCAATAACAGATCAATTTCCGCCCCACGGGCCGTGCGATAAAAACTCGCACGCGCTAGGCGCGGTGCGACTGCAAGTAGGTTTTCAATCACAAACCCTTCCCAGCTCGCGCCGACGACCGGATGTCCCAGTAGCTCATCACGGGTCTCGATGCCCAGCAGCGCATGGATCAGTCCGCTGTCGCGGATATAGGTCTTGGGCGATTTCACCAGACGCTTTTTGACATTGGCATGAAACGGGGGAAGCCGCCGTACCAGGAGTAAATCGACCAGCAAGCCGATATAGCCGGTCACCGTCGGTGCGGAAACCGCAAGCGAATTGGCGAGTCGCAAGGCGTTGAGCAGCGTGCCTTGATTGTGCGCCAACATGGTCCAGAGACGCCCCAGGGTTTCGGCAGGGATACGCGGCCCGAACATCGGCACATCGCGTTCCAGATAGGTGCGAATGAAGCTCTGGCGGGTACGCAGACTGTCGGCGTCGTTCGACGCCAGGTAGCTGTCCGGAAAACCGCCTCGCACCCAGAGCTGTTGCAACGCATCGTCGCCGTCCATCTCCGTCACGCACAGGGGGATCAGATCGACATATTCGATCCGCCCGGCAAGGGTCTCCCCGGACTGGCGCAGCAGGTCGATGGATGCTGAGCCCAGGATCAGAAAACGGCCGGTCCGATGGCCTGAGCGACGACCGGCGTCGATAATGCCGCGCAGTGCCTCGAACAAGGCGGGCATACGGTGTATCTCGTCGAGAACGACCAGCTTGTCCACATGCCGGTCGAGAAAGAGCACCGGATCGGACAGCTTCTCACGATCCGCCGTTGCCTCCAGGTCGAGATAAATCGCGGGCCGGTTTTGAGCGATTTCAAACGCCAAGGTGGTCTTGCCGACCTGACGTGGGCCGATGACCGCCACCGCCGCCTGGCGGGCGAGTGCCTCTTCTATGAGGAGCCGAGCGTGACGCGGTATCATTGTTGCAGATTAAAAGAGATGATTTCATTTTGCAATATTGAATCGTGTTCTTAACAGCAAAATAGGGTGAAACTTGTACAGCCTAGTAGTCCGTCAAAGGTCGAATGAAGGATAGAGGCGCTTGAGCTTGATGCAGGCATCGGCGGTGGTAAATCGCCAGCTCACCGCGCCCGCTTCGGCGTTGCGGCGCTTCTGCCAGGCAGCAACTTCCTCGCGTAGGGTTTGCTGGTCGGGGATGCGCCGGTTGAGACACTGACGCTGCAAGATGCTGAATTCGATGGTGATCGGTTGCTGATACACCGACAACACGTCTTCCATTGCGCAGACAAACTCCGCTTTCGATTGCGGCGGGATACACCAACACGACTTCAACCACGGCTTCAGCTCGTTTTTTTGAGCGTCTGGC
>Ga0209367_1010058_pt1 | contig 12729 bp, 13 predicted proteins | sample WorMetLIZISLAND2_FD_187412 | JGI IMG/M metagenome (GOLD analysis project Ga0209367, IMG submission 187412) | Marine gutless worms symbiont microbial communities from Max Planck institute for Marine Microbiology, Germany - Olavius geniculatus... ... | reverse complement strand
CGCAAAAGAGCGGATAATCACTCTGAATTTGGCTTCCGAAAGGTGTGAACGCCTGAAATACCTGTTTTTCCCTTGCATAACATAACCTTAGCATGCTCTCGCAGTGGCTAAAGTTATCTAGACCCTACCTATTTTTCAAGGTGCCCTGAAATAGAGCAGCATCCCCACTTCGCACGGACACCTTGAGCTTTTCAAGGTGTCCGTGAAGGATTCTTATTTATCAATTCTAAGACTAAATCACGCAAATGAGAGATGATCGGTTTTTGGCTAGGATAAATTTTATGAAGTCATCCACAGGAAGCAGGTCACGTAAAATAAAGCTTAATCAATTACGCATTTAAGGAAGCGGTATTGGGAGGCATCATTTTTGGGTCATCGGGTATGGTGCTTTCAGTTCGGAGTAGTCCTGGAATATATAGGGTAGGGCACGAGGCCGCGCCAGGCTTTGCCTGCCCTGCCATCCAATATATTGCAGCACTACCCGGTTCGGGGCATGTTATGGATGATATATCTTAAAAGAGATATCAGGGCGTGAAAAGAGATATTTATGTGAGCCATTATGATGATTCTCCGGTCGCATGAAAGGTGATTTTGAATCATCTCAGGCTGACGATAACTCCGAGGCTTTTCATTTGCCCTGGTCGAAACAGCGACTCTCAGTCGTGCCGGGGTTTTCAGTCCGTACCGGACAAGTACCTCGCTTTTTCCAAACAGCTCTGAAACGAGAGAGCTCCTGGCACTCGCTCGCGAGCCAGGTCGATTTCCTATGGGTTGCCTCCGCGCATTGCGCCTGCTTTGCAACCACGGGAAACGACCATGTCTACGATCCTGTTCGCGGTGTGGGTGGCAACCTTCTCAATCGCCAAAATCATCGAGTCGGCAGTGCCGGCACGTACCTATCACATACAGCCGGGCTGGTGGTGGTGGTGGCTCGGTATCAATGGCCTGGGGTTGATCCTATCCCTGCTCGCCAACCGACTCTAGCAAAGTACCATCGGTGCCGGCACCAGGCCGGCCGATCTCGAGCAGCTGATCGGTTTTTATCTCTTTTACAGCGGCCTCAATTACTGGATACACCGCGCTAAGCATGGCCAACTCTGGCGCCTGCATGAGTTCCATCACGCGCCGCAGCACATGGGGGCCGAGCTTTGTGTGTGGCGTCATCCGGTGGAGACCTGCAGCAACCTGGGGGTATTGTTGGGCCTCGGGCAGCTGCTGCAGATCCCCGTGGAGGTTGCCGCCGGTGCCCTGCTGATCGAGGGCCTGTTGGAGATCGGTCACCACAGCAACGTTCGTACTCCGCCCCGGCTGCGTTGGCTCGCCGGCATGATCCAGCTCCCGGAGATGCACCTGATCCACCACCAGATGGGGGTGCACCGCTATAACTATTCCCCCATTGCCCTCTGGGACTGGCTGTTCGGCACCGCCCGGATACCCACCGATTGGCATTTCGAGTACCCGCTCGGGCTACGGTCATGGGGTGATTGGCGACGGCTCATATGGTGGCGCAAGAGATGCGGCCAGCTCGATGTTGATTATTTTCATCGACCTCCATATGATAGCTCTTTTCGAGCCGAAGAGGACAAGACGATGGCGAATAATCACTTTGCTGACAGGGAGTTGAATGCCCTCTTGCGCAACGCGAGGGCACAAGGGTTTCTGGTTGGAATCGACGAGCTGGCGCCCGCGCTACGTGCCAACCTCGTCGAGCTGAAGCAAGGTCGGGATATCGGTCTGCGCGACCCGGACGGGGAGCCGGTGCGGTCACTCCGGGGCTTTGCCCGGCTCATGGGTAATGAGAGTGCCTATTCGTACTTATCCAAATTTGCGAGCAAGAACGCGATGCCTTGCATCACCATCATGAACCAGGTCACAAACACCATGGGCATTCGGTATCTCGTCATGAATTTCGATGATCGTCACTACAGGCCGGTCTTACCGCAACCCGCCGTGGGTCCTGATCAGGTACGCGAGATACGGGTAGAGGCCTAGCCATGGACGATGACGTGCACACCCAGCTGTATCTGGCCAATTCGGCCCTGCAGGCGATTGCCGATCTGGCGGCCGCCGAGGAGCTCGATCTCAACGTTACCAATGGTTGGCGCCTGGCCTGTCTGTTGCGTCTGATTACGGATCAGCTCTCCGAAATCCTGGAGCGGATGGGGGGAGACCCGGAACGGTTGGCTCCTTCCAAGGAGCCGGGTTAGCACCCTGCCGACAGGTACGGGTCAGGCGCGTCCGGCGGTGTCCGGTGTGGCAGGCGGAGTCGGATGCGCCCTAACCCGACGAGGAAGCATTCCGAGTCCACGGATTACGCATGCGCGCACAGGACTTCGTTTGTAAGCCGGGGACAGCGTGGCTACACAATAGCGCAACTTGTTGATTGTTTTAGCGTGATTATTTCCATTACCCTTCATATAATCTGTTTTTTCAGCAACGATGAGATGAAGCGATGGCGAATGATCACCCTGTTGACAGGGAGTTGGACACCCTCTTGCGCAGCGTAAGGGCACAAGGGTTTCTGGTTGGAATCGACGAGTTGGCGCCCGCGTTGCGTGTCAACCTCGTCGAGCTGAAGCAAGGCCGGGATATCGGTCTGCGCGACCCGGACGGAGAGCCGGTGCGGTCACTGCGGGGCTTTGCCCGGCTCATGGGCAATGAGAGTGCCTATTCGTATTTATCCAAATTCGCGAGCGAGAACGCGATGCCCTGCATCACCATCCTGAACCAGATCGCCAACACCATGGGTATCCGGTATGTCGTCATGAATTTCGACGATCATCACTACAAGCCGATCTTACCACCGGCTGCCGAGGACCCTGATCGGGTCCCCGAAGGAGGGGAGCAGGCCTAGTACACAGTTTCACCTTATTTTTCATTCTCAAACCCGTAGGGTGGGCTGTGCCCACCCTACAGGATATATGCAAAATTTGTAGAAACAGCGTACTAGGTCGTGTTGATATCTCGAAGGTCCGCGTAGCGGACTCTACGGTCAATCAAGCAATCCTGAATTATTCGGCGCGGTTTGGGGGACCGGACGTGTTGCGTTGCGACGTATGAAGGTGCGCTGATCGTTTGCCAGGAGTCAATGCCGGCGTCTTAACACAACCTACACCCACATTACCCCCGTGCAACCTGCACGCGCGGACCTTGCGTCAGGTGTAGGATGCGGTGAGCGCGGCAGGTCTTACAGGATGGCACTGCGAAGAGACGCGAACCGCATCGATGGATGTCCGCGGCGAACCGCATCAACCTGCTATCCATGCTTGGACGGTAGCACCATTCCGGTGTTGAGGCACCCATGCACCGGTGGGGGACGGTCTGATGGAGGCATTTCTGCGCCGGGCGGTAGCCCAGGGCATGCTGAGGGCGTTGGATCTCCACTTCGCGCGCCGGATGGAGGCCCTGGCCGGCGGCGATGCCCCCGAGCTATTGTTGGCCGCGGCCCTGGTCAGCCACCGGGTGGGAGAGGGTGATGTCTGCCTGGATCTGAAGCGATGCCGGGAACTTCCTCTGCTGCATGACGCCGGAGACACGGGTGGGCTGTGGGTGTCGGCCCCGGAGGTCTGGAACGACGCCTTAGGTACCTGCTCCGTGGTCGGCAGACCCGGCGGACGCACCCCACTCATTCTCGACCGACACGGCAGACTCTACCTCGGGCGCTATTGGTGGTTCGAACGGCAGGTGGCGGATGCCCTGCTCGCGCGCGTCCGTTTTCCCCCACCGGCGGTGGACCGTGATCGACTGCGGGCAGGGCTCAAGCGCCTGTTTCCCGACACCGGGGACATCGACTGGCAGCGGGTCGCCGCCGCAGTGGCGGTGCTGCGGCATCTGTGCCTGATCTCCGGCGGGCCGGGTACGGGCAAGACCCGCACCGTAGCCGCGATCCTCGCCCTGCTGGCGGAGCAGGCAGGGAGCGCACCTTTGCGCATGGCTTTGGCCGCCCCCACCGGTAAGGCGGCGGCCCGGCTCTCGGAGTCCATCCGCGCCGCCAAGGCGGAGTTGTCGGTGGCCGGGCAGACCTTGAACCGCATCCCCGAAGAGGCCGTTACGCTGCACCGCCTGCTCGGCTATCGCCCGGGGCACGTCACTCCGCGCCATGGCGCGGACAACCCCCTGCACCTGGAGGTCCTGGTGGTCGATGAGGCCTCGATGGTGGATCTGCCCCTGATGGCCCGCCTGCTGGCCGCATTGCCGGACTGTGCCCGCCTGATTCTGTTGGGGGACAAGGATCAACTGGCCTCGGTGGAGGCCGGCAGGGTGCTCGGCGACCTCTGTGGGCGGGATCGAGCTCCCGCCTACTCACCGGGGCTGTGCGCGGAGATCGCGGCGGTGGCCGGTGATCGACTGGCACCTGCTACTGCGCCCGGTCCCGACCTGGACGACCGAATCCTGGTGCTGCGCGAGAGCCGGCGTTTCGGCAAGGATAGTGGTATCGGCGCCCTGGCCAGGGCCGTAAACCGGGGCGATGCGGATGCGGCCCTACAAATCCTGACCGACGACCGTTATCCGGACGTTAGTCTGGAAGCCCCGCGGCCGCGGGTCCTCGCCGATCTGATCAGGCAACGGCTGGTGCCTGTTTTGCGGCAGGTACTGACGAGTCCGAAGCCGCAAGCGGCGCTGTCGGTGCTGGACCGGATTCGGATGCTGTGCGCCTTGCGCTCGGGACCCCACGGGGTTGACCATCTCAACGAACGCCTGGCGCAAGCCCTGGAGGCCGCGGGCCTGATCCGGCGCGACGGCGAGCTCTATGCCGGTCGTCCGATCATGCTCACCGCCAACGACCATGCCCTGCGGCTTTACAACGGCGATGTGGGCCTGGTCCTGGCCGATCCGGGAAGCGGCGGCGCCTCGCGGGTGTTTTTCGCCACCACTGAGGGCGTCCGGCGCATCCCGCCGTCGCGCCTGCCCCCCCACGAGACCGTCTACGCCATGACGGTCCACAAGAGTCAGGGCTCCGAGTTCGACGAGGTGCTGCTGGTGTTGCCCGAGACCGAGAGCCGGGCGCTCACCCGGGAGCTCATCTATACGGGTATCACCCGGGCCAGAAAACAGGTCCGGCTGCTCGCCACCGAGGAACGCCTGCGGGCGGCGATTGCCTGCCCACTGGTCCGCACCAGCGGGCTTTACGATGCGCTGTGGGCAAGGTCCGGCGTGGATGACCCGGGACCGGTCCGCGTAGCCAGGAAGGCCCCCAGCTCATCCAGCGCGACCTCCGACTGCTCGCCCCCGGAGCGCAGGGGTTTTACGCCGACCACTCCGCGCGCCAGCTCGTCTTCCCCGAGCACCAGTGCATAGCGGGCGCCGCTGCGGTCCGCCTTCTTGAATTGGCTCTTGAAGCTGCCGCCGCCACAGTGACAGATCAGGCGTAGCTCGGGCACCGTGTCGCGCAGGGTCTCGGCCACCAGCAGGGCCTTGGCCTGGGGGCCGTCCCCCACGGCGATCAGATAGGCATCCAGGCCCTTATCCGGCAGTGGTGGTGCGGCCTCCAACAGGGAAGCCAGGCGCTCCAGCCCCAAGGCAAAGCCGACAGCGGGGGTCGGTCGCCCGCCGAGTCGGGCCACCAGGGTATCGTAACGCCCCCCGGCGCAGACGGTGCCTTGCGCACCGAGAACGTCGGTGATCCACTCGAAGACCGTGCGGTTGTAATAGTCCAGACCTCGCACCAGGCGCGGATTGATCCTATAGCTCACACCGGCTGCATCGAGACCGGCGCGAAAGCGGTCGAAGTGCGTCCGGGATTCCTCACCCAGGTAGTCCGGGATGCGCGGTGCCCCGGCGATGACCGCCTGGGTGTCCGGGTGCTTGGTATCGAGTACCCGCAGGGGGTTGGTCTGCAGTCGGCGGCGGCTGTCCTCGTCCAGGTGCTCCAGCTTCCCTTCCAGGTAGGACACGAGCTCCCGGCGATAAGCGGCGCGCTCCGCGCCGTCGCCCAGGCTGTTGATCTCCAGCCTCAAGTTCCCGAGCCCGAGGGTATTCCACAGGCGCCGGGTCAGCAGCACCACCTCCTGATCGATGTCCGGTCCCGCGAGCCCGAAGACCTCGACGCCGATCTGATGAAACTGGCGGTAGCGGCCCTTCTGGGGACGTTCGTGTCGAAACATGGGGCCGCGATACCAGAGGCGCCGAGGCGCGGAGGTCAGGCCATGTTCGATGGCGGCCCGCACGCAGCTCGCGGTACCTTCGGGGCGCAGGCTCAGGCTGTCGCCGTTGCGATCCACGAAGCTGTACATCTCCTTCTCGACGATGTCGGTGACCTCGCCGATGGAGCGTTTGAACAGGTCCGTCACCTCCACCAGGGGCGTGCGAATCTCCTGGTAGCCATAACCCTCGAGGATTGCCCTGGCGCGGTCTTCCAGGGTCTGCCAGAGGCCGCTCCGCTCCGGGAGGATGTCGTGCATCCCCCTGATCGCCCGGATCGCCTGTACGGTTTGTCCCTGCATGGTCGCGGCTCGGCCGTCGCCGTCCGGTCAGCGCAGCTTGCCGTCCGCATCCAGCGTGAAGCGGGCGACGCTGCCGCGGGAAACAGGGCCCAGATCGAGGGGCTTCCCGCCCACCGTAATCCGTACCGCCCCCACGTTTCCGAGGATGAACGAGTACGGGGGCTTACCCTTCAAAACATAACGGTCACCTTTCTTCATCGAGCCGAAAACCTTGTGTTTTTGCTCGCTGTCCTGCACATTCACCCAACAGGAGCCATTGAAGGCGATCTCGATTTCACCGGCCTCGGCAGTGCTCGTTCCTGCGGTTTCTTCGGTATCCGGGGTGGTATCCGCAAGCCGGGCGGTTGTGGCCGCGGTCGTACTGCCGTCGGTGTTCTCCTCAGCAGCGTCCTCTGTTTCGGCGGCGGTAGTCGGCGGTTGTGGCCGCGCAGTCTCCAGGTCCGATCCCGGCTCGGGGGATTGTCCCGTCTCCCGGCTCGTGAGCGGGTTCTCCGAGCCGGCGAGGAAGGTCGGCGGCTCGAGCTCCAGGTCCGCATCGAGCACCTCCGTCGGCACCGTTTCCCGCGCAACCTCCTCGGCAGCGGTCATTTCCGACCCCAGGTCCGGTCGTTGATACCATTGCCACAGGAACGCCAAGACACCCACCAGGAGCAGAATCCCCAGACCGATCATGCCGACGGCCAGGTGACCGGCATTGATCCGCCGGGCCCCGGTCCGCCGGCGGCCGGCACGCGCCGTAACCTTGTTGGTACGCGCCCGGACCGGCGGTACCCCATAGGCGGCCACCAGGGGTTCCGGGTCCAGACCGACCAAATGTGCATACTTGCGGACATAGCCGGTGGCGAAGACGGGCTCCGGCAAAGACTTGTAATCTTGCTGCTCCAGGGCCTCGATGATGGCCGGTTTCAGGTGCAACTCATCGGCGACCTGTTCCTGTGTCATGCCTCGGGACTGGCGGGCAATGTGCAGACGCCGGCCCGGGTTGTCGGTCGGTCCCAGGGCGGTATCGTCTTCCTGTGCTGGTCTGAGATGGGTGTTCATGGCGGTACGATCTCATAGTTGGCCGAGTTGCGGCGAGTCGGGGTAGCGCTTGCGCAGCAGCTCGGCATAAGTGGCCGCCCGCTTGCGTGAGCCCAGCTTACGTTCGACCCTGACCGCCAGCAAGAGTACCTGGGGGGTCGGCTGGGCAACTTTGAAGTAGCGGTCCAGATGGGCCCTGGCGGATCGGTAACGGCCGCGACCGTAGTCCAGATCGGCCAGCGCGGCCATGGCGGAGCCGAAGCCGGGGTTTGCACTCAGCGCCCGGCGGAAATAGGTCTCCGCCTGGCCGCCGTTGCCGCTGTGCCGGGCGCAGATTCCCAGGTTGGTCATGGCGATCCAGGGCGTAGCATAGCGCGGATTGGTCAGGGCCTTCTTATACTGGACCGGGCCTGTGCGAACTTGCGCCTGTCGCATAAAAAACTGGCATAGGCATTGAGGATGTAAGGGTCCCCCGGCCCCAGGCCGACAGCCTTGCGGAAGTGTTGCTCGGCCAATCGGTCCCGTCCCAGCCGCTGGTAGATCAGAGCCATGAGATTATGGGCCTGGGGATTGTCGGGGTCCTCGGTCACCGCATTGCCGGCCTTACGCAGGGCCGTCTCCGTCTGTCCCTGTCTGAGATACTCCACCGCGAGCCGCACATAGAGGTCGCCGGGGTACTCCTTCCCGTCCCCATCCAGGTCACCGCCCGCGCCGTCGTCTCGAATGCCGCCGGCGCAGGCCGTCAACAGCAGGTAGGCGACCAGTGCCGGCAGCCCCGCGCGCCCTGTTCGGCTCATGGTACAGCGCCCCCGATGGCTGGTTGCCCACGCGCTGCGCGGCGGCTGCGATCGCGGACCCGACCCACCAGTTGGCCGCAGGCGGCGGCGATCTCGCTCCCCCGGGTCTTGCGCGTGGTGACCAGGATACCGGAACGCAGGACCCGCCGGCGGAACGCCTCCACCCGCTCCTCCGGCGAGGTTCGGAAATCCGAGCCGGGGAAGGGATTGAAAGGGATCAGATTCAGCTTGGACGGAATCCCCTCCAGCAACCGGATCAGGCGTCCGGCATGAGCGATCCCGTCATTGACCCCCTCGATCATGACATATTCCCAGGTAATGCGGCGGCGCCTATCGCCGGCGACGAAGGCCTTGCAGGCAGGCAGCAGGGTCTCCAGGGGATATTTGCGGTTGATGGGCACCAATCGATCACGCAGGGCATTGTCCGCGGCGTGCAGCGAAACGGCCAGCGATACGTCGCTCACCTTCCGCAGCCGGTGGATATTGGGCACCACCCCGGCGGTACTCAGGGTCACCCGATATTTAGAGAGCATGTAGGCCAGATCATCCCGCAGGATATCCACGGCGGTCACCACCGCATCGAAATTCGCCAGCGGCTCTCCCATACCCATCAGGACCACATTCGTGGGCGCCTTGCCGAGGGCACGGGTCGCGTGCCAAACCTGACCCACGATCTCCCCCACTGTCAGGTTGCGGTTGAACCCCTGACGCGCCGTGGCGCAGAAGCTGCAATCCAGGGCGCAACCCACCTGCGAGGAGATGCACACGGTGGTGCGGCGTCCCTCCGGAATCAACACCGTCTCCACCTGCTGTCCGTCGGCCAGCTCCAGGACCCATTTGCGGGTGCCGTCCGCGGCGGGCCGCGTCTCGACCAACCGCGGCAGGCAGACCCGAGTCTCGGTGCGTAGCCGCCGGCGCAGGGCCTGGGAGAGGTCGGTCATGGCCGCGTAGTCGACCACGCCATGCTTGTGAATCCACTTGAACAGGCTGCGGCCGTGGAAGTCCTTACCTCCCAAGCCGGTTACCAACGCCTCGTAACCCTCCAGATCCAGATCCGGCAGGTTGGTCTTGGGGACGACGGCGTTCACGGTCCGGGCGCTTAACGGGTACGTTCGCAAACGCCGTCCGGGAAGAAGAAGGCGATCTCCGTGGCGGCGGTCTCCGGCGCATCCGAGCCGTGGACCGCGTTTTCCGACACATCGGTCGCAAAGTCGGCCCGGATCGTGCCCGGCTCGGCCTGCGCCGGATCCGTGGCCCCCATCACCTTGCGGTTGCGGGCGATGGCGTCTTCGCCTGCGAGGACCTGGACCATGATGGGGCCGGAGGTCATATAGTCCACCAGCTCCCCGAAGAAAGGCCGCGCCTGGTGTACCGCATAGAAGGCGCTCGCCTGCTCGCGGCTCAGATGCAGCATGCGCGCCGCGACGATACGCAGACCTGCCCGCTCGAAGCGGTCATAGATGGCACCGATGTGGTTCTTCGCGACGGCGTCGGGCTTGATGATGGACAGGGTGCGTTCGCTGGCCATAGGGGAACCTCCTGAGCTAGTGTGGTCGTGGCGGGCGCGCCGGGCTATTCCCGTGTCGGCTTTCATGCGACCCTGCGGCACCGGTAAGCAATCTCGAAGTTTACTAAGCCCATCACAATCGGGCAATCGGGAACCTCTTCGTCTCGAAGCCATTGAACAATGCTCACAGCAAAAACAAGACCCAGGCGTGGCAACGAGTCGGGTAGATCAGGCCAAGTCGTAGGATATGGTGAGCGTCGGGAGTGGAGTGACCGGCGTGAACCGCATCGATGGTGTGGTGAGTGCGGTAGGTTTTGCAGGATAGCATCACGAGGAGGCGTGAGCCGCATCAATGGACGCCCCTCACCTAGCGCCATCGATCAAGCGATCGATGGCGCTAGGTGAGGGGCTAACCCAACACGTCCGATCCCACAATCAACGCCAAGCAACCCAGGACCGTGCTGAAACCTATGCTTCTCATTCCCGGATTTCTTCCAGCAGCTCCATCAGCACATGTGCAACCGGCCGGATAGTGCCATCGAAAAGGCTCAGAGGCTGTCTAAAAACCAACACATAATTTAGAAGAGGTAGACTGGGTCGAGGGACGAGCCCCAGCAAACCAGGTTACCCGCAAAAGCTGGGTTTCGTTCCTCAACCCAGCCTACGCCTACGGCCTTTTTTTAGACAGTCTCTCAGGCCATGTTCGGAAATGCTGTCCTGCCGAGCTTGCCTTTTCAGTTCGCCGAGAACCCAGTTTCGCAGCTCATGACATTTAACCTGTAGGATGGGCAAAGCGAAACCTGTCTATCCAGGTGGCCTAGAGCTCCGGTCGTTGCGTCGGGCTTGCCGAGTCACGGCCGCTTGCCGGGAGACCAATCAGGCGCCGCGTGCCCATCGACAGCTGATGGGCACGCGGCGCTGGGTGTATCCTCCCAAACCATCGCGGGTTAAGAATCTTCGTGGAATGACCGATGCCTTGAGCCCAGCCTGCCGGGCGCTTGCTTTGCCCATCCTACTCATTGTCAACACGACCTAAAATCGGTACATGGAAGCGGACATGAACAGCATTCCGGCCCAAGAGATCAAGCGTCGCGGGATATCCGCCGTGGACGAAGCGCTGCGCAATGGACCTGTCCATATCATCAAGAACAACTGCCCGAGCTATGTGGTGCTCACTGAGGCGGCCTTTGCCGAGTTGGAGCAGACCCCGGCAGGAAACGGCGAGGGAACGCCTGCATGTGTCGCTGGTGGATCTCGAGGCCGGTCGAACGAACCGCTACGAGGACGCGGATGCGCTGATGCGTGCACTCGACGCCGACGACACATGAGCTTCGCGTTAGTCACGACCCGGCACTTCGAGCGGCGCGCTCGCAAATTCCTTCGAAAACATCCCGACCTGCATCCCACTCTGCGGGATACGCTGGATGATTTCAGCCGAGATCCCTTCCAGCCCAAGCTCAAGCTCCATCCTCTCGGCGGCAAGCTGGGCGACGTGCAGGCGGTCAGCCTCACATACAGCTACCGGCTGACGCTACTGCTCAAGGTCACCGAACAGGAGATCGTGCTGCTGGATCTGGGCACCCACGATGAGGTTTGCCGATGAAGATCAAGGCGGCAATCGTCCAAGGCGGATGCGACCCACGAGCGGTTCCCCCTACCAGTTCAGCCCAAACCGGTCAGCCGTCAGGCCCCAGCTTTCCTCGGTCTTCTCACGAGGTGCGTGAACCCACCAATCCGGCATGTTGAAGCCCGAGGTGAGGGGTAAACGTTCGCCCCAGCCATACCAGACCAGGGTACGCTCACCGATGAATGCCTACAGAAGGGCTTCCCCGACATACAGCACTTGGCCTTCAAAGCCATCGGGAGCACCGAGGGTCACGGATGCCAACTCGCCATCCGGCATAGCTTGGTTGAACGATTGAGGAATGCCTCGGAGGTCATGCGCGCGCGAGAATGCCCCGGATGGCAGCACCGTCTGTCCAGCGTCGTTGAGCTCGCTGTGGTAGGGCTCGAAGCCGTAGCAATGGGCGAGGCCCTCCACGGGCAGGTCGTGATCGTTGTCCAAGGAGATTTCGTCGGCGTAACGTCCGGGTGTATTGCCGCTGTAGTCGGTGCTCCACGGGATCTCGCCGGCAAAGAGGTAGTAATCCTCCGGGGGGTCGGAGGCCAGCCCGAAGTATGATCGATCCGCTGAGAGGGTCGATACGATCCGGTCAATATCGGTTGATCGAGCTGCAAATGCCGAGAAATACACCTGAGCTTGCCGGCCAAGGATAGGGTCTTCTCGTTTCAACCAGCCATCGACCGCGACCCATGGTCCCTCGCGTGTCCCGATTGCGGGGCGATAGATGAAGGTGGAGGGAACGTCATTGGATGCTCCGCATGCCCAGGCTATGTGGTCCTCGAGCTCGGGGCGAAGCCAGTCCTCACCAGGCCAGGGATCGGGATCCTGTGGCGGTTTCTCGGGAAAAGACGGATCGATACCGATGTCCGAGAGTCGCTCGTCGGCAGGCAGCTCCCCGGCATCCGTCAGGATACCCGCGTACCTATAGAAGCCGGTCCAGGAATATTTCCTGCCATAGCGCTCGGTGGCGGGATCATTATTCCCGCGGCGATATTGGTGCTCCGTAATACGTCCGTCGATTTCCTTAGAAGGTGTACGAAAAGATATATCTCAACCTAAGCGTCGCAGCATCAGCTGGATCATGGCGATATAAACCAAGGTTTCACTGGATTCGGTGAGGAGCTCATAATCTTTGCTCAAGCGGCGGTATCTCCCAAGCCAGGCGAAAGTTCGTTCCACGACCCATCGCCTGGGAAGCAACACGAAGCCACGGGTGTTGTCATTGCGCTTGACAATCTCCAACACCCAGGAGAACAAGCCCGCTACCAGTTGCACGAACTGACCGGCATAACCGCCATCGGCCCAAATGAGTTGCAGGGTCGGAAATTTATCTTCGGC
>Ga0209367_1010057_pt1 | contig 12731 bp, 6 predicted proteins | sample WorMetLIZISLAND2_FD_187412 | JGI IMG/M metagenome (GOLD analysis project Ga0209367, IMG submission 187412) | Marine gutless worms symbiont microbial communities from Max Planck institute for Marine Microbiology, Germany - Olavius geniculatus... ... | reverse complement strand
TTGCACATCGAAAACAGCAAAAATTACAAAAGGTGATATTGCCCGCATCACACTGACTGCGTGTCAATGTGCTGCTGAATAATATCACCTTTTGTAATTTTTGCTGTTTTCGATGTGCAAGTCCTTGAATGTTGCCGTTGACAAGTGTATAAACTAATGTTTTGTACACTTATATTTGCTGTTTTATTACTAAAATACTGTTTTCCTACTGGTGATCAGTTACATAGATATTTTGCTTCAGATTATTTCTTACAGTAGCCAAGCCGCTTACAACTTTTACTTACTACCTAATAGCGTGACTGAACAAACCAAACGACATGCGTCAGGCATGGCGTCATCGCTCCCAAAAACCCCCCTTTAGACACAAAAATCTCGCAGATATCTCTTACACAGACCGAGTTATAGCCAATTTTGTCCCAAATTTTGTTGCTATGGCAACGGGGGTCGATGGGCGAAAATGCGATTGGCAGCATTCAATGGCCCATCCCCAAAAATCCTTCTATAGACGCAAAAATCTTGCAGATATCTTTTACACAAGCCGAGTTATAATTAGTTTTGTCCCAAATTTCGTTGCCATGGCAACGGGGGTCGGTCGGGAAAATGAAATTGACAGCATTCGATTGCGCATCCCCGAAAACCCCCCTATAGGCGCAAAAATCTCGCAAAAATTTCCTACGCAAGCCGAGTTATAGCCCATTCTGTTACAAATTTCGTTGCCATGGCAACCAGGGAGGGTCCGGGGTAAAATTAAATGACACCATTAGATTGGCCATCCCCGAAAACCATACCTAGAACCAAAAATTATGACCCTATCTTATACACAGCCAAAGTTATGACCGTTTAAAGAATTGCTTAATTTTCCCCAAAGGCGCCATTGTAATTTTTTTTGATTTTTGCGAATAAATACGTTAAATATTAAATTTTATTTTTTTTAAATTCCAAAAGGCACTTTCTTGTGCAGAACCGCGTCGTTTGGCGCATTAAGCGTAAAAATCCCTTAAAGGGTCTGACCTGTGGGTGAGTCAAAGAAAAAAGGCATATATAAATAAAAATTTTTGCGTATATTTCACCCATTTGCCGAGAAGCCCCCCTTAGAGGAATTTACATAAAATTTTGCGTGACGGGTCCCCTCCCCGACGTAATCAACCGTGCCAAATTTTATCTCAATCGGGTCAGGGGTTTTGATTCTGTAGGGGGTCGAATTTGTGGATTCCCCATAAGAAAGAGAATTCGCCGTTAACACAGGGCTTGAACTACCGTTCAGCCTGTGATTAGATTTTTAGGTTCAGGGTTAGAATGTTAAAGTTGGGATTATAGGTTAGCGTATTTCTTACCAGGTGCGGTCGCACCTGGATCCGGATCGAAGTGCAGTCCAAGGTAACGACCTCGAGGGTTGTCAGACACTAGTCCAAGAAAAACCCCATCCTTGTGTTGTAAATCTTCTGTAGGCTAAGTAATTCTTGAAGGAATTCACAGATTCAGCTTGAATGGCTGCTTCCGGTAATGAGTTCCATCTGTTAATGACTTTACATGCAAAGAAGTACTTCCTCAGGTCAGTCTTGCATCGAGGTTTGAAGATCTTCATCTGGTACGTGAATCTTCTGCCAGTTGAAAGAATCTACTGTACGACACGTCGGTGAATCCCTTGAACAACTTAAACACTTCTATCAAGTCGGCTCGGTTACGTCTTTCCTCTAAGGTCCAGAGCTTTAGCTGAGCAAGACGTTCACCATAAGATAAATGTCTCAATCCTGGAAACAGTCGAGTAAATCGGTGTTGGACTTTCTCCAGTAAGCATTAGTCTAATTTCTCGTAATAAGGATTCCATGCTGAGCAACAGTATTAACGGTATGCATAACAACGTCGTAGATTAGTCTGACGATCGAGTGACTTATATAGTGAGAGTAAGACAACTGCATCCCTGGATTGAATAGTTCGTTTCACGAGGATGTATTTGACGATAATGCACATCTTAACCTAAGCGTGTAACATTGGTGATAAATTCGAGTGTGCTGAAGGCAAGCATAAAACTTGCCGACGACTGACGATAGTTACACCCATGATTCTCTAGATGAAGTTCCTAGGGTTGAGGTTGCCGGCGCCGGAACGTCGCGTCTCTGCGACAGTACGACGCGCAGCACTCGAGTCTCGAACCGCCGCAGAGACACGGCCTTAACCGATAGGCCTACATAATTTATGACCACTTTAATTTGGCTGCTCGTACTTTGGTGCGTGCCGTGCGTGGTGTAGCGGTAGTGTGTCGAACTGGTCATCCGGAGGCTGCCTGTTCGATTCCAGCCCGATGCACTGCCAGGTAGCGAGCTTGGGCATATTGTTTAGTACACACATGTCCCTCTGTCACCATGCAATATAATTTGATACCGGTTCCACCACCGGGAAGATAACGGCAGTAGACCTAGGCTATATCATACGGGAGTTGAACACCGCCCATACAGACAGAGCTGTGAGAGAGCGCTGTTGACTACGGGAGTTTTACCTTTTACCTATACCTAGGCCTATACCTAAGTGCCGGCTAAGACCCTCCAACTAAGAGTCTAAGACAGCCGCCGGATAAACAGCCGGCCCGGGTAAGACCGAATATTCATCAGATCACCGTATGAATTAATACGGCGGCCGGATAAATGAGTTTTTCTTACGTGCTTTTCTGAAAAGCTCGGGGTTACCATGTGTGTCAGAGACGGCTGGTCAGTAGATTGATCATTGATGATTGACCAGTCAGTGAATCAGAGTTCAGAGGATCTTATATTGCCTGTCATCTCGCAGCGTGTGTCCTGCGCATTTGCCTTGTCTTCCTAAGTTTGCATCTTCCTTTTCCCACTTTCTCCCACTGATTTATTGATGTAGTTTATTAATTAAACTACAAATAAACTTCCAAATAAAAATGCGTATGTACTTTTACAAATAAATTGAATTGAACTATTAATTAGCAACTTTGGCAAGAAAACCCAGCTGTTGCTAGGGAAAACGCGCTACAGCCTATACAGTTTCTGTTGCAGTACTGACCTCAAGGTCATTCAACGTTCATGAATTCTATTTAATCTAAAAGGGTGTATGCCACTTTCTATTAGTGATTAATAGTAGTTTAATCTGGGCCCCATTTTTCACCATTTTCGAGATATGGCCAGTTTTCCGTTGAAAGACGTACATTATTCTTATACCTCTTTAAAATTACACCCCAAATTTTAAAATGTTCCCTTGAACAGTACTGTATCTCTTAAATTTTGGACGCTGAGAGCCTCGATATACAGCGCTAATTACTGGTGCAAAAAGTATTCTCTTACGCAAGTAGTCTTGGTCTATCTCTAGCCATTTCGTCGCAATTCACTCTTGAAATGTGTTGCAGCCAAAAGTCGCAAAAATCAGTAAAACGCCTTTTGGTGTATGGCTCAAGGTCGTTCAAGATCATTGATGTTTATACCTCAGGAAAGCTCGTCAGCGATGTTTGTTACGATTGTCACAGCATATGTCTGTCTCTGAGACCTATATCTCTGCAACTGTTTTCATGTTAGACGAGCCAACAGCGGTAAAATAACGACTTGTTAATGGGGAACGCTTTTTGATGCTTTCGTTCGAATGGAATTCCCTCACCCGGCGGCACAAAATTTTGTCACACAAAAAACTAAGTCTTTGTGTCAGTCCTCCATGAAAATTTTGTGATTTTAGCTTGCACCGTTTTGATAAGGCAGCCTGGTGTGACAGACGGACAGACGGAAAGACGGACGCTTTTATGATAGCTAAAACGCGCTTAGCATAGCTGTCGCGCGAATAATAGGAAGAGGCAGACCATGCCGAAACATGGCCGAAGATTTGCCAGATTTTTTTGCGACGGCAAATGAATTTAAGAGTTACGGCAGATGCATTCTTTTCGGTAGAATTTTTTTCGGCGGCGGCGAAAATGTCGTCGGATTCGGTTATTCGGCGGCGGCGGTGGCAGGAGGTCTGGTTGCGTGCGTTTCGTTGCGATGGCTGAACAGTGGGAAACTCGGCATCCGTGCTGCTGCGGCGCTCAGCTGCGGCGCCAGCGACGATCGATTAGGCTGACTGTCTACCGTCCTATCAGCTTAAGTCCACCAGGTAGGCTAGTACTGGGGGAGCTGAGTGCTGACACGCCTAGGCCTACCTGGCATGCATTGCTGCGACTCTGTCCACACATGTCTGTCGGCGCAAACATTCCAACGCTACGTTCAACACTGCTAGGTTAGCGTAGTAAATAATAGACATTCGGCCGGATTATAGTCGCGGCTGGATCACTCTGATCAGAAATCGAATGTTACGTCTACTGTATACTAGCAGCATCTGAGATGGCGTCGTTGGCCTTTAGCTCTTGTGTTATCATCGTCATAGCGTTGTCGTCTTGCCGTCGTTCTGTCTACGCCCAAGAAACCGGTAAGTCGCGGCGTCACTCGCAGCCGCGGAAATGGGAAATTGGCTGAAAAACTGAAGTTGCTAGGTTTTGGAAAATCGGAGAAAACCTACGAAGTCCAAGTTATGGTTTTGTAAGGTTTCTAGGCTTATTTGGTGTACACTTATGACAAAAATATAGGGTTATTTGACCGTGTTTTTTCAACTTATGGCCTATTCTAATTGTGGTTTTTAGTTTTACGTCACGTCGTCCATTCGACAAATATGATGACATCAGTTGTGGAAAATGCTGTATATGATGTTTTTTCTGGGTCATAGTTTTATGTCTGGTCTTCTTTGTGCACTAAAACCTAACATCAATAACCTTTAAAAACCACTTTAAACCTAAACAGGTATTAAATGCCAAAAACGTAGCTTTTTCCAGCTTCGCTGCGTGGTCTGATGGCTGCACACAGTGAACACCATGTCCAACAAAAACAGACCACTTTTGTGACAATTTTGGTTAATTATCGACTTTTTCACTGTTACAATGTTCAGATAAATTAATTTACAGTAAAGTGGCAAGGCTTTAATTGTTTGTCTTACATTTTTTGCAGTTTATAATACGCTTTGTTAGCACGTCCGCATAATTAGGCAGAAATGAAATTATTGTGACGTCTGCTTACAGAGACGGTTTGCGAGGCGGGGCTTTTCAGCGAGAACTGTTCATTGCCTTGTCGATGTCTCAACGGAAACGCGGTCTGCACGCTGATTGGGTGTTCTGATTATCAGTGTGACCGTGGCTGGCATGGCGCCCCGGATTGCCAGGACCGTAAGTAGGCCTACATCAGCTTTTTCTTTCATATGGCTTATAATAGCCTTAGCTTTGCGTTTTACGTAAATATTTTCGTGTTTCGTGTATCTTAATAAAGGAAGCGCGTACAAAGCGACAGAACGGTACTGAACTAAACTGCAATACTTACGTAACGGTCCAGATTATGGTACGAGTTGTCGTATGGTTGTCTGTCTGTCCCTCTGTTTGTCGTCTGTCACGGATGTGGTGTGGCTAAACGATGCGAGATAGGGCGTAGGTTGCTAATAGATCACTAATAGGACGTCGCATAATGGCTTTCAAATGACAAAAAGAATTGACCTCAGATGACCCTGAAGGGTCATAACGTACTGTGGTATGCCAATCGTGCGGTATTGTGACTAAACGGTAAGTCGTAGGATTCGGCGTTGGTACCATACGATAGGACGCTGGCGACTTCCAATAGGCTGCCAATAACCATGTTTCCATCTGCAGCGGTTTGGCCGCAGTTTTCAATGGAAAGCTTAAGCTATAAGTGGCCGTATCTCAAAAATGGTGAGGGACAGGGTTAGCCTACTGTTAATCACTAGGGATAATAGGAAGTGACATACATCCTTTTAGATTTCATGAAAATCATTGACTTTGATGACCTTCAAGGTCACTGACGTCAACCAGTACGATCGTCTATCTTAGCGACAGCTGGGATTCGTGTTTTTGTTCACTCTGTACGCGCCTTTAGCGTGTTTGTGTGTGCCTGCAGCATGTCCAAACACGACTTACGGCGTGAACTGTGAACACAACTGCCACTGCAGACCGAACGACGCGTGTGATCCTGTCAACGGCTTCTGTGCCCCGAGCGGCCTCTGTCATCCGCACTGGGGCAGTACTGGATGCCAGATACGTCAGTCGTTCACTCCAGCGTTCTCGTAACGTAAAACATAAAAATGCTTCTCCAACCATAAGGCCTATGGAAAGGCGCTGATCTCCGCTTCCTTAGCTTTCGGCCAGACACCAGTTTACACTGCTAGACCTTGAACACGGGGCTAGTGCATCGCGCGGTGTGTTTGTTTACGTCCCAGATTTGCTGGTACTCATAGCGCCTACTCACGGAGGGATGGCCAGGTTGAGTTGACCTGGGTGGCAGCAGGTTACATACCGAGATGTTTGACTTGCCTGCCGACGGTCACCTATTCAAGTGCTAATTTTAACCGAGCATGGTGTTGATTAACTTCGCCGACGCGACCATTATAAGCCAAAGCGCCACCCACTGAGTGGCGCTTTGGCTTCGTTGGTAACGTTTACAGTTTACAGTTTAGGCACATACAGCTTAATTAGAATAGAGTCAGCTTTCTCATTCTATTCTAATTAGACTGAAGGGTAGAGCATAGCTCCAGAGCACGTGGTGTTCTATGGTGGGGGTTCACCGGGTGTAGGTTAGGTGCACCGCTAAGATGGCTAGCCATGTTTTTTTCAGTAGCGTGAAACTGTGCAATGCAAGCCCTATGTCAATCAGCTGAACGAAATTTGCGGTCACTATACGCGTTTACTGGGCTCTGAGTTAGTGTGTTCTCTGGGCCGCTGGTGCCTGGGGAAGCTTACACCGCTCTTCCAGATTATTTAGCTTATGGAAAAAAGTTCGCTGCCTTATGCCTATGAACCACTACCTCCGTCTTCAATCTCTAATTTTGGCCCTTTCAGTCTCAGGAGGACCCTGGAGTCAATTCTGGCTACACCATTGCTGTTTGGTGTGACGTAGTAGTCTATATATTGAGTCCATCGACTGCATGGCTGGACATTGCAAAATACACCTTGTTTCAACTTTTGTGGTTAAATATGTCCACGGCAAATCCATAGATGTGATAAACGTTTACAACGTTTACAAAAAAAATCTTTGTAAACGCGTTTATTATTTTGTCAGCGTTTATCACAATAAAAATCACATGAACGAAACGAAGCAAAATTATGACGGAAGCCAAGCTATAGTGCATTGCGTTCGATCACTGATAGAGTTCATTGGGTCACGGTGCTAGTGACGGTAAACAGCTGCCTCAACTTAGTTTTCACGTAGGCCCTAGCTCTAAGATTAAAGTGAGTGAATTCTGAGCACTTTTGTAAAACGGTTGTCACGGAACTGGAGTAAGACATTCTTTGACAATGAAAAAAATTTGTTGGAATTTGGAATTATGCAAATAATAGGCCTAATATTCAAACATACGCTCTGTGTACGTTTACTTTTAGTTTACAAACGTTTACAATCTTTTTCCTAATAAACGCGTTTATTAGTGTTTATTATAATTTTTTGACGTTTATCACATCTATGGGCAAATCAAAGTACAGAGATTAAGCAACTAGCTTCGTGGCCTGTGGGGGAAGGGGCAATTGCCCCCCTGTAAATTTTAAACTGTCAGAAAACTGTCAGAAAATCTACTTCTTGTCCGAAAACTTTCGTCCAAAAATTTGAAATGTCTTGCTGAAAAAGACCCATTTGGCAAAACTGTAGGGGCAAAAGTGACAATTTTGAGCCCCCGTAATCACTTCTGTCGGAAATTTTCAGTGTCTGTCAGAAAAATGCAATTTTTTGCCCCGCCCATTTTCTTTACCCGACGATGCCGCTAGAAAGGACCCACCACACCTGAACTTGCGCTACGTCGCTACACTACCTTGTGACAGTGCGTGCGTGTGTGCAGAGTTGCCGAAGCTGGTGGAAGCACCTAGCGTGGATAACGTAACGTGTCGTGAGATTGATGTGATGTGGTCCTCTTGGTCCGCGTCCACTGACATAGGCACCGATACACTCGACATCGCCTCCTACACGTCAGTATATAGGGTGCGACAGAAAAGCGACATCCTTTTGGTATTATTTCATGTTTCTGTTTTCGCATTGTAGTCCTAGCCTATATTTTTATGTACTGTGCTGCTTTATGCGAGATAAAAACTGTTATTACTTCCGCCAAAGAGGTTATGTTTTTGCCGGTTTTTGCGTGTCTGTGTGTGTGTGCAAGATAACTCAAAAAGTTATGGACGGAAATTTTGAGGGTATGTCGGGCATAGCATAAGCTACAAGTGATTAAATTTTGGGGGTGATCCAGCAGGAATCCTGGATTCTGGATCACTTTGAAATTTTCGTTACCACTGCGTTAAAGGTGGCATAAGCAGAACCGCTGCAAAACCGAAGATGGTGACGCCACCTGGCGAATAGCATTGCCTTGGCGGAGGTACCTGCGGGCTACGACTGCTATCTAGTTTACTACATAAACATTCGAAATTTGGAGGTTTGAGATCTCTGATCACTTCTAGTCAGTCTTCTGAATGGTTTATTGTTGTTGCCAGTGTCGAGCAGAGGGTGAATTATTCGCACTCGACTCGCAGTCAATGGACGGCAGAAGTGACGGTGCCGTCGACCAACACTGCCGACTTTTTGTACGTCATTAGAGTCAACGTCAGTAACGAGTACAATAAGCTCGAGTACAGAATCATCAGCAACTGGATCGACTTCGGCAAAACGAAGTCTGGCCGTGCTAGTCCGCCGAGTGACGTTATTCAGCCAGCCGCCTCTTGCATCTGTGAGTTTTCTATCTATAGTAGTGCCTAAAAACGTAAAATGCCGTCTCTTTAGCCTTTATGCAGCCAGACATTAGTTTACACTACGATATCACAGATATAAGGCTAATGCATCGCGCGGTGTGCATTCTGATAAAGTTATCACCGATTAGGCCTAATCGTGTACTTTTTATGGCCCACCTTGTAGCTGTGTTAGACACTAGGATTAGGCCTAGTAGAAGTGTCAAGCTGGTTGTTTGGTTTAATTGGTCTGGCAGTGTAAGCTGGTGTCTGGTTGAGGGCTAAGAAAATTAAGAAGGATAAAAGGAAGATTAGCACTGCCCCACGGACTTTGTGGCACATTAAGAACCGTGCATTTTATTATGACGCATAGTGCCAAATGTCAATGGAGACTTATACGGTTAAGGGTCTGTCCGTATAGCCTACCGGTAGTTAGTTGCGACTAGGTTTTGTGCTAAGAGAACATTAAGTATAGACAGCATTTACACCAGTAGTGTGTCTTAGTTTTGGTAATGGGTAATTTTTGACAAGTTTTAGGAGGTGTTGTTTAAAAATTATTATCTAATGGCATTAGGTGGCGTTGTTATTATTATTATTATCAACTATCGCTTCCACACTGCTTGAACGCTTGACTGTGTTTAGTTTGTGAATAGTGGACTTAGCAGTTACTTAGGCCAGACCGATTGATTGCTTTTTAATTTTTGCAACAAAATAATTTATTTATAACTCAACAGTCAAACAAATATTACAAGTCGCAAAGAGGTTTGAGTAGTAGTTTGCTTAAGTGCAACAAACCAGCAGTTTCAGCGAAAATTATATGCATGTAGCAAATTTTGACTGCTATAAGTCGCTGAAAATAACAAATTTGCTAAATTATTCTGTTGATGTGTTTGCTGATCAAAACTCATTGGCAGCCGTCGCGCCATCGACTTCCACGACCCTTGCTACTACTACGACAACAACAACGACCACTACTATTAGCAGTACTGCTACTACACAGCCGACTACAACCACTAGAACAACCCCTACCATTACTACAACTACACCAAGTACTACTACAACTCCCACTACGACCACTAGCACCACGGTTACAACAACAACTAAATCGACAACGACTATGACAACTCCCGCAACAACTACAACAGTTACTACTACTAGTACTACAGCACCAATTCCAACTAGCACGTCCACCACGATTCCACCAGCGACGTCAGCTCTGCCGTGTAAGACAACATCACTCTGCTTTGTGTCAAAAATCTTATGCCAGTTTCACGCTTTTCACTTTTCAGTTAACCATTAAGACTTGCACTGCCGTTTTCATTTCAGTTCAATTAATTTCGTTTCATTTCGTTGCACTTTGGTTTATTTTAGTTTATTGTTATTGTTTGTACGCTTTTTATGTCGCTCGTGTAACAGCTGGCTAACCACTACAGCACATCGACCTCTGCTTGCAGATCTTTCATAGATCATAATAACGTAAACACACATTTTATGCTTTTACGTCAGCAGTTGCTTTCCGCACAGTCTATTCTTGTCGGCTTTTTATTGGCAATTTCCTTGCATCGAAAGTCGCTCTGAAAAGATCGCCAAGCCATGCTCAAGGCTAAGTACTGCCCGCGAACAATACTGCCGTCGCTTCGTTAGGCTGCTGAATAGTTAATGTATTATTGTGAAAGCGGCATTCGCTATTGTCAGTGGTCTGCATTTACCTTTTAGCCTCATGTTGGCGTACTTTTTGGATGTACTTGGTGTGAGTAAGTTTGGGTCGGCAATTCCAGGAATGTACCCCGAGTCAGTTGGAGGGTTCAGTGCAAATCCAGGTTAACTGCGTGAAACATTGGCCGATTTTAATAATTTTTGACACGCAACATCAAAAAAAACTTTACATCGTACATAACTGTAATTTTTCTTACTTCCCTTAATACTGTAATACTTAATACTTAATACGTAGTTTGGCCTTTTACAACTATGAATTCATACTGCGTAGCGCATGCGTCGGCTCCGAAAGTTACTAGAACAAGTAATATTTTTACTTATTCCATATTAAGATCGTACGTCGACGAACTAAAATGATGCAGCAACAGCGAGTGAGCCGCTCCGGGTCACGTGGTTATTGTATGTGATGTTGGCGAATGGCATCAGCGTCCAAGCGCTTGCGTTCGTGCTTTTTGGATGAGCACATGCTGTAGGCCTAATGGAGATAATGTGATGTGACTCGTGTGACTTTTGAGAATTATTGCCAGTCGTGTTTGTCACTATTCGGTTAATCATGCTAAGCCGACGCCTGCGCTACCCAGTATGAATTCGTTTTAGTAAACGGCCAAACTATGACTTTCTTAACCCGCAACGCTGCCCTCATTCATTCCATCATGTTTAATGTAAACATATTTACATTTCCGTAATCAGTGTAGTTTCGGTTAATTTGAGATATTATTGTGTGCTAAGTTAACGCGTTAATTTGACAGCACTAGTGCTAATCAGTCTGCCTGTGTTCAGATCCCAAAAGTAAACTTAACGTTAAAAGCAAGGTGATCCAAAAACCGCTAACACAACGACAAATTACCATCAACTGTGGTAACTTTGATACGATTTTCCACATTTTGCACATCGTCGGTAGCATCAGACTACTGGAATAAGCCAACAATGAAAAACAATCAAAATAAAAACAAAAAACCTAGCTGTCGCTGAGGAAGACGCGCTACATCACATACAGTTCCTGTTGCAGTACTTACCTTCAAGATCATCTAAGGTCAGTGATTTTTATTTAATCTGAAAGGGCGCATGCCACTTCCTTTCAGTGGTTAACGGTAACCTAGCTCTATCTCGCACCGTTTAGCCACAATAGCGCGTACTGACATTCTAAGTCCTTCAAGGACTCGTTAAACTGCTATGTGTGCTATTCTTGTAGACTCGCATGCAAACCCCCCCATTCTTTACGCATAAGTAAACTCGAAAAAAAACATTTGTTCGGGAGTAGAAAATTGACGAAATAAATGAACCAAGCTGACGCCCTGTTTTCTAAGCGGTAGCTGAGCTTCTTGTCTTGTAATATCGTAGTGCCGTCGTCGCCGCGTGACGTGCAAGTGTCCAATGCAACGAACACAAGCCTGTACGTGAGTTGGAGGCGCCCACAGCCACTGAACGGCGTCATACTGCAGTACCGTGTCTTCTACTGGAGAACTGATGTGTCGAACCGCAGCAGCGTCGTGCAGATGTCATTCGTACCAGCTGCACGGCGCGCTCTCAATATTACCTCTCTACGACCCGCCACCAGCTACAGCATACAGGTAGGCCAGCTCGCACTAGTAGGCCTACTGTTTTCAACTTTTCATATTAACTTGCGGGTGCAGTCGTGCGCGATAAAGCAAACAACGCTTTACTGCAGTCTTTTCTATCTGAGTGTAGTTCAAGTACGGTACTGCACTGTCCGGAGTGGTGTGAACTTGTACCGCGTGCTCGCTTACTCACTCCAGCAATGATTTAACATATGCACTGTATAGTCCATAAAAACAGGGCGTTACACATTATTGGTGATGACTACCAAATGTTAGCCGATTTTTACATTTGTTTGCATCGTTGAAAAAGAATTATGTTTCCAGCAAAACCCATCGACAACTACCAAGCATACGACTATCTGTGTCAAACGACGTGATGCAGTCGCTTATCGTGGCGCTGGTGTTTTCCAGGCTTGACTACGGCTCCGCAACTCTTGCCGGCCTTCCAAAGCAACTAATGGACAGGCTTCAGTCTGCGCAGAACGCCGCTGCACCGCTGATCTTCAGTGCTTGTCGTCAGGACCACAGATTGCACTGGCTTCGGATGCCAGAACGCGTTGCGTTCCGGCTGGCAGTGCTAGTGTATCGCTGCCTCCACGGCTCTGCACCCGGCTACCTGGCTTCAGATCTTCAGCGCGTGTCACACATCAACGCACGTCGACGACTGCGCTCTTCGACTACATCAGCGCTGGTCGCTCCACGCACGGTGCGTTCTACCATTG
>Ga0209367_1010056_pt1 | contig 12731 bp, 9 predicted proteins | sample WorMetLIZISLAND2_FD_187412 | JGI IMG/M metagenome (GOLD analysis project Ga0209367, IMG submission 187412) | Marine gutless worms symbiont microbial communities from Max Planck institute for Marine Microbiology, Germany - Olavius geniculatus... ... | reverse complement strand
CGTGATCTGTATCAAAACGGTGCAAGCTAGGGTCACGAAATCTTTACTATGGGCTGCCCCAAAGTGTCGAGTTTATCGTGACAAAATTTCGTGCCACTGGGTGCAGGGGTTCTCCTCGAACGAGGGCGTCAAAGATGGGTACCCCCCTTAAAAGACGTCATTTTGCCGTTATTGGCTCGAATAATGTGAAAACGGTTGCAGATAGGTACATACATGCTGCTTATCATAACAAGCACTGGTGACAGGCTTTTTGGATTTATCAACATCAATGACCTAGAACGACCTTGAACCCCTCAGAAGAACATTTTTAGTGAATTTATCGCAATTTTTGGATACAGCGCACATTTTAACACTGAATTGTGACGAAATGGCTGGAGATAGAGCAAGACAACCTGCATATGAAATTTTCAGCATTCAACATAGATTTTAGCAGTCCAAGTCGCGACTCCCTAAATTCAAGGAGACCGGCGCAGGCAGGCATCAAAGACAGCTACCCCACTAAAAAGTGGATATTTTACCGCAATTATCTCGTGTAGCGTGAAAATGGTTGCAGATAGGTATAGACATGCTGCTTATCATAACAAGCACTGGTGACAGGCTTTTGAGATTTATCAACATCAATGACCTTGAACGACCTTGAACCCTCCAAAAAGGGGTTTTTAGTGAATTTTTTCGCAATTTTTGAATGCACTGCACATTTCTACACTGAATTGCAACGAAATGGCTGAAGATAGATCAAGACAACCAGCATATGAAATTTTTCAGCATTAAACGTAGATTTCAGCAGTCCAAGTCCCGACCTTCTAGGTTCAAGGAGACCGGCACAGGCAGGCAGTTTATGTCGCTGTCGCGCATTACGTGAGCATTGCTCAAATTTCTTGTATTAAAATATAGTCTGCAGCATTTTGTGCAAACAAAAGTTTGGTATCATCAGTGTATAAATTTGAGATGCCCTGTGGTGGGGGCATACTTTACTTTTTTGCATATTAAGTAAAAAAAATGCAAAGCCTTCCCCCCTCAGCCAGACACTGGTTTTTACGCTGAGAGACCATGGATATGGGGTCAGTGCATCACGTAGTGTGCCTGTTTACATCCCAGCTTTTGCAGGTACTCATTGCGCCTACCCACGGATTGATGGCTAGGCTGAGTTGACCTGGGTGGCTGGTTACATATTGGGATGATCACCCATCCTAGTACTAACCGGGCCTCGTGTTGATTAACTTTGTTGACTTCAGCGACACTACCAACTGACCAGACCACCTTTTGTATAATAGTAGGAAATTAATGCAAATGAGTATGGGATGCAGTGCATGTTTTTAGAAGGAAGGAATGACTAACTTGTTTACTTACTCCTTTACTGACTACAGTGTGGACTTGTAATCTGTGTCTTGCACTGCAGGTAAACGTGGGCAGAGCTCATCTGCGTTGGTTGTGCCAGGAGGCAGTAGTAAGCTGGCTAAGATCCAGCCTCGTGAGACTGGTGTTGCCATACCGGCAGACAGTTCAATATCAGCCCACAGCTGGTCCCACGCCACTGCTACAGTTCACTCTGCTTCACAGCCGCCTCCGTATCTGCTCCTAGCGTCCGCATCAATCGGCAACTCTTCCAACATTGTCCGCCAGCCCTCGTCGGTGGTTCTGGCAATTTCCCCGGGGAATTCGGTCGGCAATTCCAACATCATCTGCCAGCCCCCTACTCCAGTTGTGGGGAATTCCATGGGGAAATTGGTCGGTAGTACATGTGTCATTTGCCAGTCTGTAGGGCTGAAGTCACTCGTCAATGTTACTTTCACCACTGCTGCTACGGCACAGAGAAATCCACCCACATATCTGGTTGTGTCAAATTCTATTGGGAATTCGGTCGGAAACTTCAACGTTATTAGCCAGTCTGCAGCTCTGAAGTCACCCACTGGCAACTTTGACAAGACCACTGTTGCTGCTGGCACTGCCATGATGCAGCGGAGTCAGGCTTCATATGTGATCTTGGGGAATTTCTTGGGCAATTCAGTTGGTAATTCGGCAGGTGGTTTCCAGCTGATGTTGCCCAGTGCTGTGAGCGGAACTCCCAAGTCTAGCACTGTCCCAGTGTTATCTAACTCAGTCGTTCTGGTTAACCATTCTTCTGCTTCATCGACTTCACTTGCTTCCTTTGTGGAAACTTGTTTGGGGAATTTTGTCAGTAATTTGGCTGGTAGCCACAGACTGATATCACTCAGGGGAAGTCATATGTCTAGTGCTGTTCCAGTGTTATCCAAGTCAGTTGTTTTGGTTAACAGTTCGTCAGCTTTGCCCAGTTCAGTTTCCTCTGTTGCAGCTGCCTCAGCGCCGTTTCTCACCATGAGTGGTAGTGGAAGTGGTTTGGACTTGGTTCTTCACACAGCTGGAGTTCAATCCAGTACCTTGCTCTCACCTACCACATCATCAGTAGACCAGAACGCATCAAAACTATCTTCTTCAGTCCAGTATCTTCTACCTGCTCCTGTGATGCAGCCCATATCACTACAGTCACCAACAAATTCCCAGTCGAATTTACCACAGTCATCATCAGCGTTGAACACTACATTGCCAGTGGGGAATTTGCAGGCTAGTCCGGTTTGGCCATCATCTTCGGTGGAGAGTACCAAGTTGGCTGTGGTTGGACTTTCTTCAGCAAGCAGTTTGTCGGTGGGTAATTCCAAGATGATTCTTGTCCAGTCTCCGCTGGGCGGTCAACCTCTACTGGTGGGGAATTCCAGCTTGTCGGGCATTGCAGGAATCCAGGCGTCGGCTGCAGTTGAGCCACCCTTGTTGGGTAATTCCCAGCCTGGCGTGGCCCAGCAGTCGCTGATGTACTACGTGGTTCTGGGGAACTCCCAGTCGTCTGGCGTCCAGATGTCGCCGTTGTCACTGTTAGGTCAGACCGCTGGGATGCAGTCGCAGCAGCCACAACTGATGCAGTCATCACCAGCTTCTGTCATCACTTCTCAGTGAGTACAGTATAAGCGTTTGTTGTGTACCGCCATTTTTTTCCGGGAGGGGACTGGTGATATTTCAGTAGTGAAATTCCTTCTAGTGTTAGTTATGGCTAATTTATTCACGTTTGTTATAGTGTGTCTGTATATGTTAACAGGAAGAGACCAGTGGTGCTTGAAAACGTTTAAACCAATAAAGTCAGATGAATAGGCAGAAGTCAGGAGAGAGCAGCGATGTGGTAATCAAAGACCATCCCCGAAGTCAAGGACAACTTGAGCACAAAATTCTATGGCCTTTCTCTCAAAAATCCTTGGCCTGGGTCTTGAGCTGTGTTACCTTCTAAATAAATGTCTTTTGGTTGATGTAACAAGGAATTTGGACTGCAGTCAGAAACCTGTAGAATTATTCAGGTGATAGCAGGTAATTATGTAGCTTTTGAACTAGTTTTCAAATGCAACAACCATTTGTGGCATGCTGTATTATTGACACTGGAAAAACTGGGGTTTTCGAGGACGTCCTGAGAACAAAATATTGTGGTTTCTTGGCCTTGATAATGCTGGCCTCACAACTACGCAACAGTGTACAGCAGTGTTTTTCAACCTTTTTGCTGCAGCGGAACCCTACGTAAGTGTGACGATCGCTCGCAGAACCCCATGCATTTATGCAATGATCCATAAGTCCAGCGACGTAGGCGACGTTGAATTTTCAGGATGTCTAGGGACCGATGTCCCCAGCAGAGTCAAAGAGGCAGAAAACCTGTGGGAGTCTGGGGCAAAACCCTCAAACGCTAACGATAAAGCAGCAGGCAAAAGACTTGTTTAATTTGACCGTATTAGTGTAATATGGTTTAGCAATTTTATTTCACCGGTAACCAAAAACACCTTACGAGGCACGCGTTCACCAACAGCGCAAAAAGTGACATTGGAATTTTTTTGCGTTTTTACATTTACAGACAGTTAAGGAAGTCTGGACCCCCCAGTCAGTTGTGGTGATGGGCACAGTTTTCATATTTTTCAAGCAGAATTTTTCAAGAAATGAAAGTCTTTCAATAAATGGACACACAATTTATTAACACCAGCACTAATACGTTAGTGTTTATTGTTCAATGCAAATATTCTAACATTGTTAACAACAAGAAAAATATTCAACACTGTACGCAAAAGTAGATGGCCAGAAGTGCTAATATGTAACTAAGCATTCGGTGTGTAGTACTTCTATGGCTTGGTCTGACGTAATTTCGCATGCTGGGTTATTTATTTATTTTTTTATTGACCAGCCGCGGAACCCTTAGCGGATGCTCGCGGAACCCTTGGGTTCCGCAGAACCCCGGTTGAAAATCACTGGTGTACAGTATGTTGTTATGGTTGTTTGTAGGCCTGTATGTGTGATATTGGGTCATCCTCATCAGCAGCAGCAGCAGCAAGTGATAACAGCCATGTCTCCATCATCTGCGGGTATATTGCATTCATCATTGCTTAGTTTATTGGCTGTGTGAATTTATCAAATTATATCTACGATTATTAGTTCAGTTACTGACGTTTTACCAGCTTTGCCAGAGTGACTGTTCGCCACTTGGTGTCGCCATAGTCAGTTGCGTTGTAGAATTGGGATCAGGTAGCAATTCCCCCCCCCCTAAATTTTGGACTGCTGTATAGAAAATTTTTGTTGGAAATTTTTTGTCCAAAATTGTAAAATTTGGGGCTGAAAATGCCCATTTTGTTGAAATTTGGGGTCACCGTTGAAATTTTGAGCACTCATGATCGACTGCATCAGAAGGCGGAAAAGGTTTTGTTTACTTTTGTTGATCCACAACGCTGCAGGCCGCAGTGCACAAGTTGTCATAGATGTGAGGAAGTGGTAGAACTAATAGTCATTTTGGTTCATTCTTGTAGCGACATCTAGTGGCACACAGAAATATTTTTTGAGAAGGACAGCATCAGCTGCCAAAATCTCAACAGTTTAATGAATTAAGTTATAATTTCATGAATTTATACAGCTCATTGGGCACTGTTTCAAACTAATCATTTATTCATAGCATATGTTACCTTGTTTTACTGGCAGTTTGGCTTAATGGCAATATTATTGGCCTTATTATTAGACACATTACAGAAAAAAAATCTAAACGTTTTGTTGTCCTGTATTTCTTGTTTATGTTTCGTTGTTGTATGCTCATCAGTTGCTCGGATGGCTGCATTTCATGTTGTCGCTCAGCGCCAACGTTTCTTTGTCTTATTATATGATATTGATGTAACTAACTAAGAAGAGTTCAAAGCACATTAAATTGTGATAAAATGTCTAGAAAAAGTGAATGTCCAGACATTTTGTTTGGGAGTTAAGCATGCAGCACGTCATGACTAACCATTTTATTGCACCTTTCAGGTCATCGTATTTATTTGCTTTGTTTACTTATTTTTTTTGTACGATTTGATCGATTTTGTGGTATTCTGATCATGTTTTTGTTGTTACCGGTAAGGTCCGGTATCTGTATGTGGTAATGTGCTGCCTTTTTGGATAATAAATGGTTGATTAATTTGGTTTATTTATTAATGGATGTGTTTATCATGTGGTCTGTGCAGTTTCATGCTTTAATGCTTCAGTCCATAACTCACCGGTTGTTGGTTTAACTTCACCTCATGCATCACGCCAACCCTCCACACCACTCAAGGTAATTCTGTTGCAGACTGTTTGTAAAATATACCATTGTCTTAAAGTTCTATTTTTAGTCGGCATCTCTGAAAGCAGCGTCGTGGTTGACTGTTATTGTGATAATAGTTTGGTTTCTCTGTCATGCTAAAATTGTTGTATGGAGTGTAAAATAAAATGCAAAACATTTGAGGAACATTTCTAGAATGTTTGTTTTATGAGTAATGCGGCCTTAATGAAGAGTTCTTGCTGCAGTCTGCGTTGTCTCTATATCGTGTATTATTTTATAGTTACTATTTACTATATTGTATAATCTTATGATTTGATTTAATTTAAAACATTATGAATTTTCAGTCCACCCGAAAATGATAGTTTTCAGAGTAGACTTATGTTTTACTCGAGATGTTAAAAAAATTTTTTTATTCCGACGCAAAATCTTTGAGCTCAGTCAGCTGATTGGCGAGAAATTTGGCACTGTGATTAGACCTAGGCTGAATTTTATAATGCCAGTTTAAAATTTTCGGGGTGCCTTCCCCAAAAATTTTAGGGGCCAAAAACATGCAAAATTTGGCCCAATTTCGGTCGACTTCAAACTTTGACGGCGAATATCTTCGGAACGGATGAAGATGTCGTCCAAGTTGGTGAACTTTGGTCCACTAATACCAGAGATAACGTGCCTAATGTTGGCTCATCCTAAGTCGACATCTGGGCGCGTTCTGCGTATATGCTGTTGCATTTGAGTTCAGTCTCCGTGACTTTGTTACTGGGGGAATTTCACCCCCCTGAATTTTTCCCCAATCGAACTTAGGGAGCCATGCGGACTCACGTTGGGCTTTGCCCCAAATTTCTAGTTTGTTTTATTTTTGTTGTCTGTATTTGGTTTTGAGTAAAGGTTATTATGAGGGATGCTCAATAAAGTAAATTGAAATTGAAATTGTAATTTTTCACACTCTGTCTGCCAGTAAGAAGTACATTATTTACGAACTATGTTTTACTAATATTTCAGATTTGTCAGAAAATTTTTTGGCCTATTATGTTGATTCTTGCTACTTATTGAATGAGTCTTGTGTCTGTTTCACTGCCTTTGGGTGAAATTTGTCATAGACTGTTTCACTGTCATGCTGTTTGACTGGTAAATATGTCGAGTGTGCCGTCGAGTCTGCTTCACCGCTCCTACACGCTGCCTCAAAGAATATCGATCACACTCCAAGGAATATTTATCACAGTCCAACGACACAGGTATTTTATGCTATAATGTTTTGTTCATTTTTTAAAAAGATATTTAATATTTTTTGCTAGATTTCCGAGTTGATGAATATGTGGTTGCAGTCATAACTGCTTTTTGGTCTATTTTTCAAAAGCTTTCGCTCATTATTTTGCTGTTTGACTTGCTGTTGTAATACAGTTTTCAACCTGTGTCATTTTTCTTTGGTCTCATTTTTGTTGACTACTGTAATTTGTTACTGCGCAGTAATTTCATTTTATGGTTAACTTGTAACTGCATGCCACAAAAATACTCCATGATGTATTGTGACATAACTGCTGTTGTTTTTTAAAAAATGATTTCTGTGAACAGATCAGTATATAAAAAATGCAGTTTTATGAGTTTTCGTTAGGGTTGTGAGTGTGGGAAGTTTCTGAAAATATTAGCCAGAAATTTGTCTGAAAAAGTAGGAAAAAATTTTTGGGAAAATTTTACCAGAATTTTTCGGAACATTGTCTAGCGGAAGAGAATTCAGAAAAACTGGTGAAAGTATTAGCAACAACAGTAAACAGCCAGACGTAGCATGTCATCTGTATGATACATGGCAGATATCATGTTTATTTTACACGGAACCTACATGAAAATCTTGCAGTTGAATATGTGATATCTGCATGGATGCCATATGCCTCAACTATTTATTATGAGGGCACAGAATGCTCTGTCTAGGTGTATGGCGAATTCACTGACAGCTTCAATGTTACCACCGGCGTTTGACAAGGCTGCATCCTGTCCCCGATGATTTTTAATATTGTCATTGACTGGATCATGAATCGCGCTAGTGATTCCCCATTTGTTGTTGGCAAGAATTTGTCAGTGCAAGACCTGGACTACACCGATGACATCACACTTTTGGCGGACTCCGTCGAAGCTGGTCAAACATTCTTAGACAACGTAGCCGCTGCAGCCACAAAGTTAGGACTTAGGATCAGCGGGCCGAAAACCAAGGTGGTGAGTTTTAGATATGACGCACTAGTGATCACCCTTGATGGCAGGCACTCTGCTTGAAGTTGTGTCTATTTTTGTCTACCTGGGTTCCTCCATTTCCGGCGATTCCATTACATTTTCAGATAAGGTGGAATGCCGAATTGGCAAAGCATCTGGTGTCTTTGTTCGACTTTAAAGAGTGTGTCTGGAAATGACGCAATGTGAAGTCTAATGACAAAGACGAAGATCTTCAATGCCGTCGTTAGTGACGGTTGTAGCTCTTGGGCGAGATGGCCATGGCGAGCATAGTAGCGCGAGCCTATAACGGCAGTCTGCTTGCAGAGCTTCCAGTGGGGTTCAGAGGCGGAGCCCCTGGTGGAGGAGAGGGGGGCAAAGCCCCCTGTAGCTGAAGCACTTTTGGTTTTTGAGCATTCAATGGAAGCTGCAAATTTGCCCACTTTTTTAAAATTTGGTAATGCAAAGAAATTAGATATTTGTGTTATCTTTGCAAAAAATCGTGGGTGGCCACAAAACTGGGGGGTTGGGCCTATGCCCCCCCTTCCCCGGCCCGGGCCTAAAACCTGTACTGTCTGTTGTCATCACCACTTTGTTGTAGTGTTGTACGCTTCTGGTTGCTGGACGCTCTTGGCACTGACTTGACGAAACTAGAGTTTTTCCAGATGAACTGTCTCTATCGGAAACGGCTTAACCCAACGTGACCAGCTACAAAATTAAACGATACGCCACCATTACATGAAACAGCCCACTGTTGGCAAGAAGTTTCAGTGGAATTATCTTCGACGGTTTGGACATGTGTGCTGAATGGACGATTCCCGCTTGCCCAAACAGCTTCTATGGGCAGAATATCCGGTTGGTTGGCGTTTTTCTCCTAATGCGCCAAGGAAACAGTGGAAGGATTAGGTCGCTGCTGACGTGACGACTCATCTACCCAGGCGCTTTTAGCATGACCCCTTGATGGCAGCCGCCCTCATGACAACCGAGCATGGCGCATGGTGGGGGTTGCAGTACAACATCACCGGTGTTAACCGATGTTGTGACAAATCATGCAAGCGTGCACATCCAGATGTTTCAAGCGTCGTTGGATAAGAGCCGATCCAATCTATATGCTTTGCTGTTGGGCTAATTACCAACTTTTTCCAGAAATTTGTCGAAAAATCGCAGAGTAGTACTTTTCCGAAAAAGTTACAACCCCAAACTGTTTGGCTTTGTATAGCTGGTGTTGCTCTGTAACGGACTTGTTGCATCTGTGTAGGCGGGAAGGCTGATGACCTCAGTGACTGGAAACTCTATGCTGAGTTTGACTCAGACTGCGATGACTACAGTCTCATCACTACTCCAGTCTCCGATCTCATCCTGCGCCGTTCATCAGCCCTCGACACCCGGCAGATTTGAAAGGTCGGTTCATCCCATTGACAAATGGTTTTGTATGTCTTGCTAACGACTACAGTATTGAAAGCCCCCCTAGTTATGCATGCTCTATCTACATGTTGGCCAAAAAATGTGGCACTTTACTTTTGTCCATATCTTATTATTGATCAGTTTTCAAAATTCTTTCACTGGCACACTCATCAGACAATTTGCAATAACGTGATTATTACATATCCCACCACACCATAAATGCGTTTTTGATAATCTTTATTTCACCAAACGAACATTGGTAGACAAAAATTAAACAAAAAAAAACAAGAATATAGAGTTAGACTCGCAGAATTGTCATGTTGAGCAAACAGCTATAGAGACAGCAATATCAAACAGGGGAAAAACCTGAAAAATCTCAAGTCGCGTTAGTTCTGGTTGTGAATTTGTTTACTCGTATCATAATGAGAACACTAGGTAATTTGAACGAAAAATAACTTTGACAAGCCTTTATGATTTCCATATTATTTGTATTAAAAAGCTTCATAAAGAAGTGGTTAATGACAAAATCAAGTGATGCGATCTGAGATTTATTCAGTGGGCATACTTCTAAACCGTACAATAATACAGGAATGCATTTGGACACTACTTTGTGAAATATCAATGAAATATGCATACATTGTACATAATGCTGATAACAAACAAACATTTTAGTAAAATTGAAAAAAAAACACTTCAGACCAACATTGCAGTGAAGGTCTGTGTGTCACTAGATTGTGTGGGTCTAACACTAGCTAGTGTCGTACAGATCATTTATCACAATGTTGGTCTGAAGTGTTTTTTCATTTACCTAATTTTTGTTATTATCGTTAGTTTTTTCTTACATTTATATTTGACATGGTAGTGTAGAAATGCATTTACTGTGTGGTGGGATACATAATAATCACGTTATTGCAAATTGGTCAATAATCGGCAAAGATATTGACAAAAATAAAGTGCCATATTTTTATGGCCCACAGTGTACATATACTTCAATACTTTAAGCCACAACTTGGTGGTGCATGGGCACGTTGTAATTGTGGCTGATTGGGGCAGTGGTATGTCTGCTTGCTGCAAATCGTGGGTCCAGTTGTTCACTGACAAAGGCAATGGATGGCTGCATAGTGTGCTACGGTATCATTAGGTCATGCCAATCAGCTACGACTTCCAAGATTGTAAAGGGCTTCTTGTAACAAGTCTGACTGTATAAGAAGTACTATAGCAAGTACAGGATCCTTCATTTTCCGACAGATGCTCACACCACTGTGTGAACAAGAAATTTGAGCTAATGCTCACGAGACGCACAAAAGTCTATAGCAGTTTCTCTTTGCAAATTGTCAGTCTATCTTCAGCCATTTCGTTGCAGTTCAGTCTTGGAGTGCACGCTGAAGCCGAATATTGCAAAAATCAACAAAAAACCTTTTATTTTGGAAGTTCAGGGTCTTTCAAAGTCATCAATGTTGATATGACTGAAAAGCTTGTCACTAGTGCTTGTTGGGATAGGCAGCATCCCCATGATTATCTGCAAACGTTTTCACGAAAGACTGGCCAACAACGGTGAAATAACAACTTTTACGGGGGTACCGCTGTTTGATGCCTTTGTGTGCAGGTTTTCTTGAACTTAGAAAATCAAGACTTAGACCGTCGAAATCTACGTTCAATGCTGAAAATTTTGTACGCAGTTTATCCATGTCTGTCTCAATTGATTTTGGCGCAATTTGCTCGTGTCTCGCAGCCCAAAATGCCAAAAAGTCCATAAAACCCTTTATTTGGCGTTCAAGGTCATCCAAGGTCATTGAATTTGGTGGCAATTGAGAGCCAGTGTACGACTTCCTATTAGTGATTAATTGTAAGCTAGGCCTTATCTCGCATCGTTATTGAGATACAGCGACTTATTGGCTAAAAATCACTAATTTTTTCTACTCCTCTCTCATTTGGCACCCTCATTCGGGGTGACCCCCTTTGAATTTATAGAAAAGCTTTACAGGTCCTGAAACTAGAGTCTTCCAGGCAGCCAACAGTGAAGATTTGGTGATCCTAGCTTGCACCTTTTTTGACTGATCCACTCGTGTGATGGACAGACAGACAGATGGACAGACGGAATTGCGATGGCTGAGATGCACTAAAGCAGTAGCTGCTTTCACGTGTAAAAATGGACAAATGCTTACAAGTGACGTTTCATCCAGTTGCAGATTACTGATAGCTTGGCCTGCTGCTGCAGAAAGAACTCATGAAAGTTGGCGCATATTTGTTGCAGCTGCATGCGAAACACAGTTGCTAGTTTTTCATAGAGCACTGCATATAGTTTGTCTAGTTACGTTTCTAGCTTGTCTTGTTAGTTTTATGCTGTTTTTCTCGTGCAACTGCTACCAGCATTTATCTATAGTTTATTGACTGAAAGATTGAGAAACTAGAAAGCAGTCATAGCCCGCAGGTATTTCCGCCAAGGCAATGCTATTTGCCAGGTGGCGTCACCGTCTTCGGTTTTGCAGCTGTTCCTTTATGCCCCCTTTAACGCAATGGTAACGAAAATTTCAGTGATCCAGAATCCAGGATTCCTGCTGAATCACGCCCAAAATTGAATCACTTGTATTTTATGCCATGCCCGACATACCGTCAAAATTTCAGAAAGATCCGTCCATAACTTTTCGAGTTATCTTGGTCACACACAGACAGACAGACAAACAAAAACTGGCAAAAACATTACCTCCTTGGCAGAGGTAATAAACTGAGGAGACTATGTGACTGCAGGTCTGCAAGAAATGTGGCTGCACAGAGGGTGCTGCATTTCAGCCCATCAGCTGATTCGGTCCACCGCCACCAGTCTGCTGCTGGTACCACTAATGATGCTGCTTCTGCTGCTGCTGCTGCGTATCTCAGTCATACTGGAGTCTGCAACCACACTGAGAGTTCACCATCCCTGCAACATACTGGCCATCATCACGTGAATTACTGATATTGATGCGTAGAATATTGACTGTTTGAGCTGACCGACTTATGCATTGTGTCTCAAAAAACATCCCTGACATTATCGATTGTAACTTGAGGAAGAATGTCAGATTTTAATAATTTTTGGTATATACAGAGTGGGCCGTAAAAAAACCGTCCCCCTACATGTCAGCTAATTATGTCTTCCAAGAGTAATGTACATTTAAAGTGAATAACGCACGTTGAAATATAATCAAAGTAACAAATTTTCTAAGTACAAATTTCATGCAAATATATTTTCAGTAATTTGTAATGGGATAAAATAAATGAAAGCAACCCAACTCTACAGGAAACACAATGGGGCAAACAGTGTAACGTCACCGGGCGAAGTTAACGGTCGAGTTTCTGCAGCAGAACGTGCCCAACTTCATCAAGCCTTCTGTCTGGCCACCGAACAGTCCGGATATAAACCCTGTCGATTTGCTGTCTGGGGTGCTCTGCAGCAAGATGTGTACAGAGTTCCGATCGTGGGTTTGGAGGATCTCAAAGACAGAGTGCGTACCTGCTGGGCCAGTCTCGATCAACAACTGATCAACAAAGCCAT
>Ga0209367_1010055_pt1 | contig 12731 bp, 11 predicted proteins | sample WorMetLIZISLAND2_FD_187412 | JGI IMG/M metagenome (GOLD analysis project Ga0209367, IMG submission 187412) | Marine gutless worms symbiont microbial communities from Max Planck institute for Marine Microbiology, Germany - Olavius geniculatus... ... | reverse complement strand
CTATTTGATGCGTTGATGTGAGTTTTATAAAGTACAAAATGTTGTAATTTTCTGGCTGTTTTAAAATTCGTAAAAATGCGTAAATTTTAAAATTCGTTGGCTGTTTTAAAATGCTTAAAAATTCGCGAATTTTACGAATTTTTTAAAATTCGTAAAATGCGCATTCTTGGTCTATGCGGTCGGCTTTTCTTAGCGACAGCTGGGCTTTTGTTTAGCACTTTTTTCTATGTGTATGGCCTACAGATTAAATTTACGCTACAAAGTTTGAATTTTACGCATTTGTAGAATCTAGTTATTCCAGTGTTTCATAGGCCTAATTCCAGTCTTCAGGCTCATCATACGTTGATGTGGATACGGAAATTTAAATCAAGAGACCAGATCTGACTCGTAGATCTGACCTATACTCAATTCACTCCTGCGTCTCAACTCGGACGCGTCGCAGGTGTAACAGACGACAGACGTACGTTCATAGTGTTTGAATTGTGAAAAGGCCAGCATCCGACTTGCCGTAGCGGAAAGAAAGCAATTTCCCGGAATGAGTACATTTCCATGCGCTATGATGACGCTGCTATATCGACCGGCGTCTACAATGAACGCTAGGCGCTAGCAGATACGGTAATTCGTCGCACGTGGTTAATAGCTGCAGACAGCAACTTTCTATTCAAAATTGAGGCCAAAACTCTGCATATAGAGACACATCACGCATAGGGCCTACTATTGACAGCTCATCATATCGAATTATGTAGTGGTACCATCACGTAGGAGTCGATGATGGTACTGTTGGTACTCTACGGCTATAGCCACATGCTTACAGACAACAAGAAACGAGGCCAAACGGACTGAGACGACAGACGACACGTCATAGCCTACCTCGACCTTAAGGTCAGGGTCGGCCAAAAGTATCGTAAAATGTAGAAACCATTGCTTAAACCACAGCGTAGAACACGAATCAAATTATTCTGGCACATTACACGAGTCATGTTAATGCATAGGTTAATACCTGAAAAGCCTGTAAAACTTTTCGTCGTCGTCTAGTCCGCCGTCCATAATCTGTCGATTGGTTTTACTTATTTACCTTAGCTATAAGTGTCAGATTCTGAAGCGGAAGTTGTTACTGTACTAGCACAAAGTCGATAAATGGGCACTCTATAAATATTCATTGCCTGTCCACGGCTAGTTAATTATTTGGACCCCGCCTACGTGGGCTGTAGCTCTTAGCAACCGAGAACTATTAAAAAATGTTGATTGGAGACAAAGCAGAATGAATATTCATAGGCTGAAACAGCACTGTGCTGGATGTCGTAATAGATTCATTCATGGACGTTATTTTACGATAAATATTGTTCTTTTGTTCATAAACGGAGCACATCTGGTAAGTTTGTAGCGGTAATTCTGTTTTCGCGTCTTGTGGAGCCGATTGGCTGCGAACGATTACTTGTTATTGTTGTTTACGTATCTTTTCACTGCCCAGTAAAGCTGAGGTCATCATTCTGGTGATGACGCATCGTGAAAATTGAGCCGTGTCGAATACATACGACGTTTTCTACGTTCAGTTATAAGTTTCGCTGGATAATGTAAAAAAAACCTCCTAGAGTCTGACAACCAGTTGACAGATCTAAATAGTGACTGAGGTAGATGCAGATGATCGTAAGCTTTTGACTAGTATAATGCAACGAGTCACAACTCTGCTCGTTAGTTATAATGTCACGCTGTGCTCGATGTGACTAAGTGAGCCAGAGAAATTAATCGGTAGTTGAGAGAATTTTTCTGTCAAGCACGAGACTTTGCTAGTTGACGCTGATGTTTTGTAGAGGTTTGTTGTGAAATGGCGGAGGCTAGCGTCTCAGCGACGGCGGCGGACGAAGCCGGTACCAGGACGACGTCGACTGGCAGCCGGAGATCCCAGCGGGATTACCGTCGTCGCCGACAGCAGCGACACTGCTCGACACTGACGACTGCCAGTGTCGGCACAACCGATGACACCTACCATGACACCGTTGGTGATCACTCTGTGGCAGGGATTGCCAATGAGGAGCCAAACGATCGCGTGCTACGTCGACGTGGCGCAGTTCGCGAGAGACGGCGACGATACATGGACGTTGATGGCACCGTTAATGTAAATATCTTTCCTGCAAATATTTCTGTACACGAGGTTTAAAAGGGGTAAAATATGTGCCAGTATCGGAATGGTCGGACTGTAGTTGCAGATCTATGTTATGTATTTATTATACCTGTATTATTTTGTGACTCTACAAAGAAGTGCCGGTACTATTGTAGTCAGTCGTGGAAGTGCCAGTATGCCATTAATGGCCCACACTATCTTAATTTTTGCCCAGTGTATAAATTACAACTTTTTAGATGCATTTACTTGCTGTTTGTCTTTGCTGCAGATGATCATGCATTGTTCCTGCTAGAGTATCATAAATCAAAGGTTGAGGTTACATGAGTTTTTGCATGTTTCTTGCATGCATTATACGGCTTGAGTTGGTCTGGATTTGTGAAATGTTATTTGCTAAGTGGCACCATTATCACCACTCATGGAAGCAATGAGGGTTATCTGTCGGCGCTAACCTTTAGCTTTCAGCATATTAGAGGTTTCTCAAGAATGCGTTATATGAATCTACTGTTGACGTTTGAGCAAGACATACTGATCTTGTTGTCTCTGTTGTCTGCAGTTGCCAGTGCCTCGACATCCGTTGTTCGAAGACAATCTGATGATGGGCGAAGCGATGATGTTGGATCGTATTGATGGACTGAACGATGCGTGGGACGCCGGTAGATTAGTCGCGGTGTTACGCCAGCGACGCGACATGCTCTTTGGAGTCACGGAGCAAGATCTGATCAATGCACTGATTGGAGAGGATGGGTTTGGAGGGGTGTTGGGTGCAGACCGAGTGGATCATGTGTTTCCCATTGGAGAGTCGCGGTTCACCGAGTGCTTTATCTGCACCGAATTCAAAAACCTGCACCTGAGAGCATGCTGTAGCCTGGCTGCCTGTGATGACTGTCTGCGTAACTATTTGTCCATGCAAGTGGGCCAGGCCTTTATCAAGGTTCTAAACATCATTTCTGCATGCATGTGTTTCGTTATTCTGTTTTGTGTTGGCATTCCAGCTTGTGGTTGTGTTTGATATATTTACTTGTAGTGACATAATGGGAGTATGGTGAATGGCATAATTGTATATCCAGTAATGTTAGTTTTTTTAAAGTTTTAAGTAAACATCCAGGATGATTTGGTACATTATAACATTGCCTTTGTTAGGGCTTATTTATCTTGGCTATAAATTATGAGTGAATGCCGTATCTTGTAAATGTTAGCATGGTAACAATTTTATCTTATCAACTAAATTTGATATGTAAGCACCTGTTATTGTGTTTAATGTTTTTTTTTGCGATACACTGAAATACTGCGCAGTATGAACTGTTGATCAGTGTTGATTTTAAATACTGTTTGATCGTTGTGATTGGAGCCGGCTAAGAGAACTGATTAAATTGGAGATGCCACGACATGCTTCCAGTGCCATTTTCCGGTGCATGTGTCTGGTGTGCAAAACTTGAACACAAGTTTCTTGTGGCAGATTCTGGTATTAGTTTTTTGGGTGGAGAACTTAGATTGTTTGCCATCAGCTTAATAGTGATGACACACTGGCCAGCTTTCTGGCGCCATTTGCTGGTACCGGTTTTTGGTGCCATTTACCGGCACAAGATTGAATGTGTTCAGCCCGGCACCATAAAATCTGATACTGGAAAGTTTGACACACCAGCTGGTTACCAGTCGACACTTTTTGGCAAATGGTCCCAGAAAACTGTCCAATGTGGCATCAGCCTGCCTAAGACTGTGTTCACATAAACACAAGTACGAGTCCGGCACTGTACAGGTGCCCATATACGATTTCCGGCAAACACGACTTTTTGTGTATTGCAGTGTCGGTCATTTGCATACATCCGGGTACGGGTTACCTGTAAATTTCACTCGTACGAGTAGTTTCTGTGCACATCGTGTTTTTATCCAACTCGTGCGAAGTAAACTGCCCGTAAATATCACTAATAATAATTTATAAAAGCTGTGGCACATATATGACGTAAGAACTGGCGTCGTTGTAAAATTGTTTATCGTTAGAGGTGCGCGGTTATTAAAATTATTAGCGATGTGATGGAATATTATTGTTTTAATGGTGAAGCATTTCCTCGATTCAATTTCATTCTATATGGTTGACACGCATTGAGTTTCGTGCTTGTATAAGTGACCGTGAACACTTCGCTCATACGAGTGAAGCTTCTACAAGCCATAAACGAAAACCCAGACTCGTACTCGTGTCTATGTGAACACAGCCTAAGGTTGTCTAGACTGATAGAATACATTGATGCTGATGTTCATTCGTGTGCACACAGATCCAGTGCATTGGTGCAGACTGCAATGCATTAATGCACCGTGACGAGATTCTTGCGCGACTGAGCGGTGCAGACAAGTCACGCTACGTACAGTTCCTGATAGATGCTAACTGTGACCCTCTGCGGCGCACATGTCCACGGTGCAGCCACGTACTGGCCATTGACGCCGGGGTTCTGTCGTCCGCTGACAAGTACGGGCTGATGGTAACATGTACGGAGTGCCAGCTGGACTGGTGCTTTCCGTGTCATGCGCCGTGGCACGCTCACATGAAATGCTCCGAGTTTCTGCGTGGTGACAAAATGTTGAAGGCCTGGGCACGGGAGCAGCACTATGGACAGGTCAACGCCCAGAAGTGCCCTAAGTGCAAGGTAAGACTGTTTCACTGTGAATTATGGTTGGTCAGTAAATGTGTGATAGCTGTGATGTCAAACTGAGCTAAGCTCCCTTACTGTATAGTTGGGTGACTATGGAGCAGATCCTTCATTAATTAGTAGGGCCACAGTTTTCTGCGGGTCATGCAATTTCGAGCTGAGCCACGGAATTTGCCTTTTCCACGGAATTTTGATATTTCCACGGAATTTTACGAAATATTGCCAAGTTAAAAAATGATCAATAATCAGTACGATCGTCTGCTTTACAACATAATTAAATAGACTACAGTAATTATATCACGGAAAAATCAAGAAATGTCTAAAGCTGTGAGCTTTACTAATACATCGTAGTACGGCACAATCATAAATAAACACAATTTGACTTGACAGATTGCACTTTTAAAAAGAAAAAACGATTGATAATTTTCTTTGAATGTTGCTAGTATAACTGAGCACAACGCCAGCCTTCAATAACTGAAGTTTTTTTGACACGATAGAGTTCAGTTTACTCACAAACGGATGGCTGCGGTAAGCTGCGAAATTTGAACAATTTTGCTGCGGTGAACCGCGGAATTTTGCGAACTGGCCCGCAGAATTTGGCAAAATTTGCTGCGGAAAACTGGGCCTAATCATCAGTATCTCTGCACTGTGGACAGAAGTGCCAAAAATGCACGGTAACTAAGAAGGGCACTTATAAACAGTGTCAGTGTTAGTTTCCTTTATATGCTACTAAGGATGGAGCATTAATTAACAACAGAATTTAATCATCTGTCGATTAATCAAAAGTCAAATTACATCCTTCAAAGATATCATGCCTTGGCGGTGAAATAACTGGGCTTCAATGAATAGTGTGAACATTTGTTTTTGCAGTGCTGTGATAGTACTGGCCATGCATCAGAAAGCCATCCTTAGCCTATATAGTCCTAGTTTTTGTTTCCTTTCTCTGGAATAAAGTGTCTCCTAACACTAGAGTTGCTAATGCTGTAGCAGCACATTTAAATTTAGGCCTTATACCGAGCTGGTGCTGTACAAATGTTTTTAAGATTGGTTTAGGTTAGATTCATTTTTTGTCGAAAGTTCTGTTTCTTCATTTTGCCTGAATCTGGAAAATCGGCTGACAGGGTTTGCATATACTTGGAGAATGGAGAACATTCTTTCTGAAACTTTGGCGCTTTATAAATCATTTACTTACTTACTTACTTAAGAAAAATGCTGCTAATGCAAACGAGAACGCACAACAGCCGTGGTTCATGTTTGAAAGCTCAGTAAAACAAAGTCTAAGTCAGTCACCAGAGGCCGCCAGATGACCGGCGGCTAGTGTCCATAGTGTTTTACTCGTACTCACCAAAGGGCATGACGTATCTCGCTCAGCCAACGCCGTATCGGCTGGTTATCGCAAATTTTCCCTACCCCCCTCTCATTTAGCGCCCTCGTTTGGGGTGACTCCCTTTGAACTTCTGGAAAAGATTTACAGTTCCTGAAACTAGAGTTTTCCAGGCAGCCGATGGTGAAGATTTGATGATCCTAGATTGCATCGTTTTTGACTGATTCATCCGTGTGACAGATGGACAGACAGACGGACAGACAGAATTGCGATGGTTAAGACACGCAGTAGCTGCTGTTGCGTGTAAAAACTGTGCATTGCTGTTTGTAGTTCTATATTCAGTTGAGCTTTGGCTGCAATCATTGGCCCATTCATCTGTGCTGTTATTGCATATTTCCGGATGTGATCACATTCATGGCCTATTTGATTGCCTTGTAGTTTAGCGTGACCTAGTTCTGTGTGCTGTGATTGGTAGTTCTACATACAGCGGAGCTCTGGCTGTGATCACATGACGTGCTCTCGCTGCAAGACGGACTTCTGCTATCGGTGTGGGGACAGGTTTCGTGAACTCAAGTTTGTCGGTAATCATTACAGCAAGCTGAGTATCTTCGGCTGCAAGTATCGCTTCAAGCCAACCCAGCCTGTACAGAGAAAACTTATCCGTGGCTCCATCTTTGGTCAGTTCCGTCTATAGATGTAAAAAGCGTTTTAGTAAAACTAAAAAGAAAACGTTTAAAGCATAAAAAACGTGGCAGGAATAAAAAAATCTAAGGCAACGTTTATTTCATTTATGGTACCATCCAGTGCTATTATCTATTACTTACACAGTCAAGGAGTGCATGAAGTACATACATTTTGCGCTGAATTTGCTGAGGTTTGCAAGGGTTAGTATATGTAATTGGTATTGGTATTGGTATTAACCATTGGCTTGGTAGTCTAACAGTAATGTGTCGGACTTGTAATCCTGAGGTAACTCAGAGGCGCAGGTTCGACTCCGCACCGGGACACTGCCGGGTAATGATCTTAGGCAAGTTGTTCACACACATGTGCCTCTGTCACCAAGCAGTATAATTTGGTACCTGGTTCACCGTTGGGACGTAAACAGACACACTGCACGATACACTGGCCCCGTATCCCGTATCTGTGGTCTCGCAGCGTAAACACTGGTGTCTGGCTGAGGGCCTTAGGAAATGGAGATCAGCGCCGCCCTCTGGGCCATAAGGCTCAGGAAGGACTTTATGTTTTTTTTATTGGTTAATAGTGGTCCAGTCCTGTTGTCTGTGTTTCCGTGTGTCTGTTTGGCCACCTGAGCAGCAATATTGGCATGCGACTATAGGCTTACACTGTCGCTGCTTAGTCTTATACTGCTGCTGCTACTGTCTCACTGCAACGGCTGATCAGCCCGCTGACGGGTCTGATTAATTGTCATTGACAAACATTGGAGTTCGTTTAACGTTCATGTGTGTTTTATAGGCCTATAACCTGCAATCTTGTTTCTTTATTCATTCATTCATTCATTTCTGTTGTCGTCAGTGACAGCTCATTCTAAGCTGTTAGCTAGTTTTTTTGCATGCGACTGCACTTACACTGTCGATGCTTATCTGTCTATGTTTCTCTCCCGTCTGAATTGGACGGAGATGACATAGGCTAATCACCATCTCTGGCACTTGGCAGCACGTCGCTCTGTTATGTCAGTTCCTCTGTCCATAGTGCTTAGTGTTACAACTCGTCAACGTCAACACTGTCGGTCTGGCAGTGTCACATTAAATAGTTTCCCCATTACAAACTCTCCCCTCATGACAATGTATCCCCGGGCAATGAACGCACTAGCAGCGCATGCAAGCGCATACAGTAGCATGCAGTGACCCGGCGACTGGTGGCTTGTTTATACGGCTGTGAAACAGGCCGCGTTACGGATCTTGGCCGTCCATTCATTTGTCTTTGACCGATATTATTGACGCGCTACAGCTATGCTATAGGCTTCTTTTGCACAGTTGTCGACGGTCATTGTCTGTCGTCATCTGTAACAGATGTATTGTGGCTAAATGGTAAGTCGTAAGTGGTTGGTGATGGTACTATCGGATAGGGTACTGGTGACTTCTTAAGGGCTGTCAATAGTAACTATGTCTCAATCTGCAGTGGTTTGGCTGCAATTTTTACGTTGCGCGTGGCGTACACCAGTTCCTAAGCTATTAGTTTGTCTGTGTAAAAATAGCCTGAGCCATCTCAGTATTGGATATAACCCATGTCAACTCAGCCTTCTGTCCCTCTGGGCCTCCGGCAAAGGTAAATTAAGTACCGGCTTGCTTGGGTGGGGTGTGTTTATCAGTGTTAGTGGCAGGTACTGATATGGCAGGTGACACATCGTGGATTCGATGAAGAACTGTACATGTGCATTGTACACACATCTTGAATTGTTTAATTTGTGTCTGCAGCAGCTGGTGTACAACTTGCAATGGTCGGATGTGTTTTACAATTCCTTTTTTGGAAAAATCAGGGAATTCTGTGCAACCTCAGGAAAAAGTCGCAACGAACAAAAAGTATCATCTGGATGCAGTTTCCGTGGTGCAAAAGTGCTCTAAAATATACTTGCGGCTGGGGCTCTACCTCTGACCTCACTGGGGAAGTTTACACTGTCCCTCAGATTACCGATTACAGTTATTGTTTGTTGCGATAACCTATGGAAAATTAAGCTTATGGCTCTGGAAAAACCTGGACAACTCAGGGAAGTTTTTTCTTCTACTTTGTGGCCACTCTGTCCTACCATTGTAGTTCTTCTTGTAATCTTGTTGTTGTTGTAGTTGTTGTCATTGCAAGTTGCTGATAATAATGTGGTTATGCAGCGGCTCAGCTGATGGCAGTGCCTGCCTTGGGAGCTTTAGCCCTTGGTGCCGGTGCAGTTGTTGCGAGCGTTGGCTCACTTGTCTTACCGTTCTACGCTGGCTACAAACTTCACAAGCGGCTGGAGCGCCGGCGCAGCGCCAAGAGACGTCGACGAGCTCGCGAGGCCATGTGGCACAGACTCGAGGACATGCGCTGGAGAGGTAGCATATATTTGAATCTTAGACTAAGGATGTGCAGAATCCTTTGAAAATTTTGGTTTTCGGTTTTTTAAAAACGGATCTGAATAGAACCGATGTTAAATTTTGAGAACCGAAAACTCGGTTTCCTCGGTTTGGTCAAAGCTAGGGTTAGTGCAAAACACTGACTGATTAGTTGGACCATTACAGCAGTCAGTACATGAAGTAGTCTGTGTAATTTCTGATGTCATACGCAGAGTAAAAAATGGCTACCATGGACGATGGAAATAATAAAGTAATACAGTATACTACACACTAAACATCAAACGGTAAAAACCGAGAACCGAAGCGATAACCGCATTTTTTTACAAAAACCGCAAATCAAACCGAAAACTGCAGTTTTTTTTCAAAACTGGATCTAAAACCGAATCTTAGTCATATTTTGAAAACCACACATGCCCATTTTAGACCTATATTTTAAACAACTGGTCATTTTGTGAGTGGTTATTCTTTGATTGACTGTTCGCTATTTTTATGATAAACCTGTCTTTTCTGCTGTTGCCTCTACTGGCATCAGAGGTGCCCTAATTTTGTAGTGAACTGAACGTGCAGTTTTTTGTGTTTGCAATTATGCTTCTGGGTGATGCCACATGTTTTGCTGGTTATAGCACAGGCAATGTATTTTGCTTGAAAGTTGTGGAATTCCTTTCAGAACTAGATTGCTGTTAGGGATCAGGAGATGTAGGAAACTTTGGTCATATTCTCGAAACTTTTTATGAATATTTATTTTCTTAGACCTGGGTATGTGTTGTCAAAACATGCTAGGAGAAGATCTCGGGAAGATTTTCCTAACAAGTTTCGAAACTGGTTGCTTACCATATGTATCTTCATGTTGTCTGTATGAGGGCATTTGATTGGCTGACTTAGTTCAGAGACTTGAGTAAAAAAATGTCGTTAAGAAATGCAAAGAGTGTGATTGAGAATTCGGATAAGAAATGATCTTGGTAATTCCAATTGACCTACCTAATTTAGGAAGATGTTAGGAAGGACAGAGGAAAGTTTTGAGGATGTGGGCCCTTGTTTTCGATGTATAGATTGTGCATGGAAGGAGTTGGATATTTTGCATACAGCATGTATTGTGATGAATTAATATAGTTGATTAGTTTTATGGTGGCTCCGGGCTCTTGAAAGTTTTCGAAATAACTTTTTCCAATTTTCCAGGTCTTGAAATGTTGTTGAAAGCCTGGCTGGGTCTTGAAAAGTCTTTGAATTTTATTTGCACAAAATCATTGCGATCACAGTGTGAAAAATTTTTTCATATGATGGCAGAAACTTGTAAAAAGTGCTCCAGAGTCATGGAAAGAAAGGTTCTTGTATTTTTTTCCACACAGAACTGTGGTAATCCTGTAGCTTTCATCTTCAGCCCGTTGACTATCTTCAGTACTGCGTGACTCCCTCTTGATTGATCAGGAGTTACTGATGGATTTTTTCAGGCGAGGAGTTGGATATTTCGCATCCGATGCTCACGGAACTGGACACATCGCAGATAATTCGCTCGTACATTGGCGTGGAGCTTGCGAGCACCGATGGTAATCTATCAACATCATCCGACACTGCAAGCCACCTCGATAGTATTTACAATGTTTCCTCTGCGACTGATGAAGATGATGACATAGATGATATTTCGCTACATATTCGCGACGAGGCCTGCCAGACCGGCGACGATGAGGCCGAAAATCCCACTACTGGGAATCCCCAACTCATCGGATACTACCCGATTATCCGGTATGTTGTCTGGGATCAAAACTGAACTGTTTTCCGGCCTCTGTTCTAAGTCCTTTAACATTTGGTTTATTCACAAACATTTTGTTTAATTCTTTGTACCTTGCCATTTTGCCCACTTTGTTTTAATTGTCTTCGCAGTTACTTTGTGACATTACATCACTTTTGCTTCACTTTGTGAAAGATAACAGCAACCGTTAGTTGAATTCTGCAGTTGTTGATCTTCTGGTTGAGTACATAGACTAATGAAAGCTAATCTATTGATTTTAACTAATTTTTCGGACATTTTTCAAATTTTTAATTAGTTGTATTCCTAAATTCATCATTGTCTGAACATTGTGTGATGTGCTGTCAGAGACCAGGCAAAGAGACTTGGTGCGATGGGGCCAGCAGACGAAGAAATATCGGTCTGGAGAACTCTGCTACATAATGACGAGGTCTGCAGTGAAGCAGAGAATGATATTAATAGCAGCATCAAATACAGCATTAATCCGACATGTGCTAAGCAAGGTGACCACGATGCCCGGTCATTCCACCATATGTCAGATGACGACGACGATGGCATAACGTCCATACTCATATCAAGCGACGTTGAATTGCCGGTGTGTCGAGCTTGCGGCGAAGTGGGCGGAGTTTGTAGAGAAGTGGGCGGAGCTTGTGGCAGAGGTGGCATTTTGTGTGAATTCCCACATCGTCGTCTTTTCCGAAGTGATTCTGGTCCTCTCGCCTTCACAGCTAGCGACACCGCCGTGGCATTGCCAAAAATGCGTCGCAGTTCATCGGTTCCGTCTGTCTTTAAAAAATCATTGCCAGATTCATCTAAGGAGATGGAAGGAGATAAAAAATGTTCGATGGAAGTTGGTAGTAGTCCTTTGCTGCCTGGAGAAGAAATGGCAGCTGCCGCAACACCAGTGTTAGAAGTCAACAATCCATCGTCGATGTTGATGAGTCGACATTTAAAGCCGAGCGACAGGAGTTCGAGTTGTTGGGAAGGAATGGCAGATCCACCTGTCTCGGAGTCAGATATCACTGTGACGATTCACGCGGAGTTGCCTGGAGACACCACGGAAACAAGTACTCCAGACGTGCATCTCCCGTTTTCTACTGTGGACGCCAGAGAACCCCGACCGGAATCATTGTCGGGCAATCCCCATGGTTTCCACTTTCCCGGAGTGACATGCATGGACCACCAGGCCTGCAGCCTTCTCGCTGACTTTGTAGCCCATCTGTAGATTTTAGATTTTGCGTCATTTTTGTCTTTTCTTCTGTGTATTTTGCCTATGCATTGTTGGTTGCTTAGCGGCCCCACTGCGAGTCATTGTCATGTTTTGCTTTTGCTGAGAATTGCGTAAAAGTTCTTCATTGTATTAGGCTGTGTTATAACTGTATAAATTGTGTAGTATAAAAGGTGATTTGATAGCATACAGTATTCAATGTAATACCGGCTATAATGTTGCACTAATAATAAGTGTATGATATGAACAAGTGGGTTTCTAAGCTTTTTTAAAAAAAACCTTTTATCCGATATTGTGAGAATATAGTTTGTAAAGTATGCTATTGTTACTTTGAGTTGTAAGCGTCTCTAGCTGCTGTTGTGTTGCCTCGTGGAAGCACCGTTTAAAAATCTATTGTCGGTAGCATCATGGATTGAAAAGGATTGGGGCTGGGAAGAAGTTGCATGTCTTTGACATATGAGGGGCGTTCAAAAAGTTTTGCAAGTTGATATGTTAGACTGAAAAACTTTTCAATATTTATACACCAATAAAACGCACATTTCTCCGGAACACATGTGAGCTTAAAGCGGATATGACGTCTTTTAAACTTGTCATAAGGCGTCTTAT
>Ga0209367_1010054_pt1 | contig 12731 bp, 7 predicted proteins | sample WorMetLIZISLAND2_FD_187412 | JGI IMG/M metagenome (GOLD analysis project Ga0209367, IMG submission 187412) | Marine gutless worms symbiont microbial communities from Max Planck institute for Marine Microbiology, Germany - Olavius geniculatus... ... | reverse complement strand
GTCTAAAAGCGGTACATATATCTGCCGTGGCGAGTTCACCGCGACATTCGCCTAATGACATTTAAATGTACACTTGAGCGTTCAACTGTATACTCCCAGTGGACCTGCACTCTTACAGTATAGCCGCGGCGCCGATGGCAGCTGTCAGCCGATGTAGCTGGATGCGCTGCAACTTGTGATGTTGATAAACTAGCTCAACACAGATGACATCTGGCAGTCGGATGGAAGGGAAAAGAATTTTATCAGCTGCAACTGACCACTGAATGCGACAACAGACATGGTCCGCTGACGGTTCTGGACATGCATTAATGACTGGCACCCCGGCACCTCGCAGCACAGATGGCAAGGAGACTGCTATAGCTGCGCTCCGAGTCTCAGTCGAGGTTACCGTTTTTAGTACATAACAACCGCCCCGAATAACGCTCGGCATTACCGCTGAGGAGGTTAAAGGGGGCGCGCACGGCGCCACCTAAACTCGCCAAACAGGCTAAATGCAGACTGCCTGAAAAACGCACAGTACACTTATTGCGTTAATTCTGCACATAACAGCTCCAAAAACTTTTCTGCTCGTTTCGCTTTCAGATTCCTTCTACCCCCACTTTAAATTTTGTGGCGCCGCCGTTGTTTGCCTATATTGTTTAAACTGCACTAAATTTAATCAATTGATTCTCAGAAAAAATAACTAGACATTTTAAAGTTATAGGCCTAATGCACTCAAACTGGGGAGCTCACAGCGCTCCTTCAGTTTCTCTAGCTAAAATTTGGGGGTTCTACTTTTAAGAGCGGAAAAGGGAGGAAAAGAAAAAAGGAAGAGGCGAAAAAGATAAGAAAAAAGGTTGGAAGGAAAAAGGAAAAAAACAGGAAGGGGACGAAGGTGAAGAACAGAAAGAGTAAAAAGAAAAGGTAGGGCTGGGAAATACTTTCTGGATTAGCTTTCCCAGGAAATTTTTTTAGCTACAACCAGTGCAAAACAATTCATGCACTTATACACTAAAAGCTTCAGCTTCTGGGGGACTTCGTCCCCCAGACCCTCTACCGGAGCTTTGCCCCTGGACTCCACTGCGGGACATCCGTCCCATAGACCCCCTTACTTCACAGTCCCTTAACTTAAAATCCTAAATACGTCCCCCTGGGTTACGCCGCTGTTCCTTCTCAGAAAGTTCATGTAAGGGCCCCACATCAGTTTTCCTATTGCCCGGAGAGCGCAAAGTTAAACCAAAGGTCTAAACTTAAAATGGGGAAACAGGGCTCATTCCCACAGTAATTCTGCAGTTTTGAGTTGAAGGTCAGTAATACCACGGCGTCGTGTTTGCGTACACAGATCGTGGTACCACGGCATGGCTGAGCAATCATCGAAATACGACCGGCATCAAAGAGGCATGCTGAATACACCAACTGGGACCAATGGCCAGCCAGTGCTACTAATGATGAACTGGTCGGCATAAACACCGCTATCGACCCGACTGATATATTAGCCTGACGTATCGGCCCTCCCGACTACGGCCCTTCTGGACCTCGCAATGCCTACCACTGATCCATTCGCCACGGCGACGCCGGACGAACGGATGGTCGGTCATGGTGACTTAACGACGCCAAATCTCAACGATGTCATCACGAACCGTAAGTCATCGATTACCGACTGTCTTCGCCGATTCATCTGCTTCTGTATACATACGTGACTCAATAGAGATGCTTTGTTCACAGACGTTTTCAAAACTGCATGAGCTAGGCCTATATAAATCTACGTTTAGCATACTTACTTACTTACGGTACTTATTCATCTATCGGAGTCCTGTGCAGGGCTGGAAAAAACCTAGGTTTTTAGAAAGACAAATTTTGAGTTTTTAGGGTTTTTGAAGGTTTTTTAAAGGTTTTTTTAAAGGTTATTTAGGTTTTTAGGTTTTTTGTTCAATGAACACCGTAGACAAAATGCAACCCTGGAAAACTTGTTATACACCCTCAACTGAGTGCACGACATAATGACGTGATTATTTTAACTCATAACTCAAAAATCAAGATTAAAGTATGAATTGAAATATGTAATGTAATAAATTTCACAACAAACCGAAAAAAACCTAAAAACCCAAAACTGGACTTTTGACATTTTTAGGTTATAAAAAACCTTTAAAAACCTAGGTTTTCGGACCAATTTTCCAGCCCTGGTCCTGTGGCATACATTTTAGTCAGCCAATATTTACATTAGGCCTACTTACCAAAATAGTCGAGTCGCAGCGTTTGTTGAAAGCTATCCCCTAGGCCTAATAACTGTTATGTTGAGAACCGAAAACCCTAAAACAAAGTGCGTTGCCACGTTTCTTAAGATATTAAAAAAGACGAGAACCTGAAAGAGGCAAAAAATCAGGCAAAAAGTAGAGCTAGTCCTACTCGACTTGAAATGCATAATATTTAGGCTGTGCACATAGGATAAAGTTCTGTACAACATCGCCTATAAATCTATGCAAACTTCAAACGCTCCATGGCCTACTAGGCCTACACTGTGTCCCAAAAAAACTTCCCAGTCTGCCATTGTGCATATCTATATTGGCCGATTTAAAAACATTCTTTCACCGGCAAATCCTGCGGACATTTGCAATAAAGCTGTCACCAAAAGCCTCAGCACATCTCAAACGTGTCTTTACACTATCCTGCAAAATTTGAATATTGTGAATTAGCGTGTTTAGTATACGATAAAGCTTAGTTAGCATAGTCTTGTTAGTCCGCCCGGAAGCGATAGTTTCGGAGCGGACTTCAGTTTTAGTGTTTATTTTTTATTTCAACGAGAGATCGTCGAAATGCGTCGGCCGATGGGCGCGAAATTTTGCATGTTGGTCAGACGTAAACCGAGTTTTATAATGCCAATCTAAAATTTAAAGGGCCTCGCCAAAAAAATTTTAAAGGCCAAAAATATGCCAAATTTGGCGCGATTTCGGACACCTTTAAAATTTAGCGGCAAATATCTCTAAAACGGATAAAAATATTTAAAATCAGCGAAATACTTGATCTACCGCGATTCTTCCTGCGTTTTACGAAAAAAACGTCCGGTGAACTTTGGTCCAGTAACTTTGGAGATCTAGAGGTATAATCACACCCACCCACATCGAGTTTTTCGGGAGGCCATATTTTGGCCCCTATAAAGGTTGCTGTGCCCCCAAATTTTTACGCGCACCAGAAAATGACCAGGTTTTGCTAGCGCATACCCCATTGGGGACGAAGTTCCCTCTTACAACTTTTTTTAATAGGGAGTCAAAAATTAGTTTAAAATTCAGTGTATTAGGCGCAAGATCTTTGGAGCCAGGGAGAATAGCCTTATAAAACTTGTCCACGTGACGTGACGTTAAATAGCGGGTAATAACCCGGGTACAACTTTTGGGAGCCACAGCCCCCATAAAATTTGGCAGGGCAAACAACGTCCGAAATTTAGTACGTTTTACGACAACTTTCGACTTTCACCGCGAATATCTTTGGACCGGATAAAGATATTGACAAGTGGTAAAACGTCGTTATCAAGCGCAATTTCTCCCACGTTCAATAAAAAATGATGAACTTTGGTCCACTAACATTAGAGATCACGCGCCTAATGTTTACCTACTCTAAGACGAGAGTGCGCGTTCTGCGTATGCTAATGCAAACTTCGGGCCATGTGACTTTGCTACCGGGGGAATTTCAACTTCTTGAATTTTCCCCAATCGGACTTTCGCCGCCGGGCGGACTGACGTTGGGCTTTGCCCCAAATTTCTAATTAAGATATGAACTGCCGGATACCTTGCATATGGTAGGCAGTAAGTGACAAACTGTGTGAGAGAATGAGGTTAGGTTTCGTCGATTTTGGCTTCAGAATCGACAAATATCACACCGGCATAAACCACTTTTAATGCGTCGAGTCTGTCACCATTAGCGACTGACGAAACGTCCGGAACAGACGCAAAAAAGCGTTCTTGCTCCGCTGCTCTATTTGTTGCTGCACCAAATGTCAGTTGTTACTCTCCAAATATTTAGTAAGTAACGTAAACAACATTTTGTGGTGGAACCAAAAAATAACATCAATCCAACAATTTCATGATATAAAAATAATAATTAAAAAACAAAAATTCTGGCCCTCGTCGCTACATTTTTACACGCTAAAATCGGAAGCACAGAAAATTTTGTTAGGCTCTGTAGGGTTTTTTGTAGTTATTTTCTTGACATGATATTATATGTATTATTGTCTCATAATCCAGACTGTGCATTTGGCAATAATTTCGATCTCGTACAATAAGATTGACCTATAATAAATACGTCGGTCACATAATACGCAAAAAGTGTCTTTGCGCCACTGTTTTATTTGTTGTTGAATGTTAAAATAAATAAATGTCACTTTCCAAATATTTCAGTAAGTAACGCGATTACGTGAACAACATATTTTTATCACCAAACCAAAAGAAAATAACAGCAATTCCTGCGCCTCGTTAAACATTTTAAACCAGAAAAATTAGCCCAGGAAAGATGTCTCACTTAAACGAGAAGTTCTACATATTGAACTTTATTTATTTTGGCTCTGGCAGTATAGTCATTCATGGCATTGAAGTCATTAGTGGCATTAATGCAAAATGGCAAAAATGGCATTAAAGCCATTTTATTGGTCTCCGCAATGGGGACAACCACCTGCAGGAATATCCCACGTTTTTCATTAAACGCTGTCACTGCTAACACTGCATTTAAGATTGCCGTAGTGCACATAATGAAAACTTTTTTCGATAATTTTACTCCGCTTAACGTATATGCATCGTAATAAGACGCTTACCTTAAAATATCTCCTCACACGTCTCCAGTCTTCCCGTTAGTCAACATTGTGACTAACTAATGCAGTTGTAGATAGCATATGAGATGCGTGCAAACGACGTCAAAACAATCTGATCGCAACTTTTGATTGCTATGACTATTTCTGCTATGACTGTTGCTTCGGCGCTGTGCTGCAGTGGTCAGTTATTACCTAAATGCTGCTGCTACTACTACTGCTACTGATAGGGCACTGACCTCTGTAAGTGAGCAAACGAGTAAGTAAGACTAGTAAGTAAGTCGTGTTTTTTTTCTACCGGATGGGCCAAAAAATGACACATTTTTAGTTCACCATGTAAATGCAACTATCAGCGTCTCCGAACTCGCCGCATTAAGATTTTTTCTATTTTATGTCAATATTACGCAACAGCTGATAAAAAGAAAGTGACAAAATTATACAAAAAATTATAACATAAGTAAAATTACTGCAGCAAGACGGACTGGATGCAAAACAGTTTTGTTTCAGTAAAACTTAGAAGGCAAACAAAATAACTGCACAAGTATTATTGACAGTCCAACAAAAATTTTACAAACTACGTTTTAGGGACAAACGGCAACTGAAATTTTAGGCCTTATTTGCATTTTTCTTAGCCGACAGTACTTAAGTAATGGTCGAGCTATTGATATCAATTGTCGTCTGTCCGTCTGTCTGTAACGGATGTATTGTGGTTAAACTTTACGTCATAAAAATTTTTTACACGAGTAATTAGCCATAAGTGTAGAACACAGGCATGCAAACTTTTAACGATGAAGTGCAAGAGAAACATTTTCAAACTTAGGGTTGGATAGAAGGGCAGCGTGGAAAATTTACATGGAAAAACCAGCCATATCTCGGAAACAGTGAGAGATAGCGCCAAGGTTACTATTAATCACTAATAGGAAGTGGCATACGCTCTTTCGGATTACATGAAAATCATTGACCTTGGGTGATCTTGAAAAGTCATAATGCACTATGGTAAGCCAATCATGCGGTATTTTGGCTAAACGGTAAGTCGCAGGGGTTATGCGATTGTACCATCGGATAGCATGCTGGCAATTTCCTATAAGCTGTCGATAGTAACCATGTCGCTATCTGCAGCTGAGCTTCTTGTTGGGATTTCTGTAGTCGTTGAACACACAAGGCGCTCTTAAACACTCATAATGTCATGTCAGTTTATGCATCTTTTGCGAATTAAACTTTTTTTTGCCCACACGGCTGTATTTGCTGTCAGCAACGCCAGTTCGCCAGTAAGGTCATTCTCATTCGCTATGTGGCAGCACCTGATGGCTGATAGATGGCAACCAAGCGCCTAGTCTTTTTTTCTCGGTCGCCAAGCGCACCCTTCACCGGGGACGGAGGCCCCCCTTACAATTTTTTTTCAAAGGGGGATCAAAAATTGGCTAAAAATGGAATAAAGAAGCGCTTATAACTTCGGAGTTAGGGAGTGTAGCCCGACAAAACTTTGGCACTTGATGTGTCTCTAGGTTGAGGTGTTAACGCAAGTACGACTTTTGGGGACACCGCCCCCTTGAAATTTGGGAGGGTAAAAAACGTTTAAAAATCGATGCGATTTACGACAACTTTCGAGTTTGAGCGCAAATATCTCTGGAACCGATGAAGAAAGCGACAGAATCTAAACGTCTAACTGTCAATGTGCTGTTGAATAATATCATCTTTTTTTTATGATTTTTGCTGTTTTCGATGTGTCACTCATTGCATGTCGCCGTTAACAAGTGTATAAACTGATAAACTGTATAAACTGTATAAACTGATGTTTTGTATATTTATATTTGCTGTTTTATTACAATAACAAAGTTTTTATGTTGACGGTCAATTATAAACCATTTGCTTTCCACGGCCATGAAGACACTGAACCTTAAATATTTTGGGGTCACGATTTTGATTTTTAGGGGTCACGTAAAGTCATCGGAACGTGACCATCGGACTCGGCGAGGGCACTTTTTTATTGGTGGTCAATGATGACCATGCGGCTATCTTGCACGGATACGGAGATACGAGGCTTCAAAAATTTTGGGGTCACGAGTTTGACCTTTTGGGGTCACCTGACTTTATCCGTCACGTGACCATCGAACTCTACATATGTGGTTTCCTCTTGGTGGTCCATTGTAACCATGCATCTATCTTATACCGTTACGGAAATTTAAAGTTCCAAAGATATTGCGGTCACGACTTTGACCTTTTTGGGTCACGTGACGTTATCGATCACGTGACCATCAAACTCGGCGTGGGCACTTTATTATTGGTGGTCAATGATGACCATGCGTCTATCTTGCACGTATACGGAGATACGGGGCTTCAAAGATTTTGAGGTCACGGGTTTGACCTTCTGGGGTCACGTGACGTCATCGGTCACGTGACCATTCGACTCGGCGTATGTGGTTTCCTATTGGTGGTCCATTGGAACCATGCGTCTATCTTGCACCGTTACGGAGTTACAAAGCGTCAAAGTTGCATTTGCCCATGTTAAAGGCCAAAATTTCAGTGCGCATGCGCCGTGCCACGTGACATGTAGGCAGGGGTCCAAAATAACCACATATTTGGAATTCCCAAGTCCACATTGCCTATTCACTATACAACTTCTATGAGGCTACGATGACGATTAAGGGCCGTTTATAGGTGAAAATTTTATACATAGGCATGTTTTCAAGGCCAAAACGTTGACTGCGCATGCCCCGTGTCACGTGACCAGTGGGTAGGGGGTCCAAAATGGCCACATATTTGGAATTCCCGAGAATATATTGCCTATTCACTATACAACTTTTATGGGCCTACGATGAGGGGCCGTTTATAGGTGAAATTTTTATACAAGAGCTAAGTCCGTTTTTGGGCCCAATTTTCAACTTTGAGGGATTTTTCAGGGGGTTAAATATTAACTTCGAAAAGGTTTGACCCTTGCGTGAGGCCGCGTTGTCCGAGCCATCGCGCGTGAAAATTTGCCCGGCGGTCTGACCTGTATGTCGGCCAACAAAAAAGATATATAAATATACTAGAAAAATTTTCGTTATATTTCACCCATTTGCCGAGAAGCCTTCAATGGACGGATTTACAAAAAAATTTTGCACAGGGGTCGACTAGGTGACGTAATCACCTGTTTCATATTTTGTGTCGATCGGTTGAAGGGTTTCGGATCTGCGCGGGGTCGAATTTTGCCATTCTCCATTGACAGCCGGTCGCCATTAACACAGGGCTGCGCTACTGCGCGCCTGTGATAATGTTCATACGAACACGGAGTCTGTCCAATGCATTTCGATAGTTTACAGCATATCTCCGTATAAATATAATCAGTGAGCTGTTTAGACAGGTAGAAAAAATTCAAACCGTTTAATTTCAAATTGTACAGCAGCAATGATCCTTTCATCCTTTTCTATTAGTTTAACTAAACAATAGACATTGTCAGTCACGAGACCATTCGATTCACTATAAATGGTCCATCGTCACCATGCGTTTATCTTGGGGAAGGGATAGGGGAAGGAAAAGAGAAAAGGGAAAGGGAAAGAGAAAGGAAAAAAGGAAAGGGCAAGGAAAAGCGAAAGGAAAAGTGAAAAGGAAGAAAAATGGAAAAAGGAAAAAAAGGAAAGGAAAGGGAAAAGAAAAGAGGAAGGAGAAGGAAAAGGGGAAGGAGAAGGGGAAGGGAAAGGGGAAAGAAAAGAGGTGGAAGGAAGATAGCATACGAAATGTAGGACGCACGGACACACAGGTGATTTTATATACTGTCCAATGCTATGCATTGCATTAGACAGACAATAAAAACTGATTAAAATAGTATTAAGCGAATCCAGATAGAAAGCTACAATTCAAATTGTACTAACAAGCACAAAAATGGCATTTAACACTTTTGTAGCAACAAAACTGCGAGTGATGGTTTATGTAAAGACCGATGTTTGAACTATTTGTTACCGTAAAGGCAAAGCGAGAGTTAGTATATAGGCCTATTAGTTATATATGCCATCAAACGTACGAGCGGTTTTACACAGAGCTCTGGCTAACCTAGTGTGTGTTCAGGTAAACTCAGCCACTGATTTCCATGCAGCTTACGGGCTACGGGATGAAAATCTTGTAGTCGATGGCATAGCTTGATGATATGTTTACTGACTGCACTTCAGAGAACGGATGATCACATGCAACGACGTTTGCAGTAAACGGAAGAGCTAGAAAGTTCCAGTGACATTCAGCGACGTCCTGTAAACCTACCCATGCAAAATGATGCTATCAGATAGCCCCGGGCAGATATTTTTCCATCAGCGCTGTTAATTAATAGTCGCATAATTCATCACGTTCTGCTGCTGACAAATTGGTCTACACTCGGTGATGAATGGGTTAAAAAGGTTAAGAAGACGTGATGACGTCACCAATGTCGAAACCAATGACTTGAGAGCTAGAGTGCCTGCTGTGATTGGCTGCTGTGATATTTTACGAAACAAAACAGAATTACTCATAAACGACTATACCGCACTATTTAACGATGTTTGTATTAAGCCCCGGTTTATGCAAAGGCGCGTACAAACCGACAAAACTGAACTGAACTGACGCCGTTTAGTTTTTGACAAACTGACAAATGGCCAAGTAGGGTGAGCCTATTGGTCGACGCGTACGTGTGCGTAGTCACGCAGACCACCGACCCTGTTAGACAGTGCCTACTGTAGTGCATTACCGCTTGCCCATTGGTCACTTGGTCAAAAATTAAACTATGTCAGTTCAATTCAGTTTAGATATGTCGTCTTGTGCGCGCTTTAAAATAAAACATCGCACAACTTGTTTCATTCTAGGCTTTCATGTAACATGAAACACGATCTTAAAAGTACTGTGAGCTTATGAATCTACGTTTAACTGAGGTACATAGGCATATTCATATTGCCGTTTTTTGCGAGCTAAAATTGCTAATTAAATATTGATTGTGTAAGCATGTCTTTTGTTTGTGCTACTATTACTTCCGCCACGTAACCCCGGTGTCTTTCCGTATAGTTGCGTGTGTCTGGTTCCTTGTCTACAAGGTGTAAAATGTGTTAGTAAATTATTTCAACAAGTTTCGAGCGAACTTTTATGTGTTAATTTACAGATAATGATCCAGAACCCACGAAAAAAAATCCATAAAAATTAAACCTACTTGTCTTTGAGACTCGTCATTATCGCCAAAAAACTAAGATATTTCGCTAAAACTAGCAGTAAAGATTTTACTTTAAATGAGTGTGAGATGTTTGACATTATTATTTACCTCTGTTTAGAGCAGTAGGCCTAAAAAGGTTAAACGGCGAACTTCGAAAGCTCCTGCTCTATTGCACGACTGAAACATCACTCAGTGCTGGTTGCTGCTGCTGCTGCTGTGGCAACTGATGCAGCTGCTGAAATTGCTCATCACTCAGCCCGTCTCCGCGTGCTTGCGTGTCTGTCCGTGTGTCCGTCCGTCCATCTGTTTGTCCCTCTAGTTGTCTGAAGTGACCATCGACTTTACGATTGTAATCTGTTGCGTCCTGTCCAATACTTTTAACAGTAGGATGCGAGTGTCGACACGTTACTGTTCTCGACGCTGAGGTGTTAGTTTGGGTAAAGTCTGTCTGTCTCTGTCTGTCTGTGTGTCTGCATGTGTCATCTCTCGCCTTGTACTTGGTCGATAGAGACTAGCGTGTCCGGTACACGAGTAGTGACTACTACGTCTTGGCGTCAACAATCATACATCCAATCAGGCGACCTGACAAGACGATGCGCTCTGCACTCCGACACGCTTCTACGAGATTTACGACCTTCCGTTCGTTTTCTTCTTCTACTTTTTCTTCTTCTTCAACTTCGTGCTGCTGTTTCAGAGGAAATAACTGTCCGCAGGGCGCTAGCGTGGCGTCATCAACATGGCGGCGACTAAGCAGTTAATACCGGAAGTCACGTGGACCGGAAGTAGTAGCGACTCGGCGGTAAAATGGCGGTAAAATGATATTTTCGGCGGCGGCGACGTCGTTGAGCGTGTTGCTAATGCGGGTCTGTCCGCTAGTTGTCGCTGTGCTGCTGGTCGTTTACCTGACGGCTGGGCACTCGCGTCTGTTTGTGACGTCATCGGCAACAGGTGAGCTATTCACAGATAAAGCGAAATTTCCATCCAACGCAAGGCACGCACTGCCACGCAACGTACGCAACGCATCGCACGCAACGAGCGCTTCTATAGGCTACTGTTGCGTTATGGCTGTTGCGTCCGCTGCGTTTGTTGTGCACTGTCTTGCGTTCACTGCGTACACTGTACGTTACATTTTTTGCGTGCGTTGCGTTGGATGTATTATAGTTACGGTTAACTCGCATGATAAAATGTATACAACTGAGATAGCATACTACACAAATTAAAAATATAAACCAGCTATACACAGAAAAAATGCGAGAGCATTGTCAAAATAATATGCAGCATCGCGTAAGCCTACTTAATGTGGGACAGCGAAGCTTCGTGCTGTCACAGGTAAGCACTAGATAGATGCGTTGCAAAAATTAAAACCGAACAACACAATAATATTATCGTTTGTAAATCAGTTGATCGGTTTAACTTTTATGCGTTACTTTATATTCAAATAGAAGGAAGAATTAATGCGAAACTTGTAGGGAAAAACTATCAGATCAAAAGATTAAAGAATTAGTCACATAAACAAATAAGAAGAAGTTACCAAAAAAGCAACGCAAAAACAAATAATAGACTGTCTGCATGAAATTGATTTAGCAAAACGCGGAATAGCTTGTTTGTATTTTTTAGGTGACAGCATAGCACTGATGGCTTATTCGTAATTTTAATTGCATTTTTGGTTGGGGCCTGATCTTCGAAATATCCCGTTCTTTTGTGAATCAGAGTCGCCCATCTAATACCATGTGTCGTTGGGCCCCGTGCACAAGTGTACCTGATAAATAGCGTCTCAATCCGTCAAACAAGCAGAGTGCACAAAAATGTGACAAAGAGTCAGAAAGTTAGTTTCTTGTTTGTATGTAACCACGGCTTAGCTAATCCAATGGAAAATCTAAGCCACACCCGTCGCAATAGAGCGATGTAATCACAAACAAAGATCGATTACTTATGGGGTGTTTACACGATCGAGCAAACATCGAGCAGGTAGCTCGACGTTCTATGGTAATTAGCATGCTAATTAGGAGGGCGGGCGGGTTGTAATTGGAAGGCTTATATAACACGTGATCAGCTGTGGGCTAAGAGCCTAAGCCCAGGCCTACATTTGAGCCAGGGGCGGGATTCCAATAGGTCTGCTTGAGCCAGCTCGATGTTTGCTCGATGTTTGCTCGATCATGTAAACACCCCATTGCACACGAAACCATTGGGTCTGCTACTACAGGGTGGTCAAAAAAACTGCACAAAGTTTATGGCACCATAATTTTGCAACCGTACATCATAGAGTCAAGCGGTTTTCAGCAAAATGTTCTGAAAGAAATTCTTTACATGACTGAAGTCGGTGTTTAAATACAGCAATTAAATATTTTTTGTTTTGCTGCTGGCAAGTGAACTATGCAAAAACGGTATTACCCTTGACACTGCGGTCCATAAAAATGTACCACTTTTATTTTTTCAATAACTCCGTGAAACATTGGCCGATTTTAATAATTTTTGGCACGTGGCATTAGAAAGAAACTTGACGTGAATGTCTGTAGCTTTGGCCACCTCGCACTAAGGTTGTTGCTACACTACCTTGTGAAATGCAGAAGTCGTAGTTTGGTCATTGACAACAATTAATTCATACTGGGTAGTGCGTGTGTCAGCTCAGAAAATTACTGAGATCACAAAATCATTGAAAATCTGTTGCTTCGTCTTAATTTTAAAATTGTAAGTCAACAAACTGAAATGATACATCAACAGCGAGTGAGCTGCTTGAGTCATGCAGTTACTGAGCGTGCTGTTGGCAAATGGTGTCAACGTCTACCGCTTGCATTTGTGCTGCAAGAGGAC
>Ga0209367_1010053_pt1 | contig 12733 bp, 6 predicted proteins | sample WorMetLIZISLAND2_FD_187412 | JGI IMG/M metagenome (GOLD analysis project Ga0209367, IMG submission 187412) | Marine gutless worms symbiont microbial communities from Max Planck institute for Marine Microbiology, Germany - Olavius geniculatus... ... | reverse complement strand
TGTAGTGACAGTTTTATTACAAATTGTCTCCTGATTTTGACAGCGAAAGAATTTTGAAAATCGGTTAATATTTGGTGAAGTTGTGAGGTATACAAAAAACTGTGCCATTTTTTTGGCCCACCCTGTACAGCATCGCGACACGTCGAGGTGTTGTACAGCTTGTTGTTCAACAAATCTATACAACAAATCGAAGTAGTGGAGTTTGGGTCATATGCCTGATTTTCATACAAAGCAAAACATGCAACGTAAGAGATGCGTACGGTACTTTTTATGCAGCTACTCAAGCGATGCAACAGCCAAAAAGCAGGGATGACGCGATGTTTTGTGCGTTGCATGCGTTGCTTTGGGTGTAAACCGGGCTTTAAGCACAGCCAGTGAATGGACCCTGCGCTGCAAATGGAGAAACTGGAACTCCAAAAGGCAATTTATTTTCCAAGTGTGCAAACGCGACAGGAGAGATACCTGTAAGCTACCGATGAAATTGTGTTTTAACTTGAGTGCTTCAAAAAGCGTTTCAAACAGTAAACCTCCCATAATGCTTTAACATGGTTTTTACTGCACTACTGGAAACCACATTTTTCGTGTTTGTGGCACATTCTGGGAAAAAGAATACTGTGCCTACCAGAAACGTCAAGGGTTAGAAATGTAGGGAACAGGTAGCTCGAATTTTCAGTTGCAAATTTTTTTCAGAAGAAATTACGAGCAGGGATGTTAAGTTCTCGAGACCAACGTGGTCTCGAGACCAAATTTAATGGTCTCGTTCTTGTTCTTGGTTTCGTTGTTGTTGTTCTCGTTCTCGTTTTCGTTCTCGTTCTCATAACAATTGTTCTCGTTCTCATGCATCTTGGTCTCGTGGTCTCGAAATTCGACTATGTAAAATACTTATTATTGCTCGCTATGTTGACTTTTAACTCTGGACTCAAGTGTCAAAGTGACAGCACTAATCATAAGCTGAATAGTGGCTGTTAGACCTACAATAAAACTCACTGAATCGTGATTACAGAAGCTGCTCATGCAGGCGGGGTTACGATTGTAGACTACCGGCTGTGTCAGAGGTCTATTGTCTGGACATGCTGCGTATACAGATCAAAGACTGTGCAATAGAGTAGGTTGTTGCAGAGACTGCATGCTGGTTTATGACAGCGCGTAATTTCACTGCGGTCACGTTTAACTCAATTCAACCAAAGCAATGAATTGATTCAACTGATGTCCATGAGTGATTGTGCATAAAATGCAAATCTGCAGGGAACAGACTATATCGGCAAGACACTGTTAGACTCACTCTCAGATTCGTTCTGGTAGGCCTAATCTCGGTGCTGCACATGAGACAGATACTGCATAATTGTGGTCTCTGTGCATCTGATTCATGCCACATCAGTTGATAATCACGTTAGTTTATAAAATCATTTTATGCCGACGGCTATGCCAAATATTATATGTTAAATTTTATTCTTTTGCTGTTCTCGTTCTCGTTCTTGTTCTCAAAATTTATTTTTGGTCTCGTTCTCGTTCTCGCCATTTTGGTCTCGTTAACATCCCTGATTATGAGTGCCCGAAATTTTAATTTGGCCCATAAATTCTCCAAAGTGGGGAAACCGTAGTACCAGCATGTTGCATTTTTGAAGGAAATTTACCGACCAAGTAATTTTTCGACATGCTAAAATTTAGGGAAAAATTGCCCCCATGGGCCCATGCATTTAGGTCCTGACGCCAATGGTGCCAAATGTTTTTATGGTTTTTATGTCTTGTGGCCATTCTGTCTGCTGCGCGGGATATTTTTCTGGCTGTACCACTAGCTATATGTTAATGTCGAATGTGCGACTGTTGGATTGCATAGCCGACGGATGAAGAACATAATAGGCTACAACGCTTTGCTCGTTGCGTTTGTCCGCGCTCGTCTGCATGTCGCATCCGCTGAGCGAGATACAGACAGTAATTTTACGGTTATGCATTCGTCATATTGACGACGGTGGTTGTCGTAATAAATCCGTAATAATAATTGGTAAATAATACCAAACATCGCGTACATCAATAATGGGACATTTGATCCGTTTAGGCTTTCCAGAGTCACTGTTTGCTAGAAATACTTTTGTTTACTTACGCATGTATAGCCTGTTATAATCGACTATATGCTTTGCTATAAATAAAATTAACAAGATACTGTTCAAACAAACACGGAGTCTGTTCAATGCATCTCGATAGCTAACAGTAAAGTCCATATAAATTAAATGAGTGAGGTGTGTTGGCCAGTGGTAAAAATTAAAAAGTTTAACTGCCGCCTAGAAAATAATAGGGTCACGACCTACACATTTTGGGGTCACGTGACGTCATCGGTCACGAGACCATTCGACTCTCAGTGGACTACTTCCTATGGGTGGTCCATCGTGACCATGCGTCCATCTAGCACCGTTACGGAGATATGGCGCCTCAAAGATAATGGGGTCACGACTTTTAGCTTTTGGGGTCACGTGACGTCATCAGTCACGTGACCATTTGACTCGCGGTGGGCGACTTCCTATGGGTGGTCCATTGTGACCATGCGTCACAGGGGGAAGGAAAGGTAAAGAAAAGGGGAAGAGAAAGAACAAGGGGAAGGGAAAAAGGAAGGAAAGGGGAAGGGAAAAGGGTAAGTAGTGAAAGGGGAAGTAAAGGGGAAGGGAAAGGGAATGGGAAAAATGGGATGGGAAAGGGGAAGAGAAAGGAGAAGAGAAAGGGAAAGGAAAAGGAGAAGTGGAATGGGAAGGAAAAGAAAAAGGAAAAGAGGAAAGGGAAGGGAAAGGGAAGGGAAGGTGGAAAAAGATAGCTTAAGACCAGATAATGTTCATACGAACATGGAGTCTGTCTAATGCATTTCGATAGTTTGACAGTTGTCAGTATAAATATAATCAGTGAGCTGTTTAGACTAGTAGAAAAAACCAAAGTGTTTAATTTCAAATTGTACACCATCAATGTTATTGTCATCCTTCGCTATTATTATAACTAAACAGTCACGTGACCATTCCACTCGCGGTGGACGACTTCCTATGGGAAAGAGAAAAGGGGGGAAAGGTTAGGGGAATGAAATGGGGAAGGAGAAGGGGAAAGAAAAAGGGAAAGAAAGGGAGAAGGAAAGGTAAAGAGAAGAGAAAGGAAAAGGGGAAAGGAAAAAGAAAGGAAAGGGGGAAAGGGGAAAAGGTAAGTGAAAGAGGAAGGAGAAGGGGAAGTAAAAAGTAAGGGAACAGGGGTGGGGAAAAATGGGGAAAAGGAAAAGGGAAGGGAAAGGAGAAGGAGAAGGGAAAGGAAAAGGAGAAAGGGAATGGGAAAAAAAGAAAGGAAAAGAGGAAGGGAAAGGGAAAGGGAAGGAAAAGGTGGAAGGGAGCTTAAGAAAAGTTGGACACACGGACGAACGGACACTCAGGTGATTTTATACTCTGTCCAATGCTATGCATTGCATTGGACAGACAATGACAAATTACATTGAAATTTCATACAATAGTACTATATTACAGTGAATTAACGTTATATCTGTTTAACTGTTCAGTTGCGATAAACATTCCATTTGGATGGAGAATGTGTATATGTCAAACCAAAAGCGGCCGTATATGAGTATAGAGACTGTACGTTAGACATGAGACGGCACGATATCAGCAATGGAATAAATAGCAAACAAGCCCAGGCCACGTTTTGCATGGAAAAAATACATTAAATACATTACTGAGCGTATGATGCGTTCGTCGTACGGACTCGGCGAGTGCACGCGTTGTGTTGTGCGCAGTTTGTGCATAGAGGTCGCCACTCTCTCAGCGGCGGTGCTGAGGTCTCACAAACCACGTCAAAGCTACGTCACTACTGACTTGCCATGGCGCCGTCGCCGCCTTTCTCGCGTCACACGGATAGCATTTATTTCCTGACAACTGTGACGAGTAGTAGTAAACAATGGCTCGCTGCTGCCTAAATCACTGAGCGATGAATCTACAGGGGCCACGAGGTTTTGTTTCTTTCGTTTGATCCCGGACTCCAACGCTATGGTACTCGGGCAGGGCACGGACACCAAGTAAGCGTGGCGGGTAGATCTATAGACGGTGTGCGATACTGTCGATACACGGTGCTATCTTCGCCGCATTTGTTGCTGCAACCGTTTGCGGCGGTTGGTTAAGCCAGCGACACACGAGCCACTTGTGCGGCCGCACAGGGAAGGCCGCACATCCGGGCCAGATGTGCGGCTTTAGCGACACACGACCCGGTTGGGCGGCCGGGATGCGGCCGGGCAGCCGGCAGGGAGCCAGTCGTCGTCAGCAAAGAAGTGTTAATTAATTTACATTTCTCATTAGTGTGTTTACGCTGCGTATGTACGTAACGCAATGAAAGTCCGAGGTGCGTTTCTATTTCGGGTGCGTTTCTATTTCGTCTTTGACTTTTTTCTTCAGTGGCAATGTTGTCGATCTAAGCCAAACTATAGGAGTTTAAATCCACAGCACTTTTACCGCCTGCTTTGTAATTTGCTCGCGCAAAATATGTTATTAATTATTTTGAAGAATATCTTCATTTTGTAACAAATTTGTTTTTTTCTTGCAACGTGTATTTTTCTGATAGACTGTAATATGTCTTGTTGTTGCCATTCTTACAGGGCGTCATCATAGCTTGCCGTCGCCGACCACTGTGACGAACAGCAGTCCGTCTGTCTGTCACATGCTAAAACGACGTAGACTAGCTATCGCGGAATATACATGGTGGGCCGCAAAATTAAGCTAATTGTACTTTGTCCATATCTTCGCTAAGTATTGACCAACATTCACTATTTTTTACTAGTAGACTCTGTAAAAATTTGCTACTAGTAGCATGCATAACACACCTAATATGCCGCTACACTATTTTGTAAAACATAAATATCCAAAAAACCAACAATATCTACAGATGGGCAAGGTCTAAATGTGTTGTGCATGCCACTGGATAGCAAATTTCTTACAGTCTACTACTGAAAAATTGTGAAAATTGGTCAATATTTAGCGAATATATAGACAAAGTACAGTAGCTTAGTTTTTTGTCTGCTGCTGAAAAACTATGTGACTTAATATTTCAAGATATGGGGGCTTTCACTATTGATAGCTTCCTGGGACATCGACATGTTTTAATCCGGCCGTGAAACGCATGGCAAAATGTTGCTGCTGGAAAAATACAGCCATAATGCAGTATTGCGAATGTAGATCTGTCCGTTTGTCGCATGGTGACCGTGAAGCTATCGTCGCCGCATTAGTGGTCACTTTTAGCGGAAGTCGGTCGCGTGAACGTTGCTGTGTGTATGCGCACGCACGTGCTATTAATCACAATATCGCTCTGCCGTCGTCGAGACGCTAGGCTAGGCCTAATGCCACCGACCGACCGTAACACGAACTGTCTGCAATGCATGTACTCAGCGTCCGCTCCTTCTGCAGTAGCAGACTATGCCTAGTAGTGTCCGTCCGAATGTAGAATCCGCGCCTGAGCGCCCAGACTCCAGCAGCCGTTTCCCGCACAGTTCCAGGGACGCCGGTGCCCCATTATAGGATCGCCCTCTCCCAGAAAAGTCTCCCCGGCCGACAATATATCGGCAAAAATCCGCCCTGCTGGACGGATTTTTACCGGTAAATTGTGGCTAAAAAGGTCTTCAGAGTTTTCATCTTAGATGGGGACAATGTTTTGTCGTTGAGGGTTATGTCTGCATTCCCAATACTTGTGCCACGGCTGGCGCACCCTGCCTCGAGGTCTGCCTAAATGTCGACTACTCGGAAACGTTGATTGACCAGTGTGGCCTGGACGCCAGTTTACGTCCGACTAATAAGTAAGCAAGAATAATTGATGGGTGCAATGTGGCGGAGGTGGAAGGCAATACGCGCAGGCTGATGTGAGTAACTGACCGGGTTTACGCTGTTTACTCGGCGTGAATGATGCATGAGGTATAGGCCTTGCACAAGGTGGGTGCAAATGGACCCGTACCATAGATTGGATTACCGATAGTGTGATGTAACACCCAGAAACTAGGCATAATATTAGCCCTATCGGCAGGTCCTATAGGCATACGTCGCCGGAGCAAACATGAGTGCATTAAACCCGTATTGACAGTGGTTAACTATTGGCTGTGACTTTCGTTCCTTCTCAAGGCATCATCCGACCTATTTCATTTATCTGTTGATGGGACGCTGCATTTTGCTTGCTCGGAGTCACTGACGGCATATAGTAAACGTTAAAGCGTCTGTAATTACATTTATTTATTTAACACAAAAGCAATAGCCTACGCAAGAATAATAAAAGCCGAAAACATAAAAACTTATATGTGTACAATATAATACAGTTGAAGTATTGACATCAATATCAATACCTATCAAACAATAATCTTATCAGTTGCAGGTTTCTATCCCGACAGCCAATACTCCGACAAACGTTACGGTACAGCATACGTGCAGACTTTTGTGGGAATAGCGTAACGCTTTGGGTTCGCCGTTGCCAAAAATGACATTTTTCCTTATTCTTGATTACATCTCTAACTCTATATGTCGGCACAGAGAGTGTCGGTATAGCAACTGCCGGAATAGGATTTACTATTTCCCACGATTATCCAGCCTTAAAACCTTCCGACAGAATGACAACCTACGAAAAGCAAATATATGCTTTATATCCATCCTTTTGCAAATCAGTTGTGTAATTCCTTGCTAGACTTACCTCAACCTACATTGAAAGACTTCTCCGTATGCATTATTGAAGAAGCAGAAATATGGCTGGTCACATAGCGAGTTGGATTGGGCTACACGTGAACGAAGCGATTGCTAAAGTGCCGTCAGATATAACTGCAACGTCGTAAGGGCCAGAGGCGATTTGAAATATTTTTCCGTCGCAGCTGCAACGTCCTGAATAAAATATGTTTCTCGCTAAACGTAGGCTAATCACTCAACAGCCGATCTTAGTCCAAACGATGTGTTCAATATCTTATGAGCGCAAATGACCTCGGAACAATTCTCTTCACAGTGCAACCAGTAACAGTCACGGACCTCAATCCATTCGGGACAGCCGGGATATACGTCCCGCTCAAAGTTAAAGGCCAAAGCAGACCAATGACTTTTTTTCTCAAAATGGAGAAAAAGTCAGGTATATTTTTTATTTGCTTTTGCTTTGGACATGCGGCGTTAATATTATATTGTCATAGGCCTACGTGTAACTTAGCCTAATTGCACTGCATGTTGTCAACCGCTGATGCATGGTTGCATCTGGAAATAATTATTTTATTTTGTTTTCATCAGCTACTTCACGGCGATAAACATTTAGCCGTATAGGCTACGCAATGCAATCGACAACCACACCAGGTATTTATAAGCTAGCACAAGTAATATCGTGAGCAGCAATTGTCAGAAGGCAAGTTAATTCTTCATGAACAAGTTGTCTTCAAGCATTCTTCGATCTCACTAAAATTGCCAGCTCCGGTCAGCCTCATCGGGACTTAATTCCACTGATACCTAAAGATGTCTGTTCTAGGTGCGTTCTTTATTTGTGCTGCTGTTATATTTTTTTCTGCTTTTATGTAGGCCTACTATGTTTTTTTCGGTGCGGCCGTAGTCGTTAGTGCGACTTGGGTGACTGACTGTTCTACGCATGTGTTTAATTCATTTGTCTGTCTAGCTACTGCGAATACAATCACGGCAATCAGCTTGACGTCGTATATCACAAAGCCGTGGAACGCTGTGTTAAGCCAGTGTAGTCATCTTTCACGTCCCACGCAATGCAACCACGGTCATGAAATAGTCACGTTTCAACATGGTCAGAATTATGCCTCTAACACTCACATAAAAAATCTCTACACATGAAACGTATACTAATTTTAGGCTACAATAAAACGCTATTGAAATAGCTTAGTAAACAATAAGGACACTATTCTAGTGGATTTTAGTGTTGTTTGGTACACCGTTTGTTGCCACAAATATCATTGTTCATAGAAGACTTTCTGCCAAAACTTTTTTTTACATCAGTTCACTAGATGTCAGCACTAACTGGCGATACGCGAAACCTCATTGCCAAGCACTCGACTCATGCTGTGTTCGATAGGCGACTTTAACGGTTTTTTAACGGCTGAATTAGTAACAAACAGGATAATGTTCATACGAACACGGAGTCTGTCCAATGCATTTCGATAGTTTACAGTATATGTATGTATAAATAAAATCAGTGAGCCGTTTAGATCGGCAGAAAAAATCAAACAGTTTAATTTCAAATTGTACAGCAGCAAAGATCCTTTCATCCGTCTGTATTATTTTAATTAAACAACAGACATTGTCAGTCACGAGACCATTCGATTTGTCACTAGCGTTTTACCATAAAAGATCCATCGTCACCATGCATCTATCTTGCACCGTTATGGAGATATGGCGCCTCAAATATAATGGGGTCACGAGTTTGATCTTTTGGGGTCACGTGACGTTATCGGTTACGAAAGAAAGACGGAAAAAGGGACAGAGAAAGAGGAAAGGGCAGAGGGAGGAAAGAAAAAGGGAAAGGAAAAGTGGAAGGGAAAAGTGGAAGGGAAAAGGAAGGAAAAGGGAAAAGAGAAAAAGAAAGAAAGTTAACAAAAAACTGGCCATACCTCGGAAACGGTGAGACATAGAGCCAAGGTTACTATTAATCATTAATAAAAAGTGGCATATTGGCGTTCAAATGACATAAAAATCATCGACTTTAAATCACCTTAAAGGTCAGTAGGTACTACTGTGGCTAAACGGTCAATATAGGGCCAAGTCCGCTATTGATCACTAATAAAAAATCGCATAAGCCTTTTCAGATAAAATGAAAATCATTGATCTTGGATGACCTTAAAGGTCGCTGACACCCAGTACGGTCGGCTATCCTAGCGACAGCTGGGTTTGTTTTATATTAACTTTTACCAGCATACGCTAAAGGTTTAATCTTTAGTAACTTCATAACCGTTCCATTGAGTGCAAAGTTATGGTCTGATTAGTACTGACAAGAAATTTGAGCTAAGGCTCACGACACGCGCGAAAGTCTATAGCAGTTCCTGTTCTCAAACTGTCAGTCTATCTCCAGCTGTTTTCACGAAAGACTGGCCAACAACGGTAAAATAACGACTTTTACGGAGGTACCGCTCTTTGATGCCCTCGTGCGCAGGTTTCCTTGAACCTAGAAAATTGAGACTTAAATTGTCGAAATTTACGTTCAATGCTGAAAATTTAAAATGCAGCTTGTCTGTCCATCTCTATTAATTTTGGCGCAATTCGCGCTTTAAATGTCTCGCAGCCCGAAGTCGTCAAAAATCCATAAAAAAACCCTATTTAAGCGTTCAATGTCATCCAAGGTCACTAAAATCGGTGGCAATCGCGAGCCAGTGTACGGCTTCCTATTAGTGATTATCAGTATAACCTAGGCCCTATCTCGCACCGTTACTGAGATACAGCGACTTATTGGCCAAAAATCGCAAATTTTGCCCACCCCCTCTCATTTAGCGCCCTCGTTTGGGGTGACCCCCTTTGAATTTATGGAAAAGCTTTACGGTTCCTGAAACTAGAGTCTTCCGGGCAGTCGACAGTGAAAATTTGGTAATTCTAGCTTGCAGCGTTTTTGACTGATCCACCTGTGTGACACACGGACGGACGGACTGACAGACAGAATTGCGATGGCTAAGACGCTCTGAAAGCAGTAGGCCTAGCTGCTTTCGCGCGTAAAAACGTACGACTGTCAAAACATTGACCGACTTTTGTCGTTATTTTACTGAAACACTGCAGTAACTTGACAATAGAGTAAATGTTCCTCTGTGCATCAAACTTGCATCTGCATTACCTTTGATATATTAGTGTCTGTTTTTGCCACGCGATGCAAGTAATGCAAAGTGCGCTATTGCAGTTGTAAGTTATTTGCGCCCATCTGTTTGTCTGTCCGTCCGTCCGTCGTGATTGTACAAACGTTGATCATATACGCCGTGGCCATAAACTAGGCCTACAGGTTGAGTAACGAACGATTAGCTCAAGATCTTTGTTTCGTGGACACTCAACGTCGGCGAGCTGGTCCTAGTGGATGCTTGTACTAGCATAGCTGCCAAGATCCGGAAATCAAAATGCGTGAGATCGATCATCTGGATCTGGATAGTTAGTCGGCAGGGCCCCAGGACTTATTATCATCGATCATCGATTCCCTTGCTTTTTTATCTTTATTTTTTTCTTTTTTTCCCTTTTTCGTTTTTTTTCTCTTGTCGTTTCTTTTCTTCTTTTTTTGAAATTCAAAGGTCTATGGATACGAACGCTGTAATTAGCCTCTCCATTTGAAATCGATCCTCGGCCGCCAAAACATTTTTGTGCATTTTACGTTCCAAAGTTGCGTCTAATAAAAAACTTTTCCGTCGCTTTCGTACAAAATTGTGTGTAACTGACGAAAAAATTAAATGCGGTAGATAAAACTTTAGCAAGCGGAGAAGCGAGAGTGAACTGAAAATGCGTGAGACTCATGCGAGATGCTTGAGACTTGGCAGGACTGTTGTAGTCGGCAAAAAACCCTCCAATGTCTCTGAAACTGTGCGTCTGGTTTGCTCACACAGATGGCGCTGTATAGATCTAAATATTTTGATTGATGACTGACTGATAGAATTAATAACTGATGGCTGGAGTAAACAGAGTTAGTTGTTAATAATGTTTCAAGACGCTGAATGTGTGGGTACTCAACTGAGACACAACTAATGAAATTTATTTATTTGTTCCAGTTTCTGGCGTAATTGATTGTTTGTTGTGCGCTGTCGATAAAACGAAGTACTGTTAAGTTAATCGTAAATATTGCAGACGTTTGAATTCATTTTTTTGCGTTTTGCTATTGTCGACAAGACTGATGTATACCGTATTTTTAAAAACTCCGACGAAACAGTAACCTCTAACACTGTTAATAAGTGTTAATACTGTAACTGCATTTTGCAATTAAAAGTTTTTCGCATAAAGAGAAAAGTTAGCTAGAAAGTTCGGTTAATAGAAAAGTCCGAGATTGTTGTATCAGACTGGGTACTACGGCGTCGTCAACTTCAGTCAGTGCTGTCATTCATATTTGCCTACTGCTTTTATCACAACTCTGTTATCCGATTTGGCTTATTATTTTCTAACTTGTTAGGCGTATACACTGTGTTTCATAAAAAACCGGACCCCTAAGGCAGGTCGGCATAAATTTATCAAAATAAGTTCGCCTAAAATGATTTTTCACACAGTGCACTGCCATTCAGTTGCGGATTCATTGTGCTTGAAAAGTTTGGTATGGGCGGAGTACCAGCTGCACGGTTTCCATGGCAACAAGAGCAGCGACTTGTCAAGGTCTGGTCTGACTTGAAACAGACGATTGTGGACGAGACCATTGACCAGTGGAGGAAACGACTCAAAGCCTGCGTCAAGGCCAAAGGACAACATTTGAACATTTACTATAACTTTAGTCGTACGTGTAGATTGCTTGTACGAACGTTTTTTTCGATATTAAAGCCGTTTTCTTGAAGTTATAACAAGAAGTTTCAGCCTCCGGTTTTTTATGAAACACAATGTAAAACAATTTTTGATTGATTGTACAGCGTACAGTACATGTACGTGTGGTGTGCAGAGCATATTGGGCTATAGACACTGACCAGAACATCACACGACAATAATTTAGAACAGACAGTTGAATGCATATCACTTTATCATGATGCTCATAACTTACTGGGTGGACGACAAGCAAAACAACGGGTTTTTGTCACAACTTCATCATCAAAATGAAACACTCAACAATCAATTTGCACCATGAATGTAATCACTGAAGATCCCACTGCACCTCAAACGTGTCGCTTCATTACCTTGGGAAATGTTACTGTCAGCTATTGAATTCTAATATACGGTAGCGTGGCGATGTTTTGAAGTGTGCTGGGGTCTTTGATAGTCATTGTAGATAAAAGGGGGAAATATGAGCATGCGGATAATATGAACATGGTTTTTTTATTTGTGATAATTATTTAGTCCTTCTGTGTATAATTTATTTATGCTTGTGGCGCACTTTTGACGTCATGTTTGATGTGCTGCGCACATAAAAATAAACATTTTGCAGACAACTTTTTTATATCATGGTCAACCTTCTGTGGTCTTGTGTTGTGAACTTTTTTTATCAATTCTACGTTTGCATTTGACGTTGTTAATTTTACACGGCGTCACGAATGGCACTCTATCTGGATTGATACAGCCTACTTATCTTTCTAGTTGCACTATACAGCAAAAATAGCGACAATCAGTGCTGCATTATCAGCGTAGCAGCAAATTTGTTGAGTACTAGCAGCGTCGGAAATATGAACATGACATTGAAAGTACGGTAGTGGGGTAATATGAACAGCAATATTAACAGTTGCGGGTAATATGAACAGGTCCTATACATGTAGCTGTTTTTGCAATACTAACACGTTTATAAATTTAGGCTTCTTTTGTAAATTTTCTAGCTTATTACATGTTCGTGATTTATGCTTAGGGTAATATTAACAGTTCTATTTTAACCGCTTTAAGGTTGTATGAACGCACCATGTTCATATTACCTACACGGGTGTTCATATTACCCTCCATGCCGGGAATATGAACACTTTAATGCTTTTTTTCAAACGTTTATTTTTTCAAACTTTAACACATTTTTATTACTTGTCTAGTCGTCAGTGATAAAACTTTCACAAACCTATCATCCAGGACCCATTGCCATGCTATACGGTTATGTATCACTGCAATAATCATTAACTGGCTTAAGG